>OMJG01000098.1_pt1 | contig 61409 bp, 48 predicted proteins | sample 1646431 | NCBI WGS metagenome assembly OMJG01 (sample SAMN03771674, study PRJEB25209) | food metagenome | isolation source: Cotija cheese | place: Mexico:Jalisco,Michoacan | collected 2011-12-12 | reverse complement strand
TGCACTAAAAGGACAGCAATACGGTAATAATTTCTCCGAAAAGCTGTCCTTTTAGCGCAGTTATCGTATCCGGCCCTTGATGTTCGTCGTCGACCCCATTGGTAGAATCTGTACGGCTTGGTGTTTACCCTTTCCCGGTTCCGCCATCGGATGGCGTTCCGGTAGAGAGACTGCATGACCATCGATAAGAGGGTGCGGCGGGGTGATCTTCAAACCGCACGAAAGGCTCGGCGTTGATAGAAGGCAAGGAAATGGCATCAGATTGTTGGCTCATCGTTGGATTGGGCAACCCCGGCAAACAGTACGAGGGAACCAGGCACAACATGGGGTTCATGTGCGCCGACGTGATTGCCCAGCGGTGGTCGGTATCCATGTCCGATCACAAAGGTCTGGCGAAACTCGGCAAAGGCTTGTTGGACCTTGATGGCAAACACCTTCGTTTCTTCCTCGCAAAGCCCTTGACCTTCATGAACGAATCGGGGAATGCCGTCGCTTCCATTACGGCCTATTACGATATCGACCCCCGTCACGTGGTGGTCATCCACGATGACATGGATCTCGAATACGGCAGAATCAAAGTGAAATCCGGTGGTTCCGCCGGCGGGCATAACGGCATCAAATCCATCGATAAATCCTTGGGCAGCAATGCCTATGGGCGCGTTCGCCTCGGAGTAGGCCACTCGGCCCGCCAAGGCGATGCTCATCGCAATACGGTGAACTGGGTGCTGGGGGGATTTTCGCGTGAACAGCAGGCCAAGCTGCCCGAGTTTCTGGCGGACGGGGCGGATGCCGCAGAAACCTTGATCGTCAGGGGTCTGGCGGCGGCACAGGAGAGCTTCAATGGCAGATAGCGCAACCGCAATCAGAGGCATCGGCCCGGAGGGGCATCATTCGATAGCTAAGCGTGGGGCTGACCCGAAGAACACGGTGACCTCACGCACGTCCGCATCCGATAAGGACGCGGGTACCCGCAACATCGCCTTGAACTCTTTGCATGATTATCTTTCGGTGCTCGACGGCGATCAGAGCTTCCATGAGCTGCATCTCGGGAAAGTGGAGGTGCCCGATTCGGACACCGACCCCAGCCTGACCATAGCCGCCGCACAAGGCGTTCGGCCCGCTCTCGCCGCCGCGGTCTCGGAGCGTCAGACGGTTGTTCTGGTGGTGCCTTCCGGGCGCGAAGCCCTGGATATGGCGGATGCATTGCGTTCATGGTACGGCGGCGATCCTGATGACATCGCAGTTATGGAGGCGTGGGAAACCCTTCCGCATGAACGGCTTTCCCCCCGTGCAGATACCGTCGCCTCCCGCATGGCCGTATTCCGACGCCTGGCGCATCCCGAAGCAGGGGAAGGCATGTTCCGCCCGATCCGCATCCTCGTGATGCCGGTGCGTTCCCTCATTCAGCCGGTGGTCTCGGGACTTGGCGATGTGGAGCCGTTGGTGTTCCGCATGGGTGCGGACCTGGGTCTTGACTCGGCGGTGGATCGTCTGGTGCAGAACGCCTACAATCGTGTTGATTTGGTAATGGATCGTGGAGAGTTCGCCGTTCGTGGCGGCATCCTGGATGTATTCCCTCCCACGGCCCCTCACCCGCTTCGCATCGAATTCTTCGGCGACGAGGTAGACGGCATCAAAGAGTTCAACGCCGCGGACCAGCGTACTTACGGCGACGACCTGCCGAGCGTATGGGCCACGGCGTGCAGGGAGATGCAGCTGAACGATCGGGTGCGCGCCCGCGCCAAGGAACTCATCGGGCAGATTCCCAATGCGGACGATATGCTTGAATCCATATCCCAGGCCATACCGGTGGAAGGAATGGAGTCCTTGCTGCCTGCCTTGGTCGATCAGCTCGACTCAGTCCCTGACCTGCTGCCCAAACACTCAGTGGTGATGCTCTGCGACCCCGAGCGTCTGCGAAGGGCTGCCGAGGACCTGTCGAAAACGGCGAATGAATTTCTGGCGGCCAGCTGGCATGTGGCCGCGTCCGGTCATGGCTCCGGTGCTCCGATAACCTTCGATCAGGCAAGTTTCCTCGATTTCGATGAGGTCCTGAGCTCCATAACCTTCTCGGAACGGGAACTGTGGAAGCTCACGGATTTCAGCGTGGACACCTCGCGTCCCGGGCATATTCGCATAGACGCCGAGCAACCCGATGAATTCCGTGGCGTAGAGTCACGTGCGAATGCGGGTATCAGAGCCTTGATCGATGCGGGACTCCAGGTGACCGTGACCTCGCCTGCGCAAGGAACATTGAACAGGCTGACACGTGTGATTCATGAGACCGGAATCACCGAGTTCCGTGCTGTCCGTTCATTCGCCCGTGACGGGTTCATCGACGCCAAGGCCGGACTCGCATTGCTGACGGAACGTGACCTCACCGGTCACACCAGTGCCTCGCAGCAGACGAAAACGCCGAAACGCCGCCGTAAGGCCATTGACCTGATGGAGCTCAAACCAGGTGACTACGTGGTGCATGAGCAGCATGGCATCGGACGCTTCGTGCAGATGCGGCAGCGCACCGTAGGGCAGGGCGCCAACAAGGCGCAGCGCGAATATCTGGTCATCGAATACGCTCCCAGCAAGCGCGGGGCCCCAGCCGACAAGCTCTTCATCCCCACCGACCAGTTGGATTTGGTCAGTAAATACATCGGTGCGGAGGTTCCCAAACTCAACAAGCTGGGCGGCGGCGACTGGGCGGCGACAAAGGCCAAGGCCCGCAAGCATGTACGTCAGATAGCCGAGGACCTGGTCAAGCTCTATTCGGCGAGACAGCGCACGGAGGGCTTTGCATTCAGTCCGGACACGCCTTGGCAGAAGGAACTGGAGGATGCCTTCCCCTACCAGGAGACGCCGGACCAGTTGACCACCATCGACGAGGTCAAGCACGACATGGAACGTGCCATGCCGATGGATCGGCTGATATGCGGTGATGTGGGGTTCGGCAAAACCGAGATAGCCCTGAGGGCCGCCTTCAAAGCGGTTCAGGACTCCAAGCAGGTGGTGATTCTGGTACCTACCACGCTGCTGGTGCAGCAGCATTTCGAGACCTTCACCGAACGCTTCGAAGGTTTTCCGGTGCGCATCGCGGCCATGAGCCGCTTCCAGACGGCTAAGGAAATATCGGCTACAACCGAGGCTCTGGCCGACGGCGGCATCGACATCGTGATAGGCACGCATAAGCTGCTGAATCCTAAAATCAAGTTCAAGGACCTTGGCCTAGTCATCATCGACGAGGAGCAGCGATTCGGCGTTGAACACAAGGAGACCTTGAAAGCGCTGCGCACCAATGTCGATGTGCTCAGTCTTTCTGCCACGCCAATTCCGAGAACCTTGGAGATGGCGGTCACTGGAATCAGGGAGATGTCCACGCTGGCGACGCCACCCGAGGACCGTCTGCCGGTGCTGACCTATGTGGGTGCCTATGAGGACGCGCAGGTAACCGCTGCGGTGCGGAGGGAACTGCTCAGAGGCGGCCAGGTCTTCTACGTGCACAACAGGGTCGAGGACATCGCCAGAACCGCCGCGAAGATCACCGAGCTCGTACCCGAGGCGAAGGTGGGAATAGCCAACGGCAAGATGGGGGAGAAGCAGCTCGACGCCGTCATACGTGACTTTTGGCGCAGAGACATCAATGTCCTGGTGTGTACGACGATTATCGAGACCGGTCTCGATATCTCCAATGCCAATACCCTGATCGTCGACCACGCCGATCGTTTCGGACTCAGCCAGTTGCATCAGCTCCGTGGCCGAGTGGGTCGCGGACGCGAGCGCGCCTATGCGTACTTCCTCTATGACCCGGCCAAAACCATGACCCAGACCGCTCATGACCGTCTGGCAACCATCGCGCAGAACAGTGCCCTGGGTTCAGGTTTCGACGTCGCCATGAAGGACCTCGAGCTCAGGGGGACCGGTAATCTGCTGGGTGACGAGCAGTCGGGCCATATTGAGGGCGTCGGATTCGACCTCTACATTCGCATGGTCTCCCAGGCCGTGGCGCATGTCAAGGAACCGGACAAGCAGGAAGATGAATCGGTCAGCATCGACCTTCCGATCGAAGCGTCCATCCCCGTGTATTACATCGATTCCGACAAACTCAGGCTTGAGGCGTATCAGAAACTTGCGGCCGCGCACAGCGAACAGGATCTGGACGATTTGCGCGAGGAACTTGCCGATCGCTACGGGAATCCGCCGCAGGAGCTGGAAGTGCTGTTCGACATCGCCAGACTCCGGGAGAAGGCCAAGAAACTCGGCATCGGGGAAATCATCGCTCAAGGCCGCAACGTGCGTGTCGCGCGCATTGACCCGCCTGAATCGGTGATGATGAGACTGCAGCGAATCTATTCGGGATGCCAGTATCGTCCGGTCACGCATACCCTGCTCATTCCCGCGCCCTTCGCTGGTTCTCTTGGCTCGTCAGCGATGGATTCTCCGGCAGTCATGACATGGGTGAACCAGTTGCTGGACGATTTGGCCTGGACTCCCAGAAAAAACTCCTGAGGCATGTGTTTGTGTAGGGATTGTCGCCGTGTTTCGTGATGTGCCCATTGGAAATGGCGGCATTCAGGCATGCATGTTGCCGGTCCTCTGCCAAATCCCTACACAAACGGCACAAGCGGCCATGCGAGTGAGCTTGCCGACTGCGAGCTGCACCTGCTGTGAGCGCTCACACGAATATTCCTCCCGTGCGTGGTCATCGTCCAACAAACGCACTACGCTGGATACCGACAGCACAACACACATGTCTTAAGGAGAAGTTGTGGCAGCAATTGAAAGCGTTTATGCACGCGAAATTCTTGACTCCCGTGGCAACCCGACCGTAGAGGTAGTTCTTGAGACGGAGGACGGGGCACAAGGCCTCGGACTCGTTCCCTCAGGTGCTTCAACCGGTGAGGCCGAAGCTTGGGAGCGTCGTGACGGCGACAAGTCACGCTATCAGGGCAAGGGCGTCCTTGATGCGGTCAAGGCCGTGAACGAGATCATCGCACCGGCCGTCATCGGTCTGGATGCCACCGACCAGCGTGCGCTTGACGAGACGATGATCGAGCTCGACGGCACCGCGAACAAGGGCAAGCTGGGAGCAAACGCCATCCTCGGTGTTTCCCTCGCAGCCATCTATGCGTCCGCAGAGTCCGCCGATCTCCCTCTCTACCGTTACCTCGGCGGCACCAACGGACACATCCTGCCCGTGCCGAACATGAACATCATGAACGGTGGAGCACATGCCGATTCCAACGTCGACATCCAGGAGTTCATGGTGTCCCCGTACGGTTTCGACAGCTACAAGGAAGCCCTTCGCGCAGGCGTCGAGGTCTACCACACCCTCAAGGGAGTGGTGAAGGAACGCGGCCTGAGCACCGGACTCGGTGACGAGGGCGGCTTCGCGCCGAACCTGGATTCCAACGCCGAGGCACTTGACCTCATCGTCGAATCCATCGAGAAGGCCGGCTACAAGCCAGGCGAGCAGATTGGCCTGTCCCTGGATGTCGCTTCCTCCGAGTTCTACGACAAGGAGACCGGCAAGTACCTCTTCGAGGGCGAGCTGCGCGACGACGATTGGCTGCTGGAATACTACAAGGGTCTTGTCGAGAAGTACCCGCTGGTCTCCATCGAGGATCCTTTCCAGGAAGAGGACTGGACCGCATGGCAGAAGATCACCGCAGAACTCGGTGACCGCCTGCAATTCGTCGGTGATGATCTGCTCGTCACCAACCCGAAGCGCCTGCAGAAGGGCATCGACCTCAAGGCCGCCAACTCCCTGCTGGTCAAGCTCAACCAGATCGGCACCGTGACCGAGACCCTCGACGCCATCGAGCTGGCAACCGCCAATGGCTTCACCTCCATGGTCTCCCACCGTTCCGGTGAGACCCCGGACACCACGATCTCCGATCTCGCCGTCGCCAAGAACACCGGCCAGATCAAGACCGGCGCTCCTGCACGTGGTGAGCGCATCGCCAAGTACAACCGTCTGCTGGAGATCGAGGAAGAGCTCGGTTCCGTCGCACAGTACGCTGGCTACAACGCGTTCAAGGCCTGCAAGAAGTACATCAAGTAGCTTCGGCTATTCATGGTGATACCGGATTGATTCCGGTGCCGCTGTGAGCATACCCGCCACACTCCGAGTCGAGTGCGGCGGGTATTTTCATGAACATGGCATCTTCAACGGCAGCAGGGAATCGCAACGAGCATACTCCGGATGCGCGGCCTCCGCGCTCGTCGAAGGAGAGGGGAACTGCCGGGCCGATTTCCTTCTTCATCGCCATGATCATCGTGATTCTCGCTTCTATCGAATTGGTATCGACCTTCCACACCTATGCCATTAATCTTTCCCAACTCAACAGTCTGCGCAAGCAGGAGGCTTCCCTGATCGCACAGAAGCAGGAATTGGAAAACAACATCAACCGTTGGAACGACGACGCCTACGTCACGGCCCAGGCTAGAGACCGTTTGGGATTCGTGTTCGCGGGGGAGCAGGCCATCAGGGTGCTGCACCCCGAAGCGGTCACAGGTACCGCAGCTGCTAACAACAGCGGCAATTCCGGCAAGGATAGCAAAGAAGACAAGCCCTGGTATCAGGAGATGGCATCGGCGTTTGAAAAAGCCGATAAGGGCAGCGGCACGAAGAACTCTGCGAAAAACGATAAGAGCACCGCGGACAGTGACGGAAACGACGGCCAACAGTAGACGGTTATCAGGTACTGAGGGATTTGCACGCAGTTACGGAATGGGGTTTTGATGAAGGTCGAGGAGCTTGTGGATTCGGCGTTGGAGAATCCGGCAACACCCGAAGATGTGGATACTGTGACACGGCAGTTGGGCAGATACCCCCGAGGAATGGTTGCTGTCGGCGCACGCTGCGTCTGCGGCAACCCACTTGCCGTGATTACCAGACCCCTGTTGGAGGGTTCTGTGCCCTTTCCTACCACGTGCTACCTCACCAGTCCGGAGGCGGTCAAGGCGGTATCTCACGTGGAAGCCGAAGGGGATATGCGTGGATACAACGATATGCTCGCCGACGATGCCGAGATTGCTCAGGAATATGTCAAAGCGCATGGGGCGTATCTGGCTTTCAGACATGCCTTGGCTTTGCGGCTGGGCGATGACGAAAGCCATATTCAGGGAACCAGTGCCGGAGGTATGCCGGTCAGAGTGAAGTGTCTCCACGCCCTGGTTGCGCAGAGCCTGGTGATGGGCGAGGGAGTCAACCCGATTGGGGACCGGGTACTATCCCAAATCGAGGACGAGTTTTCACCCACGGTGTGCCGTTGCGGGCTCTAGACAATGGGCTCCTGCCATTGGATACTCGACAGTGAATTTTAGACATTGGGTTCTAGACATTGGGTTCTAGGCAGTGAGCTATAGAATGTCCTCAGAGGTGAACTGCAGTCGGTTAAGCATCATGATGCGAGCTCACAGGTGATGCGGAAGAGCACGGCCTGGCTTGGTGAGCGGCTGCTGGCGGAATCGGCTGTGTGGCTGCTGATGCAGATAGATGAAGGACGTATCAAAACAGTGGTCCATCGCCGGACGCGGTGGCGAGCGGCGTCGTAATGGTAAGGGAGTTGGCTGTATGAGTTCAGTGACTGTGGCGGGAATCGATTGCGGAACCAATTCGATTCGTCTTATGGTGGCCGAAGTCGACGAGCAGGGGTTGCATCCGGTCGTACCAAGAATGCTCAGGGTCATTCGATTGGGGCAGGATGTTGACAAGACGCACCGTTTTTCCGCCGATGCATTGGACAGAGCATATGAGGCGGCTCAGGAATTCGCGGAGGTTCTGAGACGGCACCGCGTCGATGCACTGCGCTTTGTAGCCACCTCGGCCACCCGCGATGCTGCCAATCGCGAGGAATTCGAGGACCGTATCGAAAGCATTCTGGGAGTGCGTCCTGAGGTCATTCCCGGTTCTCAGGAGGCCGAGTTGAGTTTTCTGGGAGCCACAAGCATGCTGTCGTCCGCCCATGACCCCAAACCTCCGTATCTCGTGGTCGACCTTGGCGGGGGGTCGACGGAACTCGTTATCGGGGGAGACGGAGTCACATCGTCCGAGAATAGGGTCAGCGACGCTTTCTCGATGAATATCGGATCGGTGAGAATGACCGAACGCCATTTGCTCGACGATCCTCCGAGCGAAGCGCAGATAGAAGCTGCGAAACAGGACATCAACACGCATATCGACGAGGCTTTTACCCATGTCGATGCCGCATCCACAGCGACGATCATCGGCGTGTCTGGTACGGTGACCACGATGAGCGCGTTGGCGATGGGTCTGGACAGCTATGACCGTGCTCGTGTCGATGGAACTCGCATCGCTTTTGACCGGGTCATGGATATCGACAATCGGGTATTGCGGATGAGCCGGGCGGAACGCGGCGAGCTGCACGCAATCCATCCGGGAAGAATCGATGTGGTCGGTGGTGGAGCTCTGGTCTGGAATGAGGTGCTGCGTCGTGTCAGCGAGGCTGCGGCTGCCAAAGGCACGATTATGGACTCGTATATAGCCAGTGAGCACGGCCTGCTGGACGGAATCGTGCTCGATTGCGGTCGTCGTCTGCTCGAAGGCGATGCGGACGTGGCATAATACTCAAGGTGACCGTTGTCGGTCGCACTGCCCCCGTGGCGAAATGGTAGACGCTGCGGACTTAAAATCCGCCGCCGCAAGGCATGTGGGTTCGATTCCCACCGGGGGCACCAGCCTTACTGCCCATTGATATATGAGCACGTGGATGAGCATGTGCCCGAAGTGTCGGAGGTCCTGCGCTTCATGGTTGAGCAGCAGAAAATGGGCATGAAGGAAGCCTGCGCCACCTTGAATATGGGTATCGGATATGTCGCCATCGTCAAACCTCACGATGTCGACCAGGTCTTTGAGACTGCTCGTGTGGCGGGATTCGAAGCATTCGATGCAGGTGTTGTCGAGCGTGGAGAACAAGAGGTCATCGTCCCCGAACTCGGTATCTCATACCACCATGATGAGTAGGGTTTTTAGGAAGATGCGTTCCATGTTAGGTAAACATGTGATTGGTGGTTCTTGGGCATCCTGATGCCGAGAGTTCCAATCATGCGATTAGGTGACGCCATGGCTCGGAAGTCTTGGGATTGCGAAGTGTGCACGCTCAAGCTTGGAGAACTGTATTGTGACCCGGTACTGCGTTTTGGTTAGTGCCGATATGACTCCTGACCCAGTTATCACGCAACAGCTCCAGTCCGGGCAAATACATGGAGAGAATGTCCACAGAGCCGGACACCAACTCATCCGTGGCACGACCCAGAATCCGTACCACCTGACCAATCTGCTCCAAGCGTTGCTGGTTGACTGCATAGCCTTTGACGAGATAATCGCGCAGCCGATCGGTTGCCCAGATGCGAAAACGAGTGGCAGTCGCAGACTTCACACGGTATCCCACGGATAAAATGGCATCAAGGTTATAGAGCATGACATGTCTGTTGACTCGTCTGCTTCCCTCATTGCGAACTTGTAAGAAATCCTTACTGGTTGCCTCTTCATCGAGTTCGCCCTCGTTGAAGATATTGCGAAGATGCATGGTGATATTTTCACGAGTTGTTCCGAACAACTCCGCGATTTGTTGTTGGCTCAGCCAAACAGTCTCATCTTCGAGGCGTACTGTAATCTCTGTCGTTCCATCATCCTGGCGATACAGAATGATTTCACCTGTTGGTTTACTGCTCATCAATCACCTCCTGCGGATTCCGTCATTGCTTATGGTATTTGGAGATATTTGCGCATGAACGATACGGGGCTAAAAGACCGCAGGTCTCATTTCCATGCTTCCCGTGGGGTGGCATGGCATGGCCTGTTACTCAGAGAAAAACAGCTCAGAGAAAACCCCTGAACGATTGCATTGGGGACTTTCAGAATGAGGGTCGGTTGGTGGTGTTGCCCTCGACCAGGATGCCCCATTGCGGCAGCTCGGGTATGTAGCGCATGCCGGCCAGGATTATAGGGGATGACTTTGGCGACAACGACGCGTCACCGTATCCTTCGCACCGGATAGGTGTCGTGTCACAAGCATTGAAGCACCGGAACCTCTTGATTGGGATGTGCAACCCTTTCGACTGGTCGCCAGGGCGGTGCCGACACATGCGGTGTGTAGTATTTGACTGTGGTTCGCTGATGCCGGCCGCCGAGCGCCCAGGTATCCGACGAATGAAACCTGACGAATATGCGCGTCTTCTGCGCGTATTCCTGCCAAGTTCACGGAATCAACGGAAAGAGGTGCCGCATGGCGCAGACATCAGCTCGCAATCGTGTGGGGGAGCGGGAATCACGGCAATGGCCGGATATGCCGACGCAGGCGGTTATCGCCGCCGGAATCATGTGCGTGCTCGAGATTATCTGCGCACCGCTCTATCTGGCGATGGCTCCGCAACACAGCATCGCACTGATTCCCTGGGCGGCCGTGGCGTGTCTGCTGGCGGTCGGTTTCACCTATACCGTGGGGTTTGCGCTGCTGTGGATTGCCGATGTGCTGGCAGGACGTGTTCGTGAGCGACTTAGTCCTCTGGTGTTCGGCGCTGTAGGTCTGGTGGGCTTCCTGATCTGGGGATACTTCGTCGTTCCCTCCGTTTTTGACTCTTTGGTGACGCCTCTGGGTGGTTCGGCCCTTGCCGGGTCGCAGCTCTGGGCCGTGGCGTTCAATTGCGCGGTCATCGGTTTCGTCGCGTTTGCCTTGGGGCGTTTTCTCAGTCCCCGCGCCTCGTCCCGTGTTGTTCCGCTGATTGTCGTCACGGCGGTTACCGTGTTGCTTGCGGCACTGGGAATTTTCTATCTCAGCGCAATGTACTCACAGCTGTATTAAGGTGACCCGCAGGAAAACCGATTACGCCTTGGAAATTGTATTGTGCGGCGAAAAACGCTAACGTATACACTCATATGCGACCAAGAAGGAGAAATAATGGCAGATCAGAGCATGCCGACAGTAAATGCCGAGTTCGGTGCGCAGCCGACCATCGAGTTTGACGGAGAGGCTCCGAGCGGACTCAAGGTCGTCGAGCTCGTCGAAGGCAACGGTCCCGTGGTGCGCAAGGGGGACACGGTGACGGTGAACTATCACGGCGTCACCTGGGGTTCGCAGGAGGTTTTCGATTCGAGCTTCCAGAGGCATCAACCGGCAAGCTTCGGCATCGGCGTGGGACAGGTCATCAAAGGTTGGGATCAGACGGTACCGGGCCATAATGTCGGCTCTCGTCTGGTGGTATCCATTCCACCGGAGTACGGCTACGGCTCCCAGGGTGTCCCGCAAGCGGGCATCGGCGGCGACGATACTCTGGTCTTCGTGATCGACATCATTTCGACGCGCTGAACGCAACTTTCAACCGAACGCTGGGCGCCGGTGAATCCGGCGCTTTTTTCTATATGCTGTTCGGGTCGACAAAAGGTATAGACTATCACCTCAATGGATAGTTCAAGGAGGAATCATGGCAGAGGAAAAGACCATTCTGCTGACGCAGGATGCATACGACAAGCTCAAGCAGGAACTTGCCCGTCGCGAGGGTGAGATTCGTCAGGAGATCACCGAGCGCATCGCAGCTGCCAGAGCCGAGGGAGATCTGAGCGAGAACGGTGGCTATCAGGCTGCACGTGAGGAGCAGAGCAAGAACGAGGGACGTATCAACGAGCTCATCGTGAAGCTGCGCAACACGAAGATTCTTAAGGCTCCGGAGGCTGGAACCGTGGGTAACGGCTCGGTCGTCGACCTTGAGCTTGCCGGGAATAAAATGACCTATGTGCTTGGTTCGCGGGATATCGCCGTTGCCACGCATTACGATGTCATCAGCCCCGAATCGCCCATCGGAGCGGCCATCAATGGCGGCAAGTCAGGGGATGAGGTTTCCTACAAGGCTCCGAACGGCAAGGAGATATCCGTCCGCATCCTTGATGCAAAACCATTGGAGTGATGTGGCGGACCGCAGAGCTCTAAGGCATCTGCGTCATACGCTTAGATAACTGCACTACAAGGACAGCTTTCGCCAAGAATTCTTAGCGTATTGCTGTCCTTGTAGTGCAGTTATCGTATTATGCGGGTGCTTTACCGAATGTTGCACACCACGAGGAATATCGCCACCACGTGGCAGGCGTACCCGGCAACCGTGCCGCAGTGGAATATCTCATGGAATCCGAATACCCTGGGCCATGGATTCGGCCAGCGTAGGGCGTATACGACTGCTCCTGCGATATAGCAGATGCCGCCTGCGACGATAAGCCAGACAACTGCAGGTCCGGCGCTGGGGGATTGCCAGAACAATCCCAGGAAGCCTACTCCGGAAACGCCGAAGATGATGTAGACCACGGTGTACAGCCATCGTGGTGCGCTGATCCATATCACATGGACCAGCATGGCGACCGCGGTGCAGGACCACAGTCCGATGATGATGACCCGTTGCCAAGCGAGCGAGAGTGCGAATGCGGCGGGAGTATACGTGCCTGCGATAAGCAGGAAGATGTTGACATGGTCGATTCGTCTGAGCAGGTCGGTTGTTTTCGGCGACCAATCGCCCAGATGGTATAAAGCCGAATTGCCGAACAGAATGAGCGAGCAGGCCATGAACACGGCGCACGCCCACTTGAGCGAGGTGGTGGGACTCAGGCAGATGAGAACGATGCCGGAGGCGAGTGCCAGTGGTGTGGTTATCGCGTGAATCCATCCGCGAAGCAAGGGCTTCGGGCGGCCATGGACGTCAAGGCGTACTCGTGTCTGACGTGGTGGGTCTGAAGGCGTCCCTTCAGAGGTGGTGTCGCTGCCTGCGGTCTCTTCGAGACTGGACGCTTTGGCGTCGGCCTTGTCGATGATGCGCTGTGCTCTGATTCTCGCCCGTTCGCGAATGGTTGTTGCGCGCTGCAGCGCCACCGCATCGTGGGTGTGTGCGGACATCTGGATGCCGGAGTTCGTGGACGTCTGGGATGACATGCGCTCTGCCAAGTCCTCACTGCCGGTTTGAGGCTCTGGACGTCTTGCGCTCATGTGTGCCGCCTTTCATATCTAAGCTACGGTAACGTAACCTACGTTACCGTAGCTTACAGGATGATAAGTGCTTTTTCCTGTGAGTGTCGCGCAAGCTCGAAAATTGTTCCCCGGTCTTATGATGGAGAGCATGGCCGATTTCACTCACATCCTTGCCACCCGCCCTGATTTCAATAACGAAGATCGCGAGTGGCTGCATCATCTGGTTGCCGACTGGCAGGTCATCGCCGATCTGAGCTTTGCCGACCTGCTGCTGGTCCTGCAGACGGGAGACGGGCATTATGTCGTTGCCGAACAGTGCAGACCTTCGACCGTGATGTCACTACGCTCGGAGGATGTCGTCGGTACGAGAATCACGCCTTCTCTTACCGCGGAGCTCGATGCGGCCATGGAATCGGAATCCATCTACCGTTCGAACACGCTGCGCACTCGAGGCAGGGCCGTGGTCTGTGATGTCTATGCTCCTGTCAAGCATCAGGGCAAGACCCTGGGACTTGTGGTGCGCGAGACCAATATGGCCACACGGGAGTCGAATGGTCGATACGAATCGGAAAGCATCGACGCGGGCAAGGAATTATTCGAAATGATACCCCGTGGGCAGTTCCCGTACATCGATTCGGTGCTGAACCAAAGGCATAACGCCAGGGTGTCGGATGGATTCATCATTCTCAGCGCCGAAGGCATCGTGAGGTATGCCTCGCCAAACGCCATCAGCTGCTTCAGAAGACTGGGGTCAATCGACACCATGCAAGGCCGGTATCTCAGCGAGATAGGCACCTCGCTGATTCGTGAGAACGACCCGGTTCCCGAATCCCTGCCACTGGTGCTGAGCGGCAAGGCCGCAATCGATTCCGAACTTGACGCGAGCCGTTCGGCCGTATCCATACGCTCACTGCCGCTGATCAACGATTCAGGACGCATCGGAGCGGTTATTCTCTGCAGGGATGTGACCGAGCTGCATAGACGTGAGCAGGAGTTGAAGACCAAGGACGCCACGATTTCCGAGATTCATCATCGGGTCAAGAACAATCTGCAGGCTGTTTCCGCCCTCCTGAGACTTCAGGCAAGACGCACCAAGCTGCCTGAGGTGCGCAAGGAGCTGGAAGAGGCTCAACGCAGGGTGCAGACCATAGCCGTGGTCCATGAGGGTCTGAGCCAGACCGCCGATGAGGTCGTTGACTTCGACAAGGTCATTTCGAGTCTGCTGAAGATGAGCGTGGACCTGGCGACCACGCAGGAACAGCATATCCGCATCTCCTTCATGGGCAAGTTCGGTATGATGCCCGCACAGGACGCCACACCGTTGTCGCTGGTGCTTACGGAGCTGGTGACCAATGCCGTGGAGCACGGCTTCGAAGGTAGGGACGAGGGCAACATCACCATATCCGTAGGCCGTGGAGGAAACAATCTCAGCGTGGTCGTCGAGGATGACGGGAATGGATACAGTTCGGAGTCGGCGGGTGGCCTGGCTCGCAGCAGTGGTTCGGGCCTGGGTACGCAGATCATCAACACCTTCGTCACCAACGATTTCGGAGGCTCGGTGCGATGGGAGCCAAGGCGTGAAGGCGGCACCAGGGTGGTGCTGAACATGAAACTGCGCGCCGCGCAGGAGTCTGCGGTGTAGTCCGTTTTCAGTGTCGGAGAGGTCTTCTGGAAGATAACTGCACTAAAAGGACAGTAATTCGGGTGGATTGTTACCGAATTACTGTCCTTTTAGTGCAGTTATCTCATTCGTCGCTTATATGATTAGGGCCGTGAACCGCCATCGGCGGCCCACGGCCCTAATCGGTATTGCTCTGCTGTGCGTATCAGGCTTGCATCTGCATCGCCTGTGAGCGACGAGCACGCATGGCCCGACGTTTGAGCGCACGACGCTCATCCTCGCTCAGGCCACCCCACACGCCGTAATCCTGGTTCGTGTCAAGGGCGCATTTCAAACACGCGTCAATGACCTTGCAGGTACGGCATACGGCCTTCGCTTCTTCGATCTGCTGATACGCAGCTCCGGTGTTTCCGACCGGGAAGAAGAGCTCGGGATCCTTATCGCGGCATGCTGCCTTGGCGCGCCAATCAAAAGCACTACTCATTGTCGCCTTCTTTCGCTTTCATTACCCGGCAAATCCGAGTCCTTACATAGGAAAGCACGAAAATGGCGACTTTTCAAGACCTAAGGCGGGCTGTGCGTGCTCGGCGAAGGATTCCGCCGGCCTCGGAGACACTTCATTCAAGCTCCAATGCAACGGCTGATGACGGCCGTTCACCCGGCCGGGCAAAGCCCACACACTGCAAGGCAACGGCGTTGCCGTTCCTCATGATGAAGCCGCGGCCAGGCAGTCCGAACTCATCTTTGCGCATCACGGACAACAGGCATCGAGGGATACCGGACATCACGTCCCTGTCGTGTTCGCCGGTGGGGAAGACGATGCGCCATGGAAAACTCTCGCTTCTGGGTAGCTGTGACATGCTCTCGCACGTGAATACCACGCTGACATCATCCGATTGCAGGACACGCTGAACACCTGCCGATGCCAGCGGATGGTCGAAACGATGAGAGACGTCACTCGCCGTATCTATCAGTATGACGGTGAATCTTCTGCGCGAGGTCGAATGCTGAGTGGATGCGTGGAATTCGCCGATGACGACTTCGTCTGGTCGTTGCAAGCACGTCGGCGATTGCGGCTTGGGAACGCCGTCTGAAGCGATTGCGTCGTTGGTGTGAGTGGGTATGGCACGGATTGTTCCGGCAATGGCGTCATAGTCCTCGATGATGGTGACGTCGACGCCTTCCTGCTTGCGCAACTCTGCGGCGATGACCGCAAGCAGAGAGCTTTTGCCGCTGCCGGGCGGTCCGATGACCGCGACGTTGAGACCGTCGAAGCGTAAGGTGCAAAGTCTCGTCCTCATACCGTCGTCCTGCAGACCGATTCTGGCGGTGGGTACCTTGGCCTGCGTGCTGCCGTCGGTCGTCGACGAATCGACATCTAGGAGCATATCGGCGTGGAGCAGATGCGGGAGCGGGAGAGTGAACAGCTCCTGCGGACGGTTATGGCGGAGGAAAAGGCACGCCGTGTTCATGGCGAGTATCAGGCGTTCGGGCTGGCGAACAGTCAATCCTCTGAACACATGAAGACCGTTCGCGTCACGGCAGTAGGCGTAGCCCGCTGCTGTTCCGGGAAGTTCCGTTGCAATGGCGTCACCGAGAACATCTATGGATTGCATGGCATCCTGCATACGCAGGCAGATACGCAGCGCGATATTCGCCTTGATCTGGGAGCTTATCTGTCCGAGAGGATGCTGGGTGCTCAGGATGATATGCATACCCAGCGAACGGCCCAGGGATGCGATGCGTCCAAGCCGCTCCTCGGCATCGGGCAGTTGCTGGTGGAGGGCGTGAAACTCGTCCACGACGATTACCACCCGAGCAGGAGGGTTCTTGAGTTCCTCATAGGATGAAACCTGAAGACGGTGCAACAGCAGTTCACGGCGTCTCAGTTCCGCTTCGATGCCGTTCAGGGCCCGAAGCGCGTGCGACAGATCCAGGTCGGAAACGCATCCTACCGTGTGTGGCAGATGGGAGAGCGTGCGGAAGGTCGCACCTCCTTTGAAATCGAGTAGCACCAGATTCAGAGCGCGCGGCGAGTGACGAGCCGCCAGGGCGAGACACCAATGATGCAGCAGCACCGATTTCCCAGAGCCCGTTGTTCCTGCCACCATGGCGTGCGGACCATGCTTTGGCAGACTGATGTCAAGGCTCCCGCAGGAGGTCATGCCGAGTGGCACCGCATGGTCGGTTTCGATGGGAACAGGTGTTGCGGAGAGTCCAGCAGCGCCGACATCGCAGGAGCCCATCCATAAGCCCACAAGTCGACGCCAGAGTTGCGAGTCTGTGGTAAACGGGCTCAAACCAAGTTCCTCGTAGAAACTGCCGAGAGGGATGTCGGTGACGCGCGCCTCGTTCTGCGTGCTCTGGTCCGATTCCGCACCAGGGGAATCCGAGACGCCCACGACCGTGGTTTCGGAGTCGGAGGCAGAATGCTTTGCACCTCCCGTGGAGTGAGCGGAGGGAAGCAGCTGTGCAAGATATCCGCATATCACCGGTAAGCCGGTGACCGCCATAATCCAATGTCCCTGGTGCACCGCATACATCAGAATCAGCAGCTGACTGAGAAGCGGCAGTGCCCCGTATAGTACTGATGTACCTGTCGAAGGATGAACAGGACGGCTCTCAGCGGCGGCGTCGGCCGTGGTCGTGTTCGAAGCCGGTGAGTCATCGGTACCCCCGACAGGGGCTTTTCTGCGTCGGTATGAGGAGGACATGCATTGCATTGTCACCTAACCGAGGTGCGACAGGCAGCCAGCTGTACCGGCTGTGCGCCGATGTGCCCGCCACAGTCTCGATGTGCATGCGTGTGGCCGTCGACAGCGAACGAAGACGGAGGCCGGGCAGGATCTTGGTGCGGTTAGTCCTGACCGCCTACGGTGCCCGCTGCGTGGGCTCCGTTCGCGAGTTGGGCGAACAAGGTGAGATTGCGGTTCTTGTCGAGCTTCACGGTGGAGCCGACTCCGCCGCCTGGATAGTAATCCGGGTCGGTCCAATACACGCTTCCGGTGACCCCTTCGCCACCCGATGCCGCCTTGAACGCGAGGGCCATCTGCAGCAGAGTCCATGGATTCGTCTTGTCGTCGACGACGATGGCCGACAGCGCGGCGGTGGCTAGCTTCTTCGTGCCCGAAATGTTCATCAGCGTCGAGGGTTTGCTGGCCTTCGACACAATGGCGGCTATGACCTGCCGCTGGCGTTTCGCTCGTCCGAAATCACCCTGGGGGTCCGAATACCTCATACGTGAGAAGGCCAGGGCCGTGGCACCGTCCGCGATATGGCATCCAGCGGTCCAGTCCAGTCCGGAATACGCGTCCTTCACCGTGCTGTCGTAGCAGAGTTCAACCCCGCCAAGTGCGTCGACGACCTTTTCCAGCCCGCCGAACTTGATCATCGTGACATGGTCGATTTTCTGGCCGCTGATGGTCTCCACCTGCTCCACAAGTGCTTTGTAGCCGAAGAGTTCCGCGACCGCATTGATTTTCACATTGGTGTTATGCGTGGTGACGAAGGAGTCTCGTGGTATCGAAATCAGCGAGCTGGGGCCGCTTTTCGGCTTCGTGAGCACCAGGATGGTGTCGGTGCGGAATCCTGGAGCGTCTGCCGTCGTGCCTGTTCCTGAGGTGCCGTCGCGCTCGTCCGACCCAAGAATCAGCCAGGTTGATGCCGGAGTATCGGCGGCGTCGGTGAGCATGTCCTTTTTGTTGAGCTGCCCGTTCACCCAGCTCCACAAGCCGATGCCCAGCAGGGCGAAGAGGATGACGAGCACCACCAGAATGCGGCTGATGATTCTGCCTGCGCCGTGCTTCTTGGGATGCGACTTGTTTGAGGATTTGAGGGCCGAGGGTTTTGCCGACGCCGTTCGGCCATGGGCATCATGACTGCGGGTATTGGAGGTTTTGGCATAGGTGCCGTTGCCTCTGCCGCTGAGATTCGTGGAGTTCGCACGTGCCCTGCTCGAGGATGGGGTATTCCCTGTACCGATGACACGGGATGAGCCGCTTGTGCGTTGCGGACGTCGTGCGGGGGATGGCGAGCTTCCCTGCGTGCTCGATCTGTGGCGCGGAGAAAAGCTCGGTGGTTCGGATGCCGAGCCGTCCGTGGCAGGCCTGTGCATCGCCGGATGCCCTGTGCCACGTGAAGGCATGAAACTGGGAGGGTTGTCCCATGTTTCGTTATCACCGGATTCCTGCACCATGTAACCTCCGTCGTAAAGACTCTGCAGAAACAAATAACACAGTGCAGTGTGTGGGTGGTGTTGGGGGTGCTATTCCTGCGCAGGAACGCCACATACCGTGGTCTGCAGATACCTGTCGGCGATGCCGATGTACTGGCCGGTGTTCGCATCGCGTATCGTTCCGGTCTCTGGGTCGACGATGCCGCCGGTCGCCGGGTCTATCAACTGGCCGGATGCATCGGTGATCAGTCCGGTCTTGGCGTTGACGCTCGATGAGGCGCTTGCCGAGCTGCTCGACGATGCTTCGGTGCTCGCCGAGGCGCTGCTTGATGCGGAGCTGTCTGCCGAGGCTGACGAGGAGGCCGATGCCGAAGCGCTCGGAGTGCTTGTGCTTGCCGTGCTCTGTGTCAATGGGATGGCCTGCTGGAACTTGGCCCAGACCTCTTTTGCGGAACTCGACCAGACCACACGGTTGGGGTCCGAAGGCGCGGCTTCGATGGGGATGGTCTGCGCATAGATGTGAGAGGAGTTGATTTTGGACAGGCTCATGGCCAGACCGGCGAGACCGGTGGTGCTTGCCAGTCCCTCGCTGAGCTGCAGGGACGAGATTGCCGCTTTCGAAAGCTGGTAGAGCTGTGACGAGTTCGTCAGCAGATTCTTCGACAAGGCCTCATTGAGCAGTGCTTTAACCAGATACTGCTGTCGTGTGGTGCGCATGATGTCAGACCCGTCGGTGCCGGTTCCGTGCCGCATCCTGGCGTATTGCGTGGCCTGAAGTCCCGAAAGATGCTGGTAGCCCTTCGACAGGGTGAGATTGGTGTATTTGTCGGAAACGTCCTGGGCAATGCACACGTCTACTCCGCCTATGGCATCGATCATGCTTTTCAGCCCGCTGAAATCGACGACGATGAAGTTGCTGATATCCAGTCCGGTCAGCGCGTTGACCGCCGTCAGCGTGCAGCTCGCAGCCGAGGCGATGTCTCCTCCTGTGGAGTATCCGGTGGCGAAGATGGAGTTGAACATGACGTTGTACCGTGCAGGTACCGTCCCCTTGGTCGTCTGGCAGCTGGGGGCGTTCACGAGCGAGTCTCTGGGAATCGAGACCAGATTGATATATGACCGGTCGGCAGAAATCTGCATGACCATTGCTGTGTCTGACTGGTGGTTCTCGACGGTGGATGAATCGGCCCCGCCGATGGAGGCGTTTTCCGCACCAGATCGTGAATCCTGTCCCAATATCAGAATGTTCAGTGTTTTGCCCGCATACTCATCGACTGTGGTTGGGGATTCCTTGTCTCCGTTTTTTGAGAGGACGGGAATGGATTTTTCATGGATGAGTCCGTCAATATCCAGATACGTCGCCGCCGCGAAGGTGCCGCCGAAGGCCAATACGGCAAGGATGACGGAGACCACGACGCTCAGTGCACGGTGCTGTGAGATGTAGCCGTGGCTGTGCTTGGGTTTGGAGGAACTGCCTCCACTGACATTAGGCAGTTTCGCATTCCGGGTGGTCCGTGACGTCACTCTTGCGCCTCCTGACATAACACAGACGTGGCATTCATCCATGCAAACGAAGTCTCTCGACTATATAAACCCTTAGATTGTATGTTATGTACCATTCGGGAGTCTGAATAGATGCTGATAGAGGGCGAAGTTGCCCATAATGCGCACATTTGCCATATAACACGAAATCTCGCAAATGTGAGTATTGACACAGCTGAGAATTTGACTTTATCTAGTCACACATGTGTAATTTAACAAGTACAGTGGGCGTTTGTCCTCTGCGATTGAGGGGGGTTCGACATGTGGAGAGTCGTTGATGACGCGGCGCATGATTCCGCTGACGAATCTGCAGATGCACTGTCGTCCGAGAATGCACTGACGTCCGAAAAGGGACTGTGGGGCCTCTTCGCTCCCGATACCGATCTGTCCTGGCAGCACGAAGCCCTGTGCGCCCAGACCGATCCCGAAGCCTTCTTCCCCGAGAAGGGCGGGTCCACCCGTGAGGCCAAGAAGGTCTGTGCACGATGTGAGGTCCGTGAGCAATGCCTGCAATGGGCAATCGACCATGACGAGCGTTTCGGCATATGGGGCGGTATGAGCGAGCGTGAGCGCAGGCGCTACAAGAAAGCGCGTTCCCAAGAACAGATCTGAGCTCGGCAGGGTGCTTCCGGCATGACGGCATCGGTCATGCGTACACTGGGACTATGAGTTTTGTTGCATCCGCACCTTCGGACGTCCAGAGAACGCTGACGTCAATCCTTGCACAAGAGCCCAGCATGCATCGGCAGGATGTTGAGGAAAGCGTGGCTGCCGTAATCGCTGTCGGCGAGGATATGCAGTATTTCGACCGGACCGTCCAGGCTGTGCTCAAACAGCGGGTGCTGCCCTCGGTCCTGGTTATCGCCGACTGTTCCGGTCAGACCACCGAACCCTTGTATTCGGCAATTGAGGTGCTGACACCTTCCACCACTCATAAAGGCGGTTTCCCGCACGTCAGGACACTGCAGATTCAGGTCGTCAGAGCCAAGGGCGCTACCTCCTTCGGTGCCGCGATAGAGAAGGCTCTCGCCTATGCCAACCTGCCGGAACAGGTCAAGGCCCTGTGGCTGTTGCACGACGATTCCAGGCCCCGCGATCCCGAATGCCTGGATACGCTGGTGCAAGCCTGGCGCAATGCCCCTGGCGCCTCGATTCTTGGCGCCAAACAGGTCGGCTGGGACGGTGAAGGGCTCCATGACGTCGGCAAATACTCCGGAAGGCATCAGACCGTCAGCCTGGTCGTCGATGGAGAGCCGGATCAGGAACAATACGATGCCCGACAGGATGTCTTCGCCGTATCTCTCGCGGGCGCCCTGCTCCCTTTGAGCACGCTCAAAAAGCTCTCCGGTATAGATTCATGGTTCGGAAGCTTCGGGGAGGGCACCGACTTCTGCAGACGTGTCTGTCTTAGCGGAGGCCGTGTGCTCGTGGTTCCCGGTGCGGTCATAGCGCATCGGCGTGCAAGATTCGAAGGCGTCAGAGACCGTGCGGGCGAGAGCGTTGACGAGCGATATCCGATCAGCAGTGCCATGCTCGTGGCCGATGCCAGAACCAAGTACCGCTATACGGACAACCGTATCGTGCTGTGGCCCCTGATGTGGATAGCCAGTGTCTTCGTGGCTTTCGGGATGTTCTTCACTCTGATGTTTCGCAAGGCGCCGTATGAGGCATGGTGTGAATTCTGGCAGCCCTGGCGTATGCTGGCGCGATTCCCGCAGGCCGCGCAGGCCAGACGCAAGCTGGTGGGGCATACCGTCGTGTCTGCCGGCAAGCTGCACATGCTGCAAGCCAGTCGACAGCAAATCGCCAGATGGCGTGAACGTACCCGAGCTTTCGAGCAACAGGGGACTGTCCCGCTGCTGAGCCCCTTGGCCAAAGCGCATCTCCGGCTTCAGCTCAGACGGAGGGGTCTGTGGGCGCTGGGCATGATTGTCATCGCTGCGGTAGTCGAGGTCGCTGTGCTATGGGATGTGCTCACCGGCGTGTTTCTCGGCGGGTCGGTGAGATCCGACGCTTTGCTCCCGACGGCTGCCACATGGCTTCAGACCGCCAAGGCCTCGACCGTCTCATGGTCGTATGCCATGGGAACCGGCCTTTCCGTCCCGCCTGCGCCGTATCTGCTGGCGCTGATGGTCGGCGGAATTCTGACGGGAGGAAGCATGGCTGCGGTTGTGGCCTTGCTGCTCTTCGCATCCGCTCCCGTGATAGCCTTGTCCTTCTGGGCTTTGGCGGGAACCGTAACGCGTTCCAATCCCGTACGTGCCGTGGCGGGTCTGCTGTGGTGCTCGGTCGCCTGGGCACTGGGCCTGTACGCGAACGGCAATATCGCCATGCTGCTCGTCATGATGTTTCTGCCGGCAAGCATCGCCTTCACCCTCAGAGCCGTCGGCATGTACCGCACGGAGGAACCCAACACTCCACACTCCTCTGTCCAGTGTGCGGCGCTCGCAGCCTTGTGCTTCATACCGGTGGTTCTTGCCGAGCCTCAGCTGGTGCTCGCTTTGGTGGTCATCTTCATGTTCTTCCTGGTCGCCGTCAGACAGCATCGTATGATGCTGCTGCTGATTCCTCTGCCATCCGCCTTCGCCATCGCACCCACTCTCGTCAATGTGGTGCATTATTTCGGTGCGGGAGCGTGGCGTCAGCTGTTCGGGGACATGTTGGTTCCCAGCACCACGCTCAACGGAACGCCGCAGGTGTCCAGTCTGCAGGACGTGCTGCATCGCACGCTGTTCGCCGGTCGTCTTACAGATGTCATGGGTGTCAATGCCGATTGGATGAAGGTGCTGTTGCTGTCTTCCCTGGCATTAATGGCTGTTCTCGCCGCATGCTCCCTGATGTTGCCCTTCGCTCTGCGTATCACGCGGATGTTCTGGGCGATGAGCCTGTGCGGAGTGATGCTGAGCCTGATATCGACCCGTGTGATGATCGCGGTTGATAGGCAGGGTGCCGTCGCCGGATCCGCGTTGCCGGGTCTGTGCCTGGCTTTGCTGGGGATTCTGGCCAGTACATGCGTGATGTCAGGTGGCGCGGTGCGTCCCTTTATTCTGTTGAAGGGCGGGTCGGCGGCACATGCCCCTCAACTGACGTCGGGGTCACGCGCCTCCGCGCTGATGATGCGGATCGGGCGTGCCTTGCTGACGCTGTGCATGGCCGCTTGCGTGTTGTTCTGGGGTGCGTTCGGCATCATGCACACGCGGGCGGAAGGCAGCCTGACTGTTCAACAAGGCGGATTGCCGATGGTGGGCATCGATTATCTGGAGCAGAAGCCCGGTCACAGAATCCTCGCTTTGCAGGCGCAATCGGAGAATCACGTGAATTTCTCCGTCATGCGTACGGCGAAAGGAGATCTGATCGACAATGATCCTGCCGCCTGGGCGGCGACCGCCTCCGGATACCGTGATCCCGCTCCACAGACACTTGCGGCGGCTTCCGCGCGGCTGCTCTCGAACGCCGATGCGGATGCCGTCACGTCTCTGGAAAAGCTCGGTTTCGGGGGCATCTTCGTAGTCGCCGATAGTGGCGGAGATGGTTCGAACTCATCGGGAACAAGCAGTGAAACGTTGGTATCCAACATCACTGCAAGCGATGGCACCCAATCCGTGGTCAGCAACGTGAACGGGACCTACTTCAGACTGACGTCGGACGATACCGCCGATCAGGGGATTGACCTCGTCGGTGAGCGCAATGCCGCCGCGAACCCCTGGCGATACGCATGGCTGTGCTGCTTCGCCTTCATCTCCATCACCTATTGCCTGGTGGCAGTTCCACGAGCACAACGAACAAGAAGGGAGCAATCATGAGCGTCACGACTTTAGACCGTACGCGTATCGGCGCTCGAATCGGCAAGCTTGCACTCGGCGCGCTGACGGCGGTCATCATCGTCTTGCTGGCAGTGCTGCTGCTCGTTGTGCGTCCTCCGCAGACTCTTCTCGACGGTGTCGGAAGTGGTGCTTCCGAGGTGCAGCATCGAGTAAGCCAGAACATCATTCAGTCCTACTGCCCGGCACAGATGAAACTGGCCGATTCGGGTACGTACGGTGATTCGGCATACCAGGCTTCCGAAGGAAATGTCGCATCCTCGGCCAGACAGGCGGCTTTCGGATCGGTATTCGACTCTTCCGTGACGGCAATCGACAATGCGGACAGCACCACCCGCCTTCAGGACTCCGATCCTTTGGATGAGGCAAGCGTGCTCATGTCATCGGCATCCGTCGAGAAATCATCGTTGCTGCAGACCACGCAACTGTTGAAGGCGTCGGCGGGTGAGGGTTCGGCCTCATCCGTCGCCTCGTGGGCGAGTGAAGGGGACCTCAGAGGCGTTGCTGCATCGAACTGCGTCAGCCCGAGTCTGAATCAGTCCTTCCTGTTGCCTGGCACCAAAACGGGCAGCACCCAGCAGCTGGTGGTGGCCAATCCCTCATCCAAGTCGACATCAGTGAACATTCGCATCTGGGGGAGCAAGAACAGCGGCAGCATCGCATTGTCGACAGGGAGCACCATCACGGTTGGGGCGGGCAAGGAAAGCGTCTTTGACGTATCCGCCGCTGCCTCGGATCAGGATGCCGCATATATGACCGTCAGCAGCAAGGAAACTCCCGTCGCATCCGTCGTGCGCATCGCCGAGATGGACGGATTGAATCCTCATGGAATCGAATACGCCGTTCCGACGGACGATGCCTCGCAGAATCTCGTGCTGCCTGGGTCGATACATGACGACGCCGTAAGCCTGAACATCTTCGCCAAAGCGGATACGACGGTGCAGGTGTCATGGATGACTGAAAAAGGTCTGAGTGAGACGCACAGCTACCCGATAACCGCACAGCAGGTCAAAGTGGTGGACCTTGGGCAGGCCCCTGACGATGCGCTTGGCGTGTCGATTACCTCGGACGAGGCTCTGCAGGCGAATGCGGTCAGCACGGTCAAGGGAGACGGCGCACAGCAGGACTTCGGTCTGATTGCATCGAATACGGCCGTGAAGTCTAGTGCCATCACCATACCAGACCATGTCAAGGCTGCATTGGTGTTGGCGAATACCACAAACAAGCAGGCCGAAGCGACACTTTCGGGCTATGATGCGTCGGGAAAGGCGCTGGCGGTTCAGAAGGTCACACTCGGAGGAAATGCGGCGAAAAGTCTCGACGCATCCTCGTTCGGCGACGGCATCGCCTCGATTACGCTTGATGATGACAGCCAGACGATGGTCTGGGCTGCGCGAGTGACGCAGTCGGACGTTGATGCCGCGAAGGTCGCGGGACTGGGATTCATCATGCAGACCCCGCTGATGCCTCGGACCGCGTTGATTCATGCCGACCAGACCCCTGGAATAGTGCGGTAACTCTCACAGCCCCCAAGAAGGGTCTATTTCCTCGGGTCTGCGTCCATAGAGCTGCGCAAGCCGCATGACCAGCTCATCTCTGATCATCAGCTGCATTTCCATTCTGTCCTTGGTCTGCATCTGCAGAGGCATGCGATACAGCACTATGCGTGCGGGAATGCCGTGATTGGACGGGAAACCTTGAGAGAAGGTGCGATCTTCGTCATCCCAAGGTGTGGGCATAGACGGCGGGACGTCCTCGACCGCGAATTCCACGGGCTTCATCAGGTCGGGCCACGCCGTGCCCAGGCGTTTGAGCTGGCCGGCCACCATGTCGTCGAACATGCCCGAGGCCGTACGGTAATGCGGCAGGCGGGTGCCGAACATTGGTCGCCGCATACCCCGTCCGTGTCTGTTGCGGTTGGTGCTGCGAAGCCAGGGTGCGCGATACGTCATATGGCAACCATAGAGCCTTGCGCCACCGGGTGGCAATTCCGTTCCTCACTTGCTATGTACTACGATGACTGATGTTGTTGTTCGACGTTTCAGGAGCGTACATCATGAGCACTCAGGCAGCCATCACCATCGCCCAATCATGGCAGGACGTTGATATCGAGTCGATGTGCGCCAAAGTGCGCGTTATCGCTTTCGATCTTGATACCACGCTCGCGCGTTCCAAGATGCGCATGACGGAGGAGATGGGCCGTCGACTCGCCGCCCTGACGCATCTGAGCACCGTGGCAATCGTATCCGGTGGGCGATTCGAACAGTTCAGGACTCAGGTTCTTGACGTGCTGGATGGTCTGGATACGCCTCCGGACAGATCCAGACTGCATCTTATGCCTACGAGTGGTACCAGGTATTTTCGTTGGCAGGAGGGCGAATGGGTGTGCGTCTATGCGCACGATCTCGCGGAACAGGATCGTGTGCAGGCCATCGCTTCACTGGAGCGGCATGCGCGGGAGCTCGGCATATGGGAAGAACGCCATTGGGGGCACCGCATCGAGGACAGAGGAAGTCAGATCACCTTCTCGGCCATGGGGCAGCAGGCCCCTGTAGAGGTCAAAGAATCCTGGGATCCGACGAATGAGAAGAAGAATGCCCTGGCCATGGCAGTCGCCGCTGATCTGCCTCATCTTCAGGTTCGTTCCGGCGGTTCCACCAGCGTGGATATTTCTGAGCGCGGTATCGACAAGGCGTATGCGGTTCGTGAACTTGCCTCGATTCTGGGTGTCAGCGTGCACGACATGATGTTCATCGGCGACCGCATGGACCCCGAAGGCAATGATTATCCTGCCGCTCTGGCAGGTACGATGCCGATTCGTGTGCATAACCCCGACGAGACCATAGCCGTTTCGGACCGCATCATCGCATTGTTGTCGGATCGCTCGAGCTGAGTGCCGGATAACTGCACTAAAAGGACAGCTTTTCAGAGAAAATATTTGCCAAAAGCTGTCCTTTTAGTGCAGTTATCGTATTGGGTGGGTCCTTACACGCCAAAATGCGAAGAGTCGGATAATCCCAATCGAGGCTCTTGCACGGTCGTGCACGGCTCTGTCGTGCACATTCGCGACTGGGATTCATCGTCGGCGCACATGGCCGTCTCGACGTGTCGATGCCCATGTTCGGACCGTAGAGTCGTCCACTATGCATATGACCGATGACACGCACCGTTGCTCCAAGCGGCTGTCTCTAATGCTCCACACGAGCAAATCGCTGCTTCATGCCTGCGGGCTCGTGCTGTTTCCCAGAGGCTGTGCCGGATGCGAGGCGCCCGATGAGATACTCTGCGCAGCGTGTCGCGGCGACTTCTCCGTGATTGTGGGCAGAACGCTTCCAGGGACACTGATAGGACGCTGCTATGCCGCCGGAATCTATAGGAATGCAGTGAGAGCCGCCATTCTCTCCTGGAAGGATCACGGTGACCGAGAAGTGTCCCGTGCACTCGGCGACCAGCTGGCACGACTTGCCACGCGGACCGTTATACCGTATCTGCACGAACACCCCGAGCTGCGTCGGAATGCTCCGATTCATGTCTTGCCGGTACCGTCCTCTCGGAAGTCGCTGAATAACCGCGGTCGCCTGCAGACTCTGCATCTGGCTGGGGCCGTCGCCGCGCGGCTCAACGACGCCGGCATCCCCGCGCTTGTGGACCACTGCATGCGTGTGCGCGGCGACGTCAGAAAATCGGTGCAGACCGGAGGTCTTCGTGACCGAGCCAGCAGAGCCAGCGGTCTGATTCATCTGCGTCACCGCGAATCGCTGCGTGACGTACAAGTCATTGTGGTGGATGACATCGTCACCACTGCGTCGACGCTGCGCCAGTGCATTCGCGTGTTGGCCGATGCGGGTGCTCGGCCGCTGACGGCCCTGCTCCTGGCGAGCACCCTGGATGGCCGTGAGCCAGCACGCTTCGCAGCGTGTGATAGGGCGTCAACGGGCATGGACCACCGCCATCTCATCCCAACGCGTGGTGCACCGGCCTGACAGCATGTTGCGGTTCATGGACCAGCTCGCACCGGTGTCGGCGTCGCTGCGCCCGGAACCCCTCAAACCTCCATAGCCTATGCCTACGCGTCGCGAACCGAAGCGTCGTGAGATTTCCTCGATGGTTGAACCGAGCTCATACGTGTCTCTGGCAGCTTCGAAACCTTCGAAGGTCTGGTAATGCTCCGCCTGGGAAAGACCCATCAGCAACACGCCGGCCCTGATGTACGCCGCATGCTGGTCGACATGAGGTCGGAGCGCTTCACAGGCTGCTTTGGTGATGATCATGGGGTTGTCGCTCGGGTCGTCGAGCACCTTCATATCCGAGATTCTTGCGTAGTTCTGCTGGTATGGGCTCGTGGAGCTGAAAGCAGCGACCCGTGAGCACAGGCTGTGCTGCCGTCGCAGCCGATGGCAGGCCTGTTGGGCATAGACGCTGAGCGCCTGGGCCAGCGTGTCGTAGCCGGTCACGGGAGAGGAGAACATGCGCGAACAGATGATCTGGGATTTGCGCACGCCGCCGTTGGCATCCGACTCTTCTTCGATGCAGGGGATGCCGCGCAATTCGAGTACGGTACGTTCCAATGTCACCGAGAAACGGTGACGAATCATCACCGGGTCGCTGTCTCTGAGTGCCAGGGCATTGGTGATGCCCATGCCCATGAGCTTGCGCGTCAGTCGTCTGCCGACTCCCCAGATATCGTCGATAGGCACGCTCGCCAGTGCTTCGTCGCCGTGATGTTCGTCGATGTGGTTCCATAGGGTGATGCCGTTCGTGCCGCTGTGCTGCTTGGCCCAGTGATTGGATATCTTGGCCAGTGTCTTGCTCGGTGCGATGCCTATGCTGACCGGTATGCCCACGCCGTTGAGAACGGCATTGCGCATCTCGGTGCATATATCGGTCAGGGTCTCATCGTCGGCTGAGCTCTTCAGAAAACACTCGTCGATAGAATAGACCTCCTGGCCGGGAAGGAACTCCTTCATCACATGCATCATCCGGTGAGAGAGGCTGGCGTAGAGTTCGTAGTTCGAGCTGCGCGCTATGACATGGTCGTGCATGGCCTGCTCCCTGATTTTGAACCAGGGAGTGCCGTTGACGATGCCGAGTCGTTTCGCCTCGGCACTGCGTGCCACCACGCACCCGTCATTGTTCGAGAGCACAACCACGGCCTGTCCCGCCAGGGAAGGGTCGAACACCGTTTCGCATGAGGCGAAGAAGCTGTTGGCATCGGCAAGGATGAGACGTGGTGCTGCATTTCGCGTACGTGGAGCCGAGGACTCTGCGGAAGCAGAGGGTGCAGCCGAATGATGCGGGATGTCGGGAATATTCCTTGCCATGTGCTCAGCCCCAGCCTTTCGAGGCATAGGCGCTGTTCTCACGCGGTTGGCTCTGTGACGGATGTCGAAGCGGCGGAGTGTGGCCTCCGGTCGGTTTCGGCCGGATAATCGGCGGTGTCGCGGGAGCGTCCTTCGATTGGGCGTGATGGCGAATCACGTCCATACGCTTCTGACTGTGATAGTTTCCCGTGACCACGCCCCAGATTTCAAGGCTCTGACCGTCGAGTGGAGCGAAGTCCGGATACAGGGGGTTTTCAGGATGGAGAATCGGCGTGCGCCCGTGCATTACGAGGCGTTTGACGGTCAGTTCACCGTCCAGGATGGCCACCACCACATCGTCGTCCTCGGGATTCAGGGAACGGTCGACGACCAGAAGGTCTCCATCGAAAATGCCTGCACCCTCCATCGAGTCGCCTGCAACGGTAAGGATGAAGGTGGTGTCGGGATGGAGGATGACGTTTTCGTCGAAACTGAAATCACCGGCGAAATAGTCCTGTGCTACCGACGGGAAACCGGCCCGAACGGACTCCATGGCCGCGGGAACTGGCCGAGGATCGATCAGCGGGCGGAATATCAGTGTCTTTCGCTCAGGGGAGATGGTATTCGCGACGTCGTTCTGTCGCGACGAACCGGCGCGTGTGCCTGATGGGCGGTGGTTCTGTGCAGACCCCGTGGCTTGCACGTCCTCCGTCATTTCCTCAGATGATAGTTGAGACATAGACCCTCCTGCTGCCACCAGGATTCGTCCGCAACGATATATATTCGAACATATGTTCGAATATATCACGTCAACAAAAGAATGTGCCGGATAACTGCATCGCCAGGACGGCAATGTGCCAAGAATTCTCGGGAAAAGCTGTCCTTGTGATGCGGTTATCGTATTGCGTGGCCTCTTGCACGCCCAAATGCGAAGAGCCGCATATGCATGTGCCGGGTGTTCCACGATACGGACGGACGCGGCATCCACGCGCGGCCGCACGTCATCGGCAGGACGGCACAAAGACGACGGCACAAAGACGACGGCAGAGACGATGCGTTATGTCTGCACCTGCAGGGGGGGAGTAAGCGAATCTACGGGCGGTGCTCGATTGAACCGCGATACTGTGTTACATGGTATTTGGGGAGTGTGATCTCGAAATCGGCGCCGCGCGGGTCGTCGACGACCACGATGGTACCTCCGTGGAGCTGTGCGGCCCACCGGGCTATGGACAGCCCGAGACCGGTGCCTCCTGATTCGGTTCCCGGCCCGGCCTTTCCCTTGACGAAACGACGGAAGATGTCTGAACGGGCCTCTTGAGGAATCTGCGAGCCGTAGTTCACGACATTGGTCACGATGTTGCCGTGCTCTTCGTCTTCGTGAGCCTCGACCAGTACGGTGGTGCCGTCTGCGGAGTGCTTCAGGGCATTGGCGATGATGTTCGTGAACAGCTGACGTAGACGATCCTGGTCGCCCTCCATGCTGATGCCAGCGGGGACGTCCATGCGAATATCGTGAGCATGACCGGAATCAGCGATTTCCAACGGTTCCACGGTTTCGTCGATGAAGTCTGCGAAGTCGAAGGCGTCGATTTCAAGGCTGGCGGCACCAGCCTCCATACGAGAGAGGTCGAGCAGAAAGGCGATCAGATCGGAAAGCCTGTGCGTTTGATCCAGAATGCTGTCAAGATTCGCGGCGGTCGGTTCGATTACGCCATCGGCCATATTCTCCACCATGGCCTGCAGCGCCGACACCGGTGTGCGCAATTCGTGACTCACATTCGCCACCATATCGAGCCGCATCTGGTCGGCGTGCTGCAGTTCTTCGGCCATCTCGTTGAAGGATCTTGCGAGTTGCCCTACCTCGTCATGGCTGAGGGTCGCCGCCTGCACGCGCACGCTGTAATCTCCGGCAGACATCGACGTGGCGGCATCACGCATCTGCCTCAGCGGGGAAGTCAGTCCTCGTGAAAACACATAGGTGATGCCAAGCGCCACGATGAGTGTGAGCGGCATGGCGATCCATCCGCTCCATCCCACTTTCAACAGGAACCAGGCCATGACGAAGGCGATGGCGGTGGATATGGTGATCAGCATGCTCAGCTCGCCCTTCAGGGAGGAGAGAAAGCCAATCGGTCGTTCCGGATCGACATGTGGCGCTGAGTTGTGTTTCGGAGATTTCTGCATGGTGTCCTATGAAACTCGATCCCTGCTCTATGCGAGGAGTGCTGTCTGAATCAGTTCGCGGTATCGGCCTCCGGCGGCTCGAAAGCATAGCCGACGCCGTGCACCGTTCTGATCATTTCCGATCCGAGCTTGTGACGCAGGGCCTTGACATGCGAATCCACGGTTCGGGTGCCGGAGGCATCGACCCAGTCCCAGACCTCTTCCAGAAGCTTTTCTCGGGTGAGCACGGATTTCGGTTTACGCGCCAGCGTGGCGAGCAGATCGAACTCGGTCGGAGTGAGATGAACCTGCTCTCCGTCCATGGTGACGATGCGCTGTGCAGGGTCGATGATCAGTGAACCGAAGTCGAGCAGCTTCTCGTTTTCGGAGTTCTTGGCGATGACTTTGGCACGTTCCACTCTTCGCAGCAGGGCCTTGCATCTTGCGATCAGCTCACGCATGGAGAAGGGTTTGGTCATATAGTCATCGGCACCGGCTCCGAGACCGATGACCTTGTCCGCCTCGTCGTCGCGTGCGGTAAGGATCAGCACGGGAACAGGGCGTTCCGCCACGATGCGCTTCGTCGCCTCGAGACCGTCCATCACCGGAAGCATGATATCCATAATCACCAATTGCGGACGGAGCTGTGCTGCTGCCTGAACCGCGCTGGCCCCATCGGATGCCACCCTCGCCGTCCATCCCTCTGCCGTCAATCGCTGTGCGATGGCCGTGGCCAGTGTCGGTTCATCCTCGACGACCAGAATCGTGTGCGGTTTTGCGGGAGACATTGAATTATTGATCATACTCACGTTTGCCTTACTTTGTGGATGCGTGACAGACGCATCGTGTCAGTCCTCAGGTACCAAGAATAGTGCTCCCAGCGCAGGAATCGTGAGTTTCACGGACCATTCACGAGAATGGTACGGTTCTTCGTCGGCAACGAAGCTGTCGTTGTGGATGTTCGAACCACCGTATCGCGAGTCGTCAGTAGTGAGGACCTCTTTCCACGAACCGCCTTGGGGCAGTGCCACCTGATAATCCGACCACGCGTTTCCCGAGAAGTTCACCACCACCACAACCGCTTCCCCGTTGTTGCCGAAGCGCGCGAAGCTGAGCACATTGTGATCGGAGTCGTCGCTGGTCAGCCACTGGAACCCTGCGGGGTCGAAATCCTGGCTCCAGAGGGCCGGTGTCCGCTTGTACAGGGCATTGAGATCCGCGACGAGCCGTTGGACTCCGCGATGGTCCTCCCAGTTCAGGCAATCCCAGTCGATGCTGTGGTTGTTGTTCCATTCCTCGAATTGGGCCAGTTCGTTGCCCATGAAGGTCAGTTTTTTCCCGGGATGGGCCCACTGGTATGCGAACAGGGCACGCACGCCGGCAAAACGCTGCCAGTCGTCACCGGGCATGCGTTCCATCAGCGAACCCTTGCCATGGACGACCTCGTCATGGGAGATGGGCAGCACATAATGCTCGGAGTACGCATAGACCATCGAGAAGGTGATTTCATCGTGGTGGTATTTGCGGTTGATGGGGGATTCCTGCATGTATTCAAGGGTGTCGTGCATCCAACCCATATTCCATTTCAGCCCGAAGCCGAGGCCTCCCGCGTCTGTGGGCGCGGTGACGCCCTGCCAGGAGGTTGATTCCTCGGCGATCATCATGATGCCCGGATTGTCACGGTACGCCGTTGCCGTCGCTTCCTGAAGGAAGGAGATGGCTTCGAGGTTCTCGCGCCCTCCGTAGATGTTCGGGTGCCACTCGCCGTCCTTGCGGCTGTAATCGAGATACAGCATCGAGGAGACGGCATCCACGCGCAATGCGTCGATGTGGAATTCCGAGAGCCAGTACAGCGCGTTGGCCACCAGGAAGTTTCGCACCTCGTTGCGTCCGAAGTTGAACACGTATGTGCCCCAGTCCGGGTGTTCGCCGCGTTGAGGGTCGGGGTCCTCATACAGCGGCGTGCCGTCGAAGCGGCCGAGCGCGAAATCGTCCTTGGGGAAGTGGGCGGGAACCCAATCCATCACCACGCCGATGCCTGCCTGGTGGAGCGTGTCGATAAGATATTTCAAATCGTCGTACGAGCCGTGTCGTGAATCCGGGGCGTAATATCCGGTGACCTGATAGCCCCAGGAGCCGGTGAAGGGGTGCTGTGTCAGCGGCATGAACTCCACATGGGTGAATCCGAGGTCTTTGACGTATTTCACCAGCTGATCGGCCAGTTCGCGATAGTTCAGGCCCTCTCTCCAGCTGCCGGCGTGCAGCTCGTAGATGCTGATCGGCCCGGAGTGCGGGTCTGTCTGAGCTCGGCGGGTCATCCATGAATCGTCGTGCCAGGTATGATGCGAATCCACCACCTTGGATGCGGTGGCAGGGGGAATCTGGTGGCCGCGCTCCATCGGGTCGGCCTTCATCTTCCATTCGCCGTTGGAGTTGAGGATCTCGTATTTGTACAGCGCCCCGGCTTCCAGCACGGGGATGAACAGCTCCCAGATGCCGGAGGAGCCGATCTCGCGCATGGCGAATCTGCGGCCGTCCCAGTAGTTGAAATCGCCGACGACCCTGACCGCATGGGCGTTGGGAGCCCAGACGGCGAAGGATACGCCATCGACCGTCTTGCCCGGCTCGCCGTTGGCGGAACCCATGGGATCGTCGAAATGCATGATGTGGGCGCCGAGGACCTCCCATAGGCGCTCGTGCCGTCCCTCGCCGAAGAGGTAGACGTCCACGTCGCCGACCGTGGGCAGATATCGGTAGGGGTCGTCCTCGACCAAAGTCGTGCCGTCAGCATAGGTCGTCCGAATACGGTAGTCGGGCACCGACCACTGCGCTCCGTTGCGCTGCGCGGGTATCACGACGGTGAAGATGCCGTTGAATTCGTGCTGGGCGTCGTATTCGCCATGCTGCGTGACGATCGTGACGTGCTTCGCCAGCGGACGCAGTGTTCGCACCGTTACGTGGCCTTCGCCCTCGCCGTCGTTGAGATGCCCTCCGAGGATGGCATGTGGATTGTAGAATTTTGCATTGCTGACCGAATCGAGGACGCCATAGTCCACGTGCGACGCCGTTGTGCGGTGGTCATCTGTTGTAAGAGTGTCCATATATGCAGTGTATATGCTCTCAGCGCATCATGGTTGGCGTGTCCCTTGGGGCAGGGCCGGGGCGCAGTTCGGCGTGCTTGCCGGGGCGGATTTTCGCATCAACCGCGCCTGTAGTCCCATCGAGCGCTGTGCATGAATATATAGGTGCAAGTCCTGACCGTATGGCAGAATAACACGAGTTTTGCATTTATCATGGAGGGTTCATGGCATATAACGTCGGCGATATGGTCGTCTATCCGCGTCACGGCGCAGCAAAGGTCGAGGCCATCACCGAACGGACAGTCAAAGGGATAACACGCGAATATATTCAGCTTTCGGTGTTGTCCTCGGACGGTCTGGTGATCAACGTCCCTGTGGATAACGCGAAGAAGGTCGGTGTCAGGGACATCGTGGGTGCCCGCGAGGTCGCCAAGGTCTTTGAGATTCTGCGCACGCCCATCATCGAAAAAGAGATGAACTGGTCACGCAGGTACAAGCTCAACGTCGAAAAGATCGCAACCGGTGACGTCAACAAGATAGCCGAGGTCGTGCGTGATCTGGCTCAGCGTGACGTCGATGAGCACGGGCTGTCGGCAGGCGAGAAACGCATGCTGACCAAGGCCCGCAGCATTCTGACATCGGAGATCGCACTCTCCGAAGGTCTGGGGGAAGAAGAAGCCCAGCATCTTCTGGATGTCAATCTCGGCTATGTGGACCCCGAACCGGGGGATGAGAAACATCATTCGAAGACTCCCAAGGAGCCCGCTACCGAGACTTTGGCGCGCTTGGACGCGGAGAGCAAGAAGTCGAAGAAGTAGGATTGCGGCACGATATGGACTGGATGAATCATCCAGTCCATTTGCATATCCGGACCCAGTGCCAGGCATCGGACATGGCAGAGCGCGGAGGACAATCATGGTGGAGAACAGTGGTGCGGGTATCAGCGCCTTGCGAGTGGGCATGGGGTTCGACGCCCATCGCTTTGCGACGCCGGATGAACAGCGAGAACTGTGGCTCGCCTGCATGCGTTGGGAGGATGCCGAAGGCGAAGGAGTATCCGGGCTGTCGGGAGATTCGGACGGCGATGTCGTGGCTCATGCCGTCATCGATGCCCTGCTTTCAGCGTCGAATCAGGGCGATATCGGGTCGTTTTTCGGCGTCGGTCCCACATCGAAGGGTTCCGGCATGCACGGACGTGACATGATTCGGGAAATTGCCATCATGCTCGCGGGACGAGGCTGGTCAATCAACGGCGCAAGCGTTGTCGTTGTGACGCAGCAGCCGAATATCTCCACCCGCAGGCAGGAAGCCGAGATGTCCATGAGTCAGGCACTTGGAGCCCCTGTCACATTGACGGCATCAACGACGGATGGCATGGGATTTACCGGGCATGGTGAGGGCATGGCGGCCATGGCGACGGCAACGCTGATTCGGCAGACCGCGCTCTAATGCGCACGAATCTCATTTGTGTAGGGATTTTAATGATTGCCGAAGCTGCATGACATCGAGAATGTCGAGATTTCAAGCGTGCTGATTGGTGGCAGAGCTTCGTCTATCAAAGAATCCCTACACAAACGGCGGTGCACAGGTGATGCGGCTCGATTGTGCGGGGATTCGGTCGATGACTGGCCATGAATGCGCCTGCATGCGGTGAGTTATGACCTTCGCGAGGCCACAAATTTCGTAACCGCCCAAAGAACGGTCGAAATAGTCACGATCATGAAGCTCGGGGGTGTGGGGAACATCGCCGCCAGGACCAGTCCGCCCCAGATGGACAGCAGGCAGATGCCGCCGGCAAGCAGCATCGCATGGAAGGGCGAGGCCGCGAGAATGTTCGCGGTGGCAGCTGGGGTGATGACCAGGGCGAAGATCAGCAGCGTGCCGACGGCGGGAACCGCGATGGTGATGACTCCGGCCATCATGGCCATGAAAATCACGTTCATCACACCGATGTTCACTCCCTTGGCCTGAGCCACCTGCTCATCGAGTGAGCTGAAGAGCAAGGGTCTGTAGACGATGGTCACCACCAGCAGCAGAACGATGTCGAATAGGAGGAAACCGACAATCTGCCCTGTAGTGATCGTGAGAATGGAGCCGAAGAGGATTGATTGCATCTGTTGGGATGCCGAGGTGGAAAGCCGGGCGAAGAACAGTCCCAGACCGGTGGCGAAGGCGAGCACGGTTCCGGTCGCGATCTCGCGCTGGGTGGCCCGTTTGCCCAGGGCGCCGATGACCAGCGCCCCGCCAAGGGCGAAGACGCCGAGGCCCACGGAAACCGGCAGACCGAGCAGTACCGCTCCGGTGGCACCAGGCAGACCGATGTGGGCGAGTGCGTGGGCGGCGAATGTCGAATGCCTGGCTATGGTGAAATATCCCATCATGCCTGCGGCGATGGAGATGCACAGTCCGGCGAGGGCCGCATTCACCATGAAGGGTGCCTGAAGCGTGGTCATCCACGCAGGGTCGAACGAAAAATCTACGGAACTCATGCGCGTTCTCCTCCTGTGGTATGAGCGGCGGTGTGGTGATGGAAGTTGGCTACATCCGATGCATCGTGTGTGTCAGGCACCACGTCATCCGGTTCGTCGGCGCTTGGGGTGACGAACATGTCGCCCTGGGGTGTGGTCACCACCTGCACGGTGGTGCCGTACAGGTGCGTAAGCAGATGTGAGTCGAGGACGGTGTTCATCTCGGCGTAATGCGGGTGCCCGTCGAGCAGATACACCGCGCCGGTGAGTATGGGCAGCAGCATGTTGAGATCGTGCGCCACGACCTGTATGGTCATGCCGAGTTCCCGGTTGAGACGCGAGAGGACGTGAACGGTGGCGCGTTGGCTGGCCAGGTCGAGATTGGCCAGCGGCTCGTCGAGCATCAGCAGCTCGGGGTCGGCCACCAGGGCCTGAGCGATGGCCACCCTCTGTCGCAGACCTCCGGACAGCTGGGACAGTCTCATATGAGCCTTGTCTGCGATCCCGGTGAAGGCCATGGCCTCAAGGGCTTTGCTCCGTTCCTTCTCCGTGGTGATGTGCAGACCGAATTTGGTCCCGGTCAGGCCCAGCAGGACCGACTGTTCGGCGGTCAGATTGGAATCTATGTCTGAGGTGTAGCTCTGCGGAACGTATCCGATGCGTTCGTTCGCCTGCCCTGCGGGCTTGCCCAGGATGGTCGCCGTGCCGCTTTTCAGTGGGAGGAGCCCCAGTTCGGCGTTCATCATCGTCGTTTTACCTGTGCCGTTGGTGCCTACGATCGCCGTTACCGTGCCGCTTGGAATGCTGAAATTTCCATGCGACCATATCAGGCGGCCACCTCGTTCTATGGATGCATCCGAAAATACGATGCACTCCTGCGCTGCATGTTCTTGCATGAATGGCTTTCTGCTCTTGTATACCCTGTTCTTGTGTGCTCAATAGTTGCGTGTCCCCGGCCCGAATATGACTGCCTCTGAGCCGGCCGCCGCATCTCTTACTGCGATTGAGAACCGCTTTCATTAGGAACTGTACTCGCTGCCGGCGATGGAGGTGCGGCGACATCGCTCTTGGCCGTGTTGTCGCTGATGTTTCCGATCAGGTCCTCGACCCATTGCGTAAGCGTCGAGCTGGCATCGGGCATCTGCGCGGTGATGCCGATAACCGGAATCCCGGCATGCTGCGCCTGGGAGACCAAAGTGGACTCGGCATTGTTGTCCTCGGTGCTCTCGGCACTCCCGGACTGCGAGGCACCTGGCGTGGTAATCAGCAGGTCGATGCGCTGCTTCTCCAGCAAGGCGGTGAACTCCTTGATATCGCTCGTCGTCGCCTCGCCGCCTGACTGCGTGGAACGCTGATAGCTTTCAGGTGTGGCGTCCTTGAATCCCAGATCGGCCATCAGATAGTAGGCGGTGGCGTCGGTGGCGGCGTAGCTGAGATTGCGATGCGTTTTGGCGAAAGCGGTGATGGTGCTTTCCACGCTTGTCTCGCTTTTCTGCCATGTGGCGAGCTGCCGGTGGAAGTACGATTTTTCCGAAGGGCGTACCCTGCTCAAGGATTCAGCTATCTCCGTGGCTACGCTCTTACGCGCTTCCTTGGAGAACCACAGATAGGGGTTGTCGCCCTCGGAGGCGCCGACGGTGTCTGCGGCGCTGATGAGCACAGTGCTTTTGCCTATCAACTTGGATGCCCAGGAGTCGTATCCGGCACCATTGACCACCAGCATTCCGGCATTCGAAATCGATTCCGCGTTAGAGCCGCTCGGCTCGAAGGTCCTTGCGTCCGTCGAGACATCAGTGAGGATGGACGTGACTTTGACCTGATCGCCTCCGATTTGCTGGACCAATGACCCCCACTGACCGAGGGATGAGACCACGATAATCGGGCCTGAGGGCGCGGGAGCCGAGGTCTTGCTTGTCGAATCGCGCATTGAGCATGCGCTCACGCCGATCGCCAAGATCGCGACGAGCAGTGCAGCCGTTGCACGGGCCAGATAACGCAGCGTGCGCTTCATGCCTTGCCTTCTTCTCGGTTCATCGTCCGGTTCGTACGAGTCTGGTTTCATAGTGGGAAAACAGTGGCGAGCACTGCTCATCCTGCTTTCACGATAGCCTAAGTTGCGAAGCAATGTGAGCAGAACAGGAGTCAATCTTATGGCATTGAGACTCGATGGTATCGCGGTCGCTGCGTCCATCAAGGCGGACCTGAAATCAAGGGTCGCGGAGCTTGCGGAACGAGGTGTGCATCCGGGGCTCGGAACACTGCTGGTAGGCGATGACCCCGCCTCCTCGCGCTATGTTGCCGGAAAACACAGGGACTGCGAGGAAGTGGGTATCCGGTCGCTGCGACGCAATCTGCCCGCGGACGCGGATGCGGACCGGATCAAGGCCGAGGTCCTGGCATTCAACGAAGACCCCGCATGCACCGGCTTCATCGTACAGTTGCCCTTGCCGGACGGAGTGGATGCGAATGCGATCATCGATTGCATCGATCCCGCCAAGGACGCCGACGGCATGCACCCGTATAACCTTGGTGAGCTGGTGCTCCATCCGAAAGGCGAGCTGCGGACCCCGATGCCGTGCACTCCCCGAGGTGTCATCGAGTTGCTGCGAAGCTACGACATCGATCTTGCGGGCCGACGCGTCTGCGTGCTGGGAAGAGGAATCACGATAGGACGTACCGTCGGGCTTATGCTGACCAGGAACGACGTCAACGCCACCGTGACCTTGTGTCATACGGGGACCGCGGATATGCAACGGCACCTGCGTGAGGCCGAAGTCATCATCGCTGCCACCGGGCGTGCCGGAATCGTGACCGCAGACGATGTGGCACCGGACGCGGTGCTTGTGGATGTCGGTGTTTCCAGGGTGAAGGACCCTGTCAGCGGCAAGTGGCGCATCGTAGGCGATGTAGACCCGGCGGCACGCGCGAAGGCTTTCGCATACACCCCCAATCCCGGAGGAGTGGGGCCCATGACCCGTGCGATGCTGCTGAAGAACGTCGTGGAAATCGCTGAGCGTTCGAATACATGACAATCAACGTGTTTTCGCCTAGTATTGACACTGAATGTGTCGAAAAGGCAGATTCCCATAACTTAAGATGAACATCAACATAACTGAATACAGATTTTATCCAACACAATCTACAGAAAACAATCAATTAATGGCAGAGAATAACACAGAAGCCCAGAAGGTAGCGATTAACGATATCGGCACCGAGGAGGACTTCATCAAGGCAGTCGATTCCACCATCAAGAACTTCGATGATGGCGATTTGGTTGAGGGCACGGTAGTCAAGGTCGATCATGACGAAGTGCTGCTCGACATCGGCTACAAGACCGAGGGTGTCATCCCCTCCCGCGAGCTTTCCATCAAGAAAGACGTCGATCCTGACGAAGTGGTGCAGGTCGGCGACTCCATCGAGGCACTTGTCGTCACCAAGGAAGACAAGGAAGGCCGTCTCATCCTCTCCAAGAAGCGTGCTCAGTACGAGCGTGCATGGGGAGACATCGAGAAGATCAAGGACGCCGACGGCGTTGTTGAGGGTACCGTCATCGAAGCGGTCAAGGGTGGACTCATCGTGGACATCGGTCTGCGTGGATTCCTGCCTGCATCGCTTGTTGAAATGCGTCGCGTCCGCGATCTGAGCCCATACATCGGGCAGAAGATCAAGGCCAAGATCCTCGAGCTGGACAAGAACCGCAACAACGTGGTTCTCTCACGTCGTCAGTACCTCGAAGAGACGCAGTCCGAAGTGCGCGAGACCTTCCTCTCGCAGCTCAAGAAGGGCCAGATTCGTGAAGGTGTGGTCAGCTCCATCGTCAACTTCGGCGCATTCGTCGATCTCGGCGGCGTTGACGGCCTGATCCACGTTTCCGAGCTTTCCTGGAAGCACATCGATCATCCGAGCGAGGTTGTCAAGGTTGGGGACAAGGTCACCGTCGAGGTGCTCGATGTCGATATGGATCGCGAACGTATCTCCCTGAGCCTCAAGGCCACACAGGAAGATCCGTGGCAGCGTTTCGCTCGCACCCACGTTCCCGGACAGATCGTCAAGGGCAAGGTCACCAAGATCGTGCAGTTCGGTGTGTTCATTTCCGTCGAAGACGGCATCGAAGGTCTGGTGCACATCTCCGAGCTGGCCAACCGCCACGTCGAGAACCCCGAGACCGTCGTCAAGCCGAACGAAGAGGTCTTCGTCAAGGTCATCGATGTCGATCTCGATCGTCGTCGTATCTCACTGTCTCTCAAGCAGGCCAATGATTCGGTCGATCCTTCTTCCGAAGATTTCGATCCGGCACTCTACGGCATGCCGGCAGAGTACGACGAGAGCGGCAACTACAAGTATCCGGAAGGTTTCGATCCAGAGACCAACGAATGGATCGCCGGATACGAGAAGCAGCGCGAAGAGTGGGAAGCCCAGTATGCGGCTGCTCACGACCTTTGGGAAGAGCACAAGGCCTTCGTCGCCAAGGAGATCGAGAACGCAGCGAACTCCGCGGCCGAAGACGGGCAAGAGTCCGCTGCCAAGGAGAAGAAGGCTGAGGAAAGCTCAACCTATTCTTCCGAAAACAGCAATGAGGGCACCCTTGCCGCTGACGATCAGCTTGCAGCACTGCGTGAGCAGCTGCTGAGCGAAAAGAACTGATCACTTCCGCTAATTACAGCCACCAGTCACATGAGAAGCTCGGTTTCGGCCGGGCTTCTCGTGTTTGTGGCGGGTATGCGACGCACATGAGGACGCACGACGATGCGCGCAGAACGCCATGTAGTGTTTGGTAGTTGACCACAGCTCCGATGCCGTCAGCGAGGGTGGGAATGCGCTCATCTGCAGACGGGTATGAAGATGTCAGGAAAGAAGTCCGGCATAGCCGCGCAAGACTGTATCCAGACGACCAGTGGACAATCCGAAACGAAGGGAATATCGATGCGCATCGCTTTGACTGGTGGAATCGCGGCGGGGAAAAGCACGGTATCGAGCCGACTTGAGGAATTGGGTGCCGGAATCGTAGATTACGATATGCTCTCGCGTCAGGTGGTTCGGCCGGGCTCCCCGGCTTTGCAGCATATCGTTGTCGCATTCGGTCCCAAGTCCCTGAATGCCGAGGGTGAGCTTAACCGTTCATGGATGGCCTCGACGGTGTTCGCCCCTGGGCGGGATGCGGAACGACGCAGACTCGAAAGCATCATTCATCCGATGGTGTATGAGGAGGCTGCAAAGAAGGAGGCGATCCTGCGCCGTAAGCTCGGCCATGATGGCGAGCCCTGCATCATTGTGCACGAGATTCCTCTGTTCGCCGAGGTGTCGCAGAGCATTCCGTTTTCCTTCGAGCATGTGATCAGTGTCGAGGCGCCCGTGGATGAACGTGTGTCCAGAATGCTCAACAGCCGCCACATGTCGCAGAGAGAGGCGGAGAATCGAGTCCGCAGCCAGTCCTCCAGTTTCGACAGGGAGCAAGTCGCGGACATCATCATAGATTCCTCTCAGGGACTAGAACAGATGTTCGACTATGTTGGTAGGATATACAAGCGGTTGATGGCTGAGGACGCCGAGCGTGCCAAGCAGGGCGTAGCCGACTAAGGCAGTGGGAAGGTATGAGATATGGGATTCGAGATTCAACGAAGCAACAAGCCCTTTGTGGTGAAGTCCCCATATCAGCCTTCAGGTGACCAGCCTGCGGCCATCGAGCAGCTCACCGAACGCATCGAGAACGGTGAGAACGATGTGGTGCTGATGGGCGCCACCGGTACCGGCAAGACCGCGACCACCGCCTGGATGATCGAAAAACTCCAACGGCCGACGCTGATTATCGAGCCGAACAAAACACTGGCCGCGCAGTTGTGCGCCGAATTCCGAGAACTGATGCCCGACAATGCGGTCAGTTACTTCGTGTCGTACTACGACTACTACCAGCCCGAGGCGTACATACCTCAGACCGATACCTACATCGAAAAGGATTCCAACATCAATGATGATGTGGAACGCCTGCGTCATGCCGCGACGGCAAATCTGCTGACACGACGTGACTGCGTGGTGGTGGCCACGGTGTCCTGCATATACGGCCTGGGCACGCCGGAGGAGTATGCGGGAAGGATGCTGTTCCTCAAAGAGGGGCAGGAGCTCAACCGTGACGACCTGTTGCGGACCTTCGTCCAGATGCAGTACAAACGCAATGACATAGCTTTCACCCGAGGCACCTTCCGAGTGCGCGGAGACACGGTGGAGATCATTCCCGTGTATGAGGAACTGGCGATTCGCATCGAATTCTTCGGCGATGAGGTGGAGCGCATCTCGACTCTGCATCCCCTGACGGGCGACGAGATCGGTCATGAATCCGAAGTGCATATATTCCCGGCCACGCATTATGTGGCTGGACCCGACCGTATGGAACGAGCGTTGAAAACCATCAAAAGCGAACTCGACGAGCGCGTCGCCGAGCTTCGCAAACAGGGCAAGGAACTCGAAGCCCAACGTCTGACGATGCGTACCACGTATGACCTGGAGATGCTGACGCAGATAGGCGTATGCTCCGGGGTGGAGAATTATTCTCGGCATTTCGACGACCGTGCGCCGGGCACTCCGCCGCACACCCTTCTCGATTTCTTCCCCGATGATTTTCTGCTGGTCATAGACGAATCGCATGTCACCGTCCCTCAGATAGGCGCGATGTTCGAAGGCGACGCGAGCAGGAAAAGGACTCTGGTCGAGCACGGCTTCCGTCTTCCCAGCGCAATGGATAATCGCCCTTTGAAGTGGCCTGAGTTCCTGGACCGCGTCGGTCAGACCGTCTATTTGTCGGCGACACCGGGAGACTATGAGATGGGATTGTCCGACGGTGTGGTCGAACAGATCATCCGTCCGACAGGGCTGGTCGACCCACGCATCGAGGTGCGTCCCACCAAAGGTCAGGTCGATGATCTGCTGGCGGAGATCAAGGACCGCATTGCGAAACACGAACGTGTGCTGGTCACCACCCTGACCAAGAAGATGGCCGAAGATCTTACCGATTACCTTCTTGAACGCGGAATCAAGGTCGAATATCTGCATTCCGATGTCGATACGCTGCGACGAGTGGAACTGCTGCGCGAATTGAGACAGGGAAGCATAGACGTCATCGTAGGCATCAATCTTCTGCGTGAAGGTCTGGATTTGCCGGAAGTCTCTCTGGTGGCCATTCTGGATGCCGACAAGGAAGGCTTCCTCCGATCGTATCGTTCGTTGATTCAGACCGTGGGACGTGCCGCCCGAAATGTTTCGGGCACGGTGCTGATGTACGCCGACAAGCGTACGGATGCCATGACGAAGGCCATCGATGAGACGAACCGTCGTCGTGAGCGGCAGATCGCATACAACACCGAACACGGCATCGATCCTCAGCCACTCATCAAGAAGATCAGCGATGTCAGCGATATGCTCGCCAGCGAGGATGTGGATACGAAGACCTTGCTCGAAGGCGGATACCGCAACGCCAACAAGGCCGGGAATTCGCATCTGGGCATTCCGACGATGGATAAGGACGAGGCGCAGAAACGCCATCAGGAGATTCTGCAGGCAGGCTTGCCGGCTCAGGATCTGTCCGATCTGATACGTCAACTGAGCGAGCAGATGCATACGGCTGCAGAACAGCTTCAATTCGAACTCGCGGGGCGGCTGCGCGACGAGATTCGCGATCTCAAGAAGGAACTGCGGCAGATGCTCAACACCCAGTCCTGAACATCGCCGGTGTCCGACGGCATCGTCATCATCAGACGAGATATCGTGGTCATTGTGGTCACGTATAGTGGTGGATTATGGCTGAAACCCCTCTGGCGTTTATGATTTGCACCTTTGTCGTCCTCGCGGCTTTCTTCGTCGTCGACTTGTTCGTTCTCGGACGCAGGCCGCATGTGCCCTCCACGAAGGAGTGCGTGCAGCATATCGTCTTCTTCGTGGTGATGGCGCTGATTTTCGGAGGATTGCTCTGGTGGGTCGCCGGCCCGCGTCCAGCCGTCGAGTTCTATTCCGGTTGGTTGACGGAGTATTCCCTCAGCGTCGACAATCTCTTCGTGTTCGTCATCATCATGTCGAATTTTGCGGTGCCTAAGAAATACCAGAAATTCGTGCTTAGCGTGGGCATCACCATCGCGCTGCTGCTCAGGGGACTGTTCATTCTTGCGGGGTCGGCGCTTATCGAGAGGTTCACCTGGGTGTTCTTCCTCTTCGGCGCGTTTCTGCTGTTTACCGCATTCAAGTTGATTTCTGGAGGTGACGAGGAAGAGGAATACCACGAGAACGGCGTAATACGCGTCCTGCGCAAGGTCATGAAGGTTTCGGATCAATACGACGGCAAGCATCTGCGAACCACCATCAACGGCGTGAAGTACTTCACTCCCATGCTGATCGTGTTCCTCGCCATCGGCACCACGGATGTGATGTTCGCCTTCGATTCGATCCCTGCGATATTCGGTCTCACCAAGGACCCCTTCATCGTCTTCACGGCGAATATCTTCGCGCTGCTCGGCCTGCAGCAGCTCTATTTCCTGCTTGGCGCACTGCTGGACAAACTGGTGTATCTGCCCATCGGTCTTTCGGTGGTGCTTGCCTTCATCGGCGTCAAACTCATTCTCGAGGCCCTGCATGGCAACTCGCTGCCCTTCATCAACGGAGGCAGGCCGATACTCGCGGTTCCCGAAATACCGACCTGGCTTTCCCTGGTGGTCATCGTGTTCTCCATCGGGGCGGCATCAATCGCCAGCGTATTCAAGATGAAGCAACTGGAACGTGCGGATGAACAGACGGCAAAGTAACGCAAAGGCTTGCCATTCAAGGCTTCGGTGAATATGTGAACGCTCACATTATTTGCTCGTTCAGGCAGTGTGCCGTCGTCGACAGCTAGTAGACTCGGTAGAGGAAGATAGGGGTCGTCAACTGACTCCCAACCATCAAAAAAGGAAATAGGCAGGCATTCATGCGCAAAGCCAAGATTGTAGACACCATCGGACCAGCCACAGAATCGTTGGAAAATCTTACCAAGCTCGTTGAAGCGGGTATGGATGTTGCGAGACTCAACCGCTCGCACGGAACTCCTGAAGATCATCTCAAGGTGTACAGCAACCTTCGCGAAGCCAGCAAAACGACGGGCCGTAACGTTGCAGCCCTCGTTGATTTGCAGGGACCGAAGATTCGTTGCGGTTGGTTCAAGAAGAACGCCGAAGGTGAAGACAAGGTCATCCTCAAGGCAGGCCAGGAATTCACCATCACCACGGACGATGTCGAGGGTGATGAGAACATCACGTCGACGACCTTCAAGGGACTGCCGGGGGATTGCCATCCCGGAGACCCGATTCTCATCGATGACGGCAAGGTTCGTCTTGAGGTCACCAATGTCGAAGGCAACAACGTCCATACCAAGGTCATCGTCGCCGGACCCGTCTCGTCTCACAAGGGCATCAACCTTCCTGGCGTTGCGGTAAGTCTTCCTGCACTGACCGAAAAGGATCAGGCCGATCTTCGCTGGGCAATCCAGACCGGTGCGGATATCATCGCCATGTCCTTCGTGCGTTTCGCGACCGACATCGACCGTGCACACGAGATCATGGACGAAGAGGGACGCCGTATCCCGATCGTCGCCAAGATCGAAAAGCCTCAGGCCGTCGAGAACCTGGAAGAGATCGTCAAGGCATTCGATGGCATCATGGTCGCCCGTGGCGATATGGCCGTTGAGATGCCGTTCGAAGAGGTTCCTCTGGTCACCAAGCGCTGCATCGAGCTTGCTCGTCAGTATGCCAAGCCCGTTATCGTCGCGACCGAGGTTCTCGGTTCCATGGTGCATTCCCCGGTCCCGAGCCGTGCAGAGGCTTCCGACTGCGCCAACGCCGTGCTTGACGGCGCCGACGCGACCATGACTTCCAACGAAACCGCTGTAGGCGATTACCCGACCGAGACCGTGAGCACCATGTCCCGAATTTCGGGATATGCCACGGAGCACGGTTTCGACCGCATTCCTGAGTTGAAGAACCTCGATATGTCCAACGCGGGCGCAGTGTCGTCCGCCGCCGTGGACCTCGCCGAGAAGCTCAACGCCAAGGCAATCGTCGCCTTCACTCAGACCGGCAACACCGTTCACCGCATCTCCCGTGAACGTCCTGCTGCTCCGATCTACGGTCTGACCACCAATGCTCACACCTACCGCTGGTTGGCGCTGAGCTGGGGTACCGAGTCCTTCCTGCTGGATTCCGATTACCATGACCTGACGCGCAACGAGCTGATGGCAGTCGCCGACAACACCTTGAAGAACGCCGGTGCCGTCTCCGACGGAGACAGAATCGTTCTGCTCAGCAGTGCCCAGGGCGAGCATGAGCCAGGACGTACCGACTCCATCTATGTGCACATCGTCGGTTCAGCCGAGTGATAGCAGCCGTGACATGCATATGCATGTCACGTGACTGAATGCATGACCCCCATGCGACTCACCGTCGCATGGGGGTCATGTCAAGAACACACTGAATAACTGCATCACCAGGACGGCTTTTCGAGAAACCATCACAAAAACAGCCGTCCTGGTGATGCAGTTGTCTTTTCGGACGGATGAGGTTATTGCTGCTGAACGTCCTGCAGGCCGCAATGGGCACGCAATACCGCGATAACCGACTTGGCATCTACTATCACGCCGTTCAGCACCATCTGATAGGCTTCCTCGACGTCATAGAGCCGTACGTTCGAACGCGGGGACTCCGGTCCTATCGAGCTTCTGTCCGTCGCGGTCAGACCGGTTGCCAGGAACATCGCCGTGTGCTGCGTGGAGAAGCTGGGCGTGTTGATGAAGCGACCGAACTGCGTGTAGTGCTCCGCCTCGTATCCGGCTTCCTGCCGAAGCTTGCGTATGGCGATGTCAAGGGGGCGCTCACTGGGATTCATCGCGTGTCCTGCGGGAATCTCCAGGGTCCACCGGTGTGTCGGAATCCGATACTGCTCGACGAAGGGAATCTTGTTGTCCTTCGTCATGGCCAGAACGGCAACGGTGTCGCCATTGTTCTCATGAAGGATATAGCGCTCGAAATGCCCTACCTGTGCGGATTCGAAGGCCACGCGGTCCACATTGAAATAGTGACTTTCCACGATTTGGCTGCGGGATTCCTCCCTAACCGGTGATGGTCGCCAAGGATCGAAATGACGGTATGTCACAGTTCCCATGATGTCTCCTTTTTCCTGCTCAGAACTAGCGTTTATACACTTGTATTGTAGTTCCCACATACCGGTCAGATTGCGCGGTCTGGAGAATGTGGTAAATTCCCATGAGGTACCAAAAGCCCCTGTATCCCAATTGGTAGAGGAAACGGCCTCAAAATCCGTCCAGTGTGAGTTCGAGTCTCACCAGGGGCACTGTCCAAGATCTGTCCGAAATATGCGTCCCGAGGAAGCATGGAAGCTGAACTCGGATGGGAAGTTACGAAATGAGGATGGCTATGGTTGCAGATAGCGCGGGGATTGAAGAAATTTCGGAAGGCCGCACGGTAGTTGTGGCCGAGGACGAAGCCCTTATTCGTCTGGACATTGTCGAAGCCCTGAAAGATGCGGGGTATGACGTAGTCGGGCAGGCTGCAAGCGGTCAGGAAGCCGTCGACCTCACCAAGGAACTCAAGCCGGATGTCGTCGTCATGGATGTGAAGATGCCCGGACGTGACGGTATCTCCGCGGCAACGGAAATCGGCAAGGACAACATCGCTCCGGTGGTTATGCTGACAGCGTTCTCGCAGCGCAATCTTGTCGAAAAGGCCGCGGACGCAGGAGCCATGGCGTACGTGGTAAAGCCCTTTGTGCCTGAAAAGCTCCTTCCCGCCCTTGAAGTGGCCATTTCCAGATACGATCAGATCAACGCTCTTCGTGTGGAAGTGACCGATATGAAGGCACGCTTCGAAGCACGCAAACGTGTCGACCGTGCCAAGGGCCTGCTTATGGAGAACATGGGCTTGAGCGAGTCCGAGGCTTTCCGTTGGATTCAGAAGACATCGATGGACAGGCGACTGACGATGCAGGAAGTCGCGGACGCGGTTATCGCTCAGGTAGACGGCGAAGATTAGATATCGGCAGTAGGGAAGGCTCCAGGGGATGACATCGCAAACGGCGCAAGATGACAACACGCTCCTGGTGGTGGATGGGCACTCCCTGGCGTTCAGGGCGTTCTTCGCCCTCCCTGCAGAAAGTTTCACCACGGCTTCGGGACAGAACACCAACGCCGTGTGGGGATTCTCCACGATGCTCGCTCAGGTCATCGAATCCGAGCACCCCACGCATCTGGCTGTGGCCTTCGATGTCAAGGGCGGTACCTTCCGCAATGACATGCTTCCTCAATACAAAGGAACGCGAGAGGCGGCGCCTGAAGAGCTGTTGAGCCAGCTGCCGTTGATTCAGGATCTGCTGCGATCGCTCGGTGTCACTTACATCGAGAAGCCCGGATACGAAGGCGACGATATCATCGGTACACTGGCCACCATGGGCGGCCAGGCAGGCTATCGAACCTTGGTGCTGTCAGGCGACAGGGATGCCTTCCAGTTGGTCGACGACCACATCACCGTGCTGTACCCCGGGCACCACTTCAAAGAGCTCAAGCATATGACTCCCGACGCCATCGTCGAGAAGTATCATGTCACTCCGTCGCAATACCCCGATTTGGCTGCGATGCGCGGCGAAACCGCCGACAACATCCCCGGCGTTCCGGGCGTGGGGGATGGGTATGCCGCAAAGTGGATCAACCAGTTCGGAGGTCTCGAAGGCATCATCGAACATGCGAAGGACATCGGAGGCAAGAAGGGCGAATCGCTACGTGAGAACATCGAACAGGTCCGCTTGAATCGACGTGTGAACGCCCTCGTTCGTGACCTTGACCTCGGTGTTCAGCTGGACGATCTGACCTTCGGCGAGGTGAATGCCGAAGGTGCGGAGACGGTGTTCTCGAAGCTCGAATTCGGCGAGCGCACACGCAACAGGGTATTGAAGGCCTTCAACTGCACGGCGCCAACGGCGGATGCATCGCCTCAGGAAGACAAGACCGCTCGGGAGGAGCTCGATATCGTCCTCGATGTCATTGAATCCGGAGAGCAGCTGAGCGCGTGGGCTCTTGAGCATATGCCGGAGGATGACGGGAAGAACCGACCGGATGCCGTCTCCGCCTCTGTCCGAGATTCTGGTGATACGAAGACGGACGACGCCGAGTCCGAGCACAAGGTTTCCGGGCAGACATCGCCCCTGCTGAAATCCCTTGAGTCCTCGTGGTCTTTGCTGGCGCAGGGCGACGCGAGACCTGGCAGGTCGACCTGCACTTCGGTCACGGTGCTGGCCGGTGACGGGCACGCCGTCATCCTCGACGCCCAGCATTTGAAATCGGCGCAGGAACTTCGTACGGCCTTCCAGAATCTGCTGGACGGCCATCTCGGCCACGCCTCTGTGCATGGGTACAAAGAGCAGCACCACATACTCTCCTCATTGGATGTCACCCTGGGGGAGCCCTGCTTCGACACCAAACTTGCGGGGTATCTGGTGCATCCTGACTTTCACGCTGATTCGCTCGCCCATGCAGCCCAGCATTTTCTCGATATAGCCGACCTGTCGGATGCGCAGCAGACCAGCTCTCAAGGGGCCTTCGTCTTTGAGGACGGCGATGATTCGAATGCAGCCGAGGACCAGGCGCAACGGCTCCACGAACAGGCGCTGCTGCGACAGGCCGGTCTGGTGAATGAGCTCAGCCGTTTTCTGGCACCGATCATAGCGGAACGTGAGCAGCTTCGTCTGCTGAGAGACATTGAAATGCCGGTATCGACGACCCTGGGCAAAATGGAGTCGACCGGAGCCGCGGTGAATACGGAGCGATTGGTCGGCATGCGTGACGCATTCGCGGCCGAGGCGAGGCAGGCGCAGGAGCTTGCGTGGGACAAGGCCGGGAACAGGGTCAATCTTCAGAGCCCGAAGCAATTGCAGAAAGTGCTTTTCGAAGATATGGGTCTGAAGCACTCCCGTAAGACGAAAAGCGGTTCGTACACCACCAACGCCGCCGCCTTGCAGAACATGTACCTCAAGTCAGCGGACAACGAGCGGGCCAACACCTTTCTGGGCGCATTGCTCAGACACCGTGAGACCAACAAGCTCAAACAGATTGTGCAGACCTTGTTGGATTCGGTCAATCCTCAGGACGGGCGCATTCACACGACCTTCGAGCAGACGGTGGCCGCCACGGGACGTTTGAGCTCGGTCGATCCGAATCTGCAGAACATTCCCAACAGGAATGCCCAAGGTCGGGAGATCAGATCGGCGTTCGTTCCCGGAGAAGGGTACGTGTCCCTGCTCAGTTCCGATTATTCTCAGGTCGAACTGCGCATCATGGCCGATCTTTCCGGGGATGACGCACTTATCGACGCCTTCCGCTCAGGCACCGATTTCCATAAGTATGTGGCGAGTCTGGTGTATCAGGAGGATGTCGCCGACATCACCAGCGATCAACGTTCGCATGTGAAAGCCATGAGCTACGGCTTGGCATACGGGCTCAGCACCTATGGACTGGCTCAGCAGCTGCATATCAGCCCTGCGGCGGCCGACGTGCTCAAAGAGCAGTATTTCGCCACCTTCGGCAAGGTACGAGAATATCTCGAGTCCCTGGTTCAGACAGCCAGAAGCAAGGGCTATACCGAAACCATCTATGGTCGGCGTCGATATTTCCCGGGCCTGGCCTCGTCGAACAGACAGGTCAGGGACGCCGCCGAGCGTGGTGCCCTGAACGCGCCGATTCAAGGTTCCGCCGCCGACATCATGAAGCTGGCGATGGTGAAGGCCGAACATGACCTCTCAGCAGCTGGTTTGCAGAGTCGAATCATTCTGCAAATTCACGACGAATTGGTGGTCGAGATAGCGCCCGGCGAACAGGAGCAGGCCACGGCTTTGGTCAAGGATGCCATGGAGCATGCAGTGTCCTTGGCAGTTCCGCTCGACGTGTCGACCGGACTTGGGGACGACTGGCAGCTTGCGGCTCACTGAAAGGCTGGGAATACGATGACCGAGGCACCGAATCTATCGCAGGCGGTTCACGCTCTGCAGGATTTGTATCCGCTGCGCTATGCGGAGGATTGGGATGCGCCTGGTCTGGTCGTCGGCGATTTGCGAGCCCCCGTTCGAGTCATTCACTGTGCTGTCGATCCCACTCTGGATGTGGTCGACGAGGCCATTTCCATGGGGGCCGATTTGTTGATCACCCACCATCCATTGTTCTTCCGGGCCGTCCATGAGGTCTCGGGATTGGGTTTTCGCGGTGAAATCGTTCGCAGGCTGATTGAACATCACTGCGCCCTGTGGGTCGGACATACGAACGCCGACGCCGCATACCGAGGTGTGGCGGACAGTGCGGCCACTGCCTTCGGTCTTGAGGAGCTGCGCCCTCTGGTGCCCATCGAGGATGCGAACTCATCTCATCAGGTGGGACTCGGCAGAGTGGGCGTGATGCCAGGCTCCAAGACCTTGGGGGATGTGGCGCGTCGCGTGGCAGAGGTGCTTCCCGCAACTCAACTGGGAATCCAGGTCAGCGGTGATCTCGACGCGGTCGTACATACGGTGGCGGTGCTGCCGGGTTCGGGCGACTCACTTTTCGAAGAGGTGAGAAACAGCTCGGCTGACGTGTACATCACCAGTGATCTCAGACATCACCCCGCTACGGATGCCAGGCAGCAGGCGCTCTACGAGATTGAGATGCGGCAGGCGGGCATCCCTCTTGGCGGCGGCGCATCCTCGAGTCCGGCATTGATTAATACGCCGCATTCGGCGATTGAAGGTCTGTGGTTCAACAACGCTCCTCAGGATGTTGCGAATCGCATCGAGGCGTCGTCGGGTTTTCGTCCCCGAATCAGCGTGTCCTCGCTGAATACTGATCCGTGGACCATGTGCATTCCCGGCGCTGCCGAAGAGCGGCATTCCGAGTTGTCGTGACGCCAGACATGCCGCTTCGCAGCGAGCGATGATGCGCTGAGCCAACCGCGGTGTGTGATTGTTCACATAGCCGCGGAGATGGATTGGCGGTCCGGCGAACCGCCAGTAGCAGTATGGCTGCGAAGCCGTGGCGAGGTTGAGAACCGCGCTTCGCTCAGAACGACCAGGTGCGTCGAATCTTCACGGAATAATGAGATACTTGAATTATGCAAATTAGACCAGGTTCCATGTATCCGCTTGGTGCCAGCTATGACGGTGCTGGTGTCAATTTCGCGGTGTTCTCACAGGCAGCTGAAAAGGTTGAGCTGTGTCTGTTCGATGATGAGGATAACGAGACACGCATTGAGATGAGTGAACAGAATTCATTCATCTGGCACAATTACCTTCCGGGAATCCAACCAGGGCAGCGCTATGGCTTTCGCGTGTACGGCCCGTACGACCCACAGCACGGGCTGCGCTGCAATCCCAGCAAGCTGCTGCTCGACCCATATGCCAAGGCGATAGAAGGCAATATCGACGGCGATGAGAGCCTGTTCTCCTACTGGTTCGATGACCAGCACGAAGCGGATACGATTAATGACCTCGACTCAGCGGCGCATACCATGAAATCCGCGGTCGTGAACCCCTATTTCGACTGGGGCAACGACCAGCACCCTTATATTCCCTATCATGATTCGGTGATTTATGAGGCGCATGTCAGAGGCATGACCAGTCTGAACGAAACCGTGCCGCCGGAAATCAGGGGCACGTATGCGGGTCTGGCGTATCCGACGGTTATCGACTATCTCAAGAAACTGGGCATCACCGCAATCGAGCTTATGCCCGCGCACCAGTTCGTCAACGATGTGTTCCTGCAGGAGAAGGGTCTGACGAATTACTGGGGGTACAACACCATCGGATTCTTCGCGCCGCATAATGCCTATTCCAGTTCCGGGGCACGGGGCCAGCAGGTGAACGAATTCAAGTCCATGGTGAAGTCCTTCCACAGTGCAGGCATCGAAGTCATTATGGACGTGGTATACAACCACACCGCCGAGGGCAATGATCAGGGGCCGACGCTCAGCTTCCGCGGCATAGACAACAAATCCTATTACCGCCTGGTGGATGGCGACGAAGCGCACTACTTCGATACCACCGGTACCGGAAATTCGCTGCTGATGAGGTCTCCGCATGCCCTGCAGCTGATCACCGACTCACTGAGATACTGGGTGACGGAAATGCATGTGGATGGATTCAGATTCGACCTGGCGGCCACTCTGGCGCGACAGTTCCAGGAGGTCGACAAGCTTTCGGCATTCTTCGACATCGTCGAACAGGACCCGGTGATTTCCCGGGTGAAGCTGATAGCCGAACCCTGGGATCTGGGCTCAGGCGGTTACCAGGTCGGAGGCTTCCCATCCTCATGGAGCGAGTGGAACGGCCGGTACAGGGATTGCGTCAGGGATTTCTGGCGCTCACAGCCCTCGACATTGCCGGAGTTCGCCAGCAGATTGATGGGCAGTTCGGACCTGTATCAGGATGATGGCCGACGTCCGGTTGCCTCGGTCAATTTCGTGACGGCGCACGACGGGTTCACGCTGCGCGATCTGGTGAGTTACAACGAGAAGCACAACGAGGCCAACCTTGAAGGCAATCGTGACGGTGAGAACAACAACCGCTCATGGAATTGCGGGGTCGAAGGCCCCACTTCGATACGAGACATCAACGAGCTCAGGGCACGACAATGCAGGAATTTCATGTCGACACTGCTCTTCAGCCAGGGGATTCCGATGATCTGCGGCGGTGACGAGGTCGGACGCACGCAGAACGGCAATAACAACGCCTACTGTCAGGACAACGAAATCTCCTGGACGAACTGGGACCTGAAGGATGACCAGCAGGATATGCTCGACTTCTCGACGAAGCTGATTCACCTGCGTCTCGAACATCCTGTGCTTCACCGTCGCCGATTCTTTACGGGCAGGGAAGCAGGGGATACCTCCGATAACATTCCCCAGGTGGAATGGTTCGACCACACCGGCTCGATTATGGATCGCACGGATTGGAACAATACCCATGCCTTTTCGGTGATGGTGTTCGTCAACGGCGCCGATATACCCGAAAAGGACTGGTTTGGCTCCAAGATGTCGGACAATGATTTCATCTGTCTGTTCAATGCCTTCTACGAGCCCATCGTGTTCACGTTGCCCGATGATCGCTACGGCAATAAATGGCAATTGGTCGTGGACACCTTCAACCCGAAAGGGCCCGAGCTGGTCTACGAGGCGGGATTCACCATAACAGCACAACCTCGAAGCTTCATCATGCTGATGAGCGCCACGAAGCCGGAATTCGTCAGATAGCTTTCGTCCGCTGGCGGTTGCCATGCGAGGGTTGCCGGAGACCGGTGCGGCTTCGTGCGTGCTTTTGCCGAGGCTATTTTCCGTATGCTGAAAGACACCATACGGCCATCTCAGTCAGGAGTTCAAGAGGCAGGTCCTGTTCGTCGTCGATGACGATGCTTCCTTTGCCTGTTCTGAACTCCTGTAGCTGTGCTGCAAAATGCGTGACGGCCTTGTCTCCGGGATAGATGCCGATATGATGCTGGAATGACGCGAAATGAATGATGTTTCGTCCTTGCCAGTAGGTCGGCATCCTCCAGGATATCCGCTCCTGTGCGTCGGGCAGGGCTTGTGCGAATGCGCTGCGTATCAGTCGTAGTCGTTCCTGGGCGGGCGTCCTCTGCGCCGCGATGTATTCGTCAATCGAGGCTTCTCCCGTCGTGTGCGTGTTGGCGGGTGTGCCTTCCCTGCCTATTGCCTTGTTCATGTGCCGCTCCTGATGGTAAAGGATGTTGACCCTGGATATCCCTGGCATTCGAGTGAACACGAATATCTGGTACCACGAGGTACGGTATGGGTGATGTGAAGCTCGCAGTATTGCAATGTGCTTCGTATGATACCGGAAAACGCGGTCCTGACGCCGCCGAGCTCATGTATCGGCCGAGAGAGATAAGACCTGCCGCTGTCCTCAGATGCAGGAAAACTGAATCCGGATAATTTTTCATCAGTTGGAATTGACACCAAGTTTCCTTGGGGAGGGAGTGCGCCGGTGGATGAAGCGTCGAATCAGGTCGCTGAGGAACTGAGCATTGGCATCGTTGACAACGACCCCTATGCCGTTGACTATCTGGAGATTCTGTTTCATCGTAGCAATGCTCCATTGCGGGTGCTGTGGACGACCACCGACCCGGAGAATGCCCTGCACCTGTGCGAAATCGACAGCGGTCTCCCGCAGGTCGTGCTGACGGATATGTCCATGCCGGGAATGATGGGAGTCGAGTTTTCCCGAAAACTCACCATGCTTCACCCCGAAATCCATGTGGTGGGCATCACGGCCCTGCCGACGGGGGAGGCGGATACCAGTCTGAGGCAGCATGGCATCAGCGCACTGCTGAATAAAGACGACAGTGTGACGGAAATCGTCAGGACTTTGGGGAAGGTCGCGGATTGCTGCGCTGCCATGTACTGGCAGGGACCGGGAAGCATCATCTCCTTGAACGACACCGAATGCGAGATTTTCCGCTTGTTCTCGCAAGGTCGAACTCTTGACTCCATTGCGGTGCGACTGAGCATGAGCCCAGCCACAGTGAAGGTCCACATGAAAAGAGCGTACGCCAAGCTGAATGCGCACAGCCGGACGGAAGCCATAGCCATATGTATCAGGGATGGGCTGATTTGAATGCTGGTGAACAAGCATCGAAACGCTTCCGAAAAGGTTTTCAAATTCGCGTTGGCGGATGTCATAGGCTCGATTATCTGCCTGATGTTTATGGTCGTGGAACTTGCTGTCGCACCGACGCTCTCCACGTACGGAATCGTATTCGCCGCACTGTATGTGTTGCTGCTGATAGCCTTGCCCGCCAAACCGACCCTGTGCTGTGTGGCGCTCACGGTGCTCAATGCGGTGCTCACCATCATCCCGGTTCTCGTGGTCGTGCCGACGACATTCTGGGGTACATGGTTCGCCATGGGTCTGCTGGCCAGGAAGGAACGGCCGTGGGTGGTGTCGGTATGCGTCGGATTGAACGTCTGCGCGACGCTGGCTTCGTCGTTGGTGACGGGCGGCGGTATTACCACAGGACTCGTCGTGCTGTCCTGCAGCTACGTGGTCTCCGGACTGGTGGGCTTCGCCGTGCAGAAGCAGGCGGAGGCATTGCAGGCTCAGAAAGAGCACGAGCTGAGTCGCCAGCGGGTTCTTTTCCAGGAAGAGAGATTGGAGAATCTTCATGTGCTGCACGACCAGGTTGCCGGAGACCTGACCCATATAGTTCAACGTTGCAGACTGTGGTTGAGCGATCCGAAGGTTAGCGAGCAGGAGAAACCCGAAATTGCTGAGATTGAGGTCATGACCAGCGAGGTGCTGCATCATTTGAGGACCAATGTGATTGAACCGGCACGAAAGTCGCTGGAACGCCATCACCAGACGCTGGCAACAGGAATGTCGCAGAGTGGTGGCGAGGAGCTTCCTGAGGATATTCACGATGACGGCAATCACGGTGCCGGACAAGCCGACCGGAATGCAGAGGCAATGAACGGTGGACGTCTGGCTGTTGCAACCGCAGAAAGAGAAGGCCTGCACCCACACGTCAATCGGGAAGATGCCTCCGGGGAAACCTCGGAGCATGAGTTGCATCGGGCTGCTGCAAGGAATTCGCATCACGACCTGACGGCCAAGGCCTGCAAAGCGCAGAGACGGCTTGCCTCACTGGGATTTTCGGGGCATATCGACATCGTGGGTGACAGAAATCAGCTGTCCCACAAGCAGGTCAAGGCGGTTTCGCGTCTTCTCGACGAGTTGAGCAACAACATAGCTCGACATGGCAAACCCGGAGAATATCTGTTCCGTGTCGGTCTGGGTAACGGCAGCTTCGGTATTCTGGCGTCCAACCTGTGCAAGGACGAGCAGAAGCTTTCAGGAGAATCCCGCGGAGTCGGACTCAGACTCATTACCAGAACGGTGGAGCAGCTCGGCGGGGATATACAGACCAATACGGATGACGGGGAATGGACGATAGCCATAAGGGTAAGTACCGACGAAGATGCCTGACGAGGACGTGGTGTCGTAGGTCTGCACAGGTGATGTCTGCTGTCGAAAACGAGCTTGTAAGGTCCGAGGAACATCTCCTCGCAGATTGTGGAACTTGGCAGTACTGTTGCTTCAGTTAGCTTTCAAGAATAATTCAGCTGTTTGTGGTACAGAAACTGAGAGGTCTGCTAGAGCGTCATCCGCATTTCTTAATTACACTCTGGATTCGAGGGGGTGCGCACTGGGATGGCGCATTCGCGGGCCGCTTTGTTCGGGTTGAGGAGCAAGGCGGTCTCTCCCTCAAGGACCAGGGGGATTGCCTGGTTGAGTGGTCTGCCAGAGAACACGTAAGGTTCAGCAAATCGGGGGATTATGCGGAATCGAAGGAAGAGGAACGTGCGCCGCCAAACGACGTTGTATGTATACACACCACGCCGTGCGACGCGATGGGGCGAGGCGGTCGCGTTGTTCTTCAGGCAATACACCGTATTCTCTGGCAGGTCGACTCGAAGCGAATTCTGGTGGTGGAGTCTCACGAATCTGCTGATTGTATCCTTGCTGTCATTCGGCAACGGTCCTGTCGCCGGATACGCCGGTCTGGTCTGGACCATGGTCACGTTGGTGCCCACACTGTCGTTGGGTGCCAGAAGGCTGACGGACAGCGGCTTGAGTCGTGTCTGGTGCGTCCTCCCGTATGTCGGTGGGTTGCTGACGCTGATGGTTGGTGCGGGGAGCTTCCTGTATGGTCTGGGTGTCAGTTATGCGCCCGCCGCGTTCCCGAATTTCGGCCACATCAGCGTAGAGGCACATGTTCCCTTTGCAGACTCTGTCGGCTTGGTGTCGCTGGCATGCATATTCGCCTATGTGGTGTTGATGCTGAGGCAAAGTCGCTCCGCTCTTCCCAACGCCAAAGTCGTCGGCCCGACCCTGCGTATCTCACCTGACACCGATGCGGATGCCTGCCTGCAGATATGAGCGTGTCGGAGTTATCTGACGCTCCATGCGGTGATGTTCCTTGCCTCGACATTCCTTACTTCGGCGTAGTGCTCCATAACCTCCGGTGTTCCATAACCTCAGCGCAATGAGAAGGTATCACGGTGCTTCCGGCATGGTATTGCGATGCGCTGTATGCGTTATTGCGCAGGCCTGGTTCTGATTTACGTGATATCGCGAGGGATACGACTCCGGTTCCACGGTCGACGGCAGCACATATTCCCTGGATGAAGAGGGGTGCCGAGCGTTGACTTGCAGAGAACAACCTGTACACATTGTATGATTAACGACATAATGTTTACGTGTGTCCTCTCTGCTGCAGTGTGCGGTGCTGTGCCGTCGAAGTCCAGGCGCATCGCATCTCTTCGATGGCGTTCGGTTTGCCGGAATTCCGGTCGCGGGGGGGGGGTGCTGTTTTTGACATCTCTAGGGTGGTGCTGAGTATGCGTGGGTTCGGTCCTTGTGGATTTGTGGGTTGTTCGGGGGTGAAGGCGGGGTTCTCGGCGTTTGCCACGTTCATGCTTTCGCTGTTCATGCTGTTGGCTGGCGTTTTGGTGGTGTTGCCGGTGGGGTGGGCGGCGGCTGATGGGTTGGAGTTGGGGCCTGATGGGTTGGAGTTGGGGCCTGATGGGTATTTCAGTACCTTGAATGAGGGTGCGACTCCTGTGGCGTCGAGTGGTTGGGCTTCGACGCGTCGGATCGTGTTTGGTAAACAGAAGAATACAACCGCCGCTGAGGATTCCGGTGGCTCCACGTATGGCAGCCATAAAGTGTCCGGTGGGTATAAGACATTGGCGAAGGGTGCGGTGGCGAGTGTTGCGGATGCTAATTCGTTTAGTGGTACTGGTGATTATGCGTATCTGAAGTCTTCGACGACTTCGGTTGAGGCGAATGAGGCATTGTTGTGGGCTGATAATGTGGTGACCGCTATCTTCAAGTTTGATACGAATGCTCCGTTTCGGAATTCTTTTGATAGTGCGACAAATTCGTATAAGTCGAATCTGGCTCAAGTGTCTGATGCGGTGGGTTTGGCGAATTATTCTACGTTTGAGCGGTCCTTGCTGCGTTTGGACAAGGTGGAGGGTGTGTGTACTGCCGCTGCAAACACAGGGTGTACAGGAGGCTCAGAGCCGGTGAGTCCCAAGTATTCTCCTTCCGCGAATAAGTACACGGTATTTCCCCTGTCTGTTGGTGATTTGAATAAGTATTTTGGTACTACTAGTGGGTTGGTGTCTGCTGATCCAAATCTGGCTTGTTCGAACACTTGTGCCAATGGTGCTTCTGGCTCATGGTTGCGTTCTGCTTACTGGAACTCTGCGGACACTGCGTTCCTGGTATGGTACGACGGTTACGCGAGCCGTAACCTGACAGACAACACCGGTCTCAGGTTGCGGCCTGCTCTTCGCCTGAATCTTGGTAATCTGCTGCTGTCGGCAGACAGCAGCGATCAGAGTCAGAGCACGACGGGTGATCTGAGACTCACGGTTGTGGAGCCTGGCAAGAAGTTGAATACCTGGTCAGCTTCCATCTCTGATGGTGTGGGTGCGCACAGGTTAGTTTTGGGTGGTACTTCGGATTTGGAGGCTCAGTCGTCGTTGGGTTGGAAGGTGGTTGATTCTGCTCAGCCCGCGGTAGTGCTTGCTTCAGGTCGTACCAATGGTGGTTCGAATAGCTTGAGTGCGTTGAGTACTGGTAGGGATTATGACTTGTATGTGTGGGGGCAGGAGGATGGTAGTGCGACTGTTGGGTTGACCAACAAGGCGACGGAGCCGGTGAAGGCCACAATCAGACTGACTGATGAGGGTGGCTCGGTCAAGTTCGCGCCCTCATATGGTATTTCGTTGACCGGCACCACGGCAGGCGAGTTGACGGCATACAGGATTGGTGATTACCAGGACGAGGTGTTTGACCAGACTGGTGCGTTGAAGAGTGTGCGTTTGGATACTCCTGAGGGTTTGGGCACGGTGTTGAAGAAGGCTGCTGAGACTGCTGGTGGTAGAGATGTGGACGACAATCCTGTTGGTTGGGTGGCGTCGCACTGGTTGGGGTATCCGACTGAACCGTTGAGTGATGATGTGACTTCGGCGTTTAGTCCGTATGCGGGTCAGTTGCAGTTGTTCGCCAAGGAGTTGGCGAAGGATACGGGTGCGTTGGGTGCTGCTGCTGGGAGTTTGCCGAAGTTGGATGGTGGTCCTGAGACGCTCAAGGTGTCTGGTCCGGGCTTGTATCTGATTGTGGATTCCAGTGGCGCGTCCCTGCCGATTATCGTGGGC
>OMJG01000096.1_pt1 | contig 61597 bp, 63 predicted proteins | sample 1646431 | NCBI WGS metagenome assembly OMJG01 (sample SAMN03771674, study PRJEB25209) | food metagenome | isolation source: Cotija cheese | place: Mexico:Jalisco,Michoacan | collected 2011-12-12 | reverse complement strand
TAAAGTGAGCTATATATGGCTCTTTTTTTATTACACAATTATATGGACATATTCGGTTTTAGTTACAATTCTTATGAGTTTTGTAATTATGGGCTTCCATAGTTACAATTCTCGCGACTTTTGTTACTATGGGCATCCTTAGTTACAATTCTGCCGACTTTTGTTACTATAGGCCTCCTTAGTTACACTTCCGCCGACTTTTGTAAATAACGCACCTGTTACGAACAAGTTTGGCGAAAAGTGTTCACAACACACCCGTTACGAACAAGTTTACCCAGAAGTGTTCACAACGCAGTACTTAATATCCCACACATATTCATATAAAAAAGCGCCCTCTATCTTAAATACTTGAAAAAGTATTAGGATAAAGGGCGCTTTATATATTATTTATTTTGAATACTTGCTTCTACAAATCCTCTGAATAATTTTTGTGGACGTGTTGGTCTAGATAAGAATTCTGGATGGAATTGACATGCTACAAACCATGGGTGATTTTCTAATTCTACGATTTCTACTAATCTACCATCTGGGCTTGTTCCTGAGAATTTCATGCCTTTTTCTTCTAATCTTTCGCGATATTCGTTATTAAATTCATAACGGTGACGGTGTCTTTCGTCTACTTCTAATTCACCATAAACTTTATGTGCAATTGTTCCTTCTTCAATTTTACATGGGTAAACACCTAATCTTAATGTTCCGCCTAAATCTTCGATGTCTTTTTGTTCTGGTAATAAATCGATAATTGGGTATGGAGTGTTTTGATCTAATTCAGCTGAATGTGCATCGTTTAATCCAACTACGTTTCTAGCGAATTCAACTGTTGCTAATTGCATACCTAAACAAATACCTAAGTATGGTACGTTGTTTTCACGTGCATATTGAATGGCTAATATCTTACCTTCTACACCTCTATCACCGAATCCGCCAGGTACTAAAATACCATCTACATCTGCAAGTTCTTTTTGATAGTTTGTTTCGTTTAATTTTTCAGAGTCAATCCATTTAATTTCAACATCTGATTTAAAATCATAACCAGCATGTTTTAATGCTTCTGCAACTGATAAGTATGCATCTTGTAAACTAACATATTTACCTACTAAACCGATTTTCACTGAACCTTCTAAATTACGTACAGTGTCTAATAATTGGTTCCACTCTGTTAATTCCGCTTCTGGTGCAGCTTCTAAATCTAATCTTTCAATGACGATATCATCCATATGTTGTTCTTTTAATGCTAATGGAATTTGATATAACGTATCAGCATCTCTACATTCAATGACTGCACGTTTGTTAATGTCACAGAATAATGCAATTTTATCTCTTAAATCTTGAGTCATTTCATATTCAGTACGTACCACAATTAAATCTGGTTGAATACCTAAACCTCTTAATTCTTTAACACTATGTTGTGTTGGTTTCGTCTTCATTTCACCAGCAGCTTTAATGTATGGAAGTAACGTACAATGGATGTACATAACGTTTTCACGACCAAGATCACTCTTGATTTGTCTAATTGCTTCTATAAATGGTAAAGATTCAATATCACCTGTTGTACCACCAATTTCAGTAATAACAACATCAGCATTTGTACTTTCGCCAGCCATTAATAATCTTGATTTAATTTCATTTGTAATATGTGGGATAACTTGGACAGTACCACCTAAGAAATCTCCACGTCTTTCTTTTTTAAGTACGTGAGAATAAACTTTACCTGCCGTTACATTTGAATATTTATTAAGGTTAATATCAATAAATCTTTCATAATGTCCTAAGTCTAAGTCTGTTTCTGCACCATCTTCAGTTACAAAAACTTCACCGTGTTGATATGGACTCATTGTACCTGGATCAACATTTAAGTATGGGTCGAACTTTTGAATTGTTACATTTAATCCTCTATTTTTAAGTAATCTCCCTAGTGATGCTGCTGTAATACCTTTCCCAAGAGACGATACTACGCCACCTGTTACGAAAATGAACTTTGTCATGTTTGTACCTCCATTTATTTTTTAAAAAATAAAAAACGCTCCCACTTACACTATTTAAAATGTAAGGAGGGAGCGCTATATTTATACGATTGTCCTATTTAAAGGAGCCCAAATAAAATATTACCATCTTTTAAAGAAAAGTCAATTAAAATTCGTCTTCTTCGTCTTCCTCATCTTCGTCTTCCTCATCTTCGTCTTCTTCATCTACAACAAGACCCGCTTCATCTAATTCATCTTCTACATCTTCATCTTCAGGGTCATCAGGATCATTTAAACCTTCTTCATCATCTTGATCAATTGTAATATCAAGATCTTTAGATTTATCTTCTTCCCCTAATAATGAAATTTCTGAATCAACTTCATCGTCTTCGTCTAGAACGTTGAATTTTTGAATTGTTGGTGCGATTTTTTCTTCGATATCGTCAACTGAATACCAGTCACGAAGTCCCCAAATATTCTCACCCACACTTAAGAAGCGTCCATCAGTATTTAAGTCCGTATAGAATTGTAAAATACGGTTCTCAATTTCTGAATCATTATAATTACCTAAGCTTTTGAATTCGTCTATCATATCATATAAGTTTGTTTCTTTACCGTTCTCTGTTAATAAAATATAAGCCATTTCGATAAATGAATGCTCATCTACCATTTCTTTTGTGAAATCTTTTAATTTCATGCTTTACTCTTCCTTTCAACAATCGAACTATTGTCGCACATTAATATTTATAATCATAACAGTTTACGATTATAATTGACAAGATGATTTTTAGCAAATGTTAGTTAATACTTAATATATTTCATGAGTTTAATATAGTCCTCAGATTTTTGAATTTCTACAAATCGTGCTTTCTCACATAAAGGTTTCAATTTATTGTTTGAACCGAATAAAGTGATGTGTATTTCTTTCTTATCTTCAAAACTTCTTCTAACAAAAGTACTTAACTGTCTTAAAGCACTCTCAGCGATACCTTCTTTTCTTTCGTCTTCTTCAACTTCTATACTACGAATATCAAAATAATGATCTTTATCTTCTAATACGATGATACCTACTTTTTGATTATCTTTCATTAAATGTATATCGACAAATTCATTATCTAAATCATCTTCATTTAATACAAGTTTCAATGAAGATACATATTTTGAATCTAAATCTAAATAATACAATCGTTCTTTACCTAATGGTCCTTCTTCTTTTGTAGCTGTATGCATAAAGCCAGCTCTTTCATATAAATTCCATGCTGCCTCATTTTCAGCATCTACTACTAAATATAAATGATCAAAATCAGGGAACACATGTTGAACGTACTCAGGTAAATTCATCATTATAGTCGTGCCATACCCATTACCTTGATACTTTTCATTGATTGATAATGATCGTATATATACAACATTATGCGGTGTATCATAACCTTCATGTTGATAATACTTATGCAATACAAAAAAACCAACTATGTCGTCTTGATCGTTTACGACAACATTAGGTCTTCTATCAGGATCTTCGATAGCACCATCCAACACTTCTTTAGGTAATGAAGAATAAATTTGTTGTCGTTCATTTAATTCAAAATCATATAGTGCCGTTCTCATATGTTCTTCAAATGGTTTAATGACGATTTCACCGAATGATTTAGCTTTCATGATTGATATCCCCCCGTTTGTTTATATATATCATAACGAATTTTACATTCATTGCGCAATTAAGAACCTTAGAAAAAATAATTAATTATAGTACACATGTTAGTTTGATTTGGATGAGGGTAATAGAAATAAGACTGCATAATTTAAAGGGGGATATTAATGAAACAGTCAAAAGACAATACAGTCAAGCATAATAATAAGACAACATTAGTATTTTGGGTATCTATGTCTATTATATTATTAGTAACTTTAACTGCTGGAATTTTTCCAAATGGTTTTGGTAAATACGCTAATATATTATATACATTTATATCTAACAGTACAGGATGGTTATTCTTAATCATCGTATTCGTATTAGATATCTTTTTAATCGGATTGGCTATAACGAGATTTGGTCGATTTAAACTCGGTAGAGACGACGAAGAACCAGAATTCTCATTTATATCATGGGTCGGCATGTTATTCTCTGCTGGTCTCGGTGTCGGAATTGTATTCTGGGGCGTAGCTGAACCAATGACACATTACTTAAAATCACCATTTCCAAATGAAGTAGATGGCTCTACATTAGAATCAGCTCGACTTGCTATGGGATATACATTTTTCCATTGGGGTATTTCACAATGGTCTATCTTTGCAATGGCAGGGCTTATAGTAGCTTACTTCCAATTTAGAAAAAGAAGAGATGGTTTAATATCTACAGCAATGGAACCCGTATTCGGTGAAACTTATAAGAAACCATACAGAAATGTTATCGATATCTTGGCGATAGTCGCAACTGTCATGGGTATTGCAACTTCAATTGGTCTAGGGATAATGCAAATTGGTGGCGGACTTCATCATGTTTTTGATATTCCTAATAATAATTGGACTAAAATTATCATCACCGTCATGATGACTTTACTATTTCTTGGTTCATCAGCATCAGGTCTTAATAAAGGTGTTAAATGGCTAAGTAATGCTAACATATTTATTTGTTTTGCTTTACTTATATTTATACTTATTTTAGGACCGACACAATTTATATTTGAAACATTTACTGTTGCTATAGGTGACTATATTACAAACTTTGTACAATATAGTTTTAGATTAAATCCTTATGAAGGTGACAATTCTTGGGTTCAACAATGGACTGTGTTCTATTGGGCATGGGTCATTGCATGGTCTCCATTTATCGGAGGATTTGTAGCCAGAGTATCAAGAGGCAGAACGATTAGAGAATTTGTAATTGGCGTGTTAATTATTCCACCACTTATTTCATTTAGTTGGATTGCCACTTTTGGTGGAACGGCCATGTATTTAGTTATTAATAAAGGTGCTTCTATTGCGGAAGATGTTAAAGGAGATTATACAGTTGCACTATTCTCTCTATTATCAAACTTCCCATTTTACGAAGCAACTAGTATTCTAGCAATAATATTAATCTTCTTGTTCCTTGTTACAAGTGCGGATTCAACTACTTTTATCTTATCAAGCATGTCTGATAAAGGCTCAATCGTACCGCCATTCAAGTATAAATTAGTTTGGGGAACATTAATTGGTGCCATTTCAGTTGCCATGACATTAGCAGGTGGTTTAGAAAGTTTACAAACCGCTTCTGTCGTGGCCGGACTACCATTCGCATTTATACTATTCTTAATGATGTTCTCTATTATGAAAGCATTACGTAGAGAACCATCTAAACATTTCAAAATGACTTATATAGATGATGACACAGATTTCTCCAAGTCATTAGAAGAACGTGAAGAAGAAGAAAAATAATTAAAATAGGCATCATTCATTGTTTCAATCAATGAATGGCGCCTTCTTTGATTGTCTTAATTTCATAAATTAAAACGCATGTATCGAAAAATATACCCAATAGACGATTATCCATACGATTAACCATAGTAATATTTTGATATATCGATTAACGTTTTTAAACACAATATGACTGAGTACATAAGCCAGATAGCTCGTTAATATAAACCTTAAAAGTCTTGCGATAAAACTTACGAGTATAAATACAATAAAAGATATACCATCATGATAGCTCATCATTGCATAAAGTTTATATGGAACACCAAACAATGGTGCTTCTATTAATCCGAGCACACCTTTATCTTCTAATGAATGTATCACGTGTTCTATCATATAAGGATGAATACCCGGAATCTTAATCATGATCATTTCAACAAAGTTCAAATGTTGAATTGAAATAATGTAAACGATGATACCTCCTAGAACTGCACCTATAATTGCAATCAAATTTGCACACAATAATTTAAATTTACTTTTTTGCTTGATTGCATAATAAGTTAAAGCTACATCAGGGATAATAAAGAATACAATTGCTTCAAGAAAAGCCCATATAAATATGATTACCATTCTTTAAAATCACCTTCATTTCTAAGCTCATTCATTCGCTCATTAAGCTCATCCATAAATACTTTTCTATTTTCATTAAATAAAAATGGACGTCCTACAAAAATATCAACAAAGAATGGTACAAATAGTTTTGAGCCTTTCGGTAATGATTTGCCTAACCCATGTAGAAACAAAGGTTGTATCGGAATGTCTGGACGTTCTCTCATTAAATAATAAATCCCGGATTTATATTTTGACAACTTTTCAGGTTCGCCTCTACTTCCCTCTGGATACAAGATAATAATACTGCCTTCATCTAAACCATCCACAATTGGTTCAAATAATCCTTTAATATCTCGCGTCATTTTTCGCTCTATTGGTATGATTCTCATAACATTCATAGAAAACCATTTTAATAGTTTGTTTTTTAGAAAGTAATCGCCTGCAGCTACAGGTCGTGCTTTCTTAAATCCTTCTCCTTGAAACAATGAAAGTAGTACAAGTGTATCTAAATGTGAATTATGATTGGCAATAATCACAATAGGACCTTTTTCAGGTAACCATTCTCGTCTACGTATATTTAATCCTAAAACAATTAAAATAATTGGCTTAATGATACATGTAAATATAATGAGTCTTAACATATCGGTTCACCCCTTAAAAGTAAAAGAACCTTACAAAGTGGAAGAAGAGTGGCGCTGTGTATGTTAAAGAATCCACTCTATCCAAAATACCGCCATGACCAGGTATTGTTTGAGAAGTATCTTTAATATTTAAATCTCTTTTTAAAGCTGAAATATTCACATCTCCCACAAATCCCATAATACTAATATATAAACCTGCTACAATCATGCCTAATAATGTGAATGGCGTTAATAATGGTGCTAAACATAAAGATAGAATTGTCGTTGAAATAATCCCCCCAACAAAACCTTCCCATGTCTTGTTTGGACTCACTTTAGGTACAATTTTATGTTTACCAAATGCTTTACCAAACAGAAATTGAAAAACATCATTTGCTTGCGTTAATATAACTAAAAATAAAACAAGGCTCGCACCGGGTACTGAACTTTTTTCGCCAGGTAAGACAATTAAGTATGCTAAGTGACTTAAACTAAACACCATCAGCATCATGCCCCATTGTACAGATCCCATTGATTGTAAAAATCCATTTGTTTCACCTATCAATATTGCTTGTATCGGTATAAATAAGAACATATATACCGGAATAAAAATAATAAACATGCCATAAAATCCAAAATAGATAAATGTAAATTGAATTGGTATAGATAAGTACGCCCAGAATAATACAGCTCTATGACTACGATTTGTAGGGATTAAAGAAAAATACTCCTTCAAAGCTAAAAAACAAAGTAAGCCAAGAAAAATCAATGACACAGTAGAGTGAATAACTAAGGCAATTGTAAAGATAATACACATACTCCACCATGATTTAATTCTCAATCTAATTTCAGTGAAGTCTTTTTCAGGATAACGTTTCGTTAAATAAATACTAATCAAACTGGATAATACGAGTACGATAAATACCCCAATCATAACAATCAGCATTTCTGAAGATATCTTCCCTAAGTTCATGATTTAACCTCCTTTAACCCTTTTGTTATTCGATTATAAATATTGATTAACATGAGTATTGAACAAACATAAAACACAAAATGTAAATAAGGTATGATATTTAAATGAACAAAAATCAAGAAACTGATGAAACCTACAATAAATGCTCGGTCACTTTTACCCATCGGACCGTCATATCTTCTTGAACTACCGATCACTTGAACAGTTACACCAGCCATTTCACTTATGATTGATAAACTGATAAACAACATAATACCTATGCCATAATCTTCAGCAATAAACACGAATGGTATAAATAGAAATAAATCACTTATAACATCCCCTATTTCATTCAACAATAACCCTAAGTGAGATTTCATTTGATATTTTTTTGCCATTACACCATCAATTGCATTTAAAGCCATTCTTACAAACATCACAATTGGCATTAAAATATAAATCCATTTGTTTTCATGAAATATACTTAAAATAATCCCGGTTACGATAGATAGCAGTAATGCTAATATTGTAACTTGATTTGGTGTCATACCGATTTTTTTCATCCAGTCAACGATAGGCATTAATAGTTGCTGAAATTTCGGTTTTATTTCATATATGCTAATCAAAATATAACCTCCCTCATTTATACTTGGTATCATCTTATCATGTAATTATACAATTTTTACAATATATTTCTAAAAACCATTAATTTATCATATACAATTTTTTATAGTATAATAACGATAATTATTTACTTTTCTAGATGAGGTGTTCGTGTGAAAATTGGTATTGATGCCGGTGGTACTTTAATTAAAGTCGTGACCGAATTAAATAATGAAAGAACGTATCAAAAATGGTTAGCAACTGACATTGATCAAGTTGCAGATTGGTTAAATCAATTAGATGATGTTGAAGTATCGATTACAGGTGGTAAAGCACAATACTTAGACTCATGCATTAAACATCAAGCGAAACGTAGCATTGAATTTGATGCGACTTATAAAGGGATTCAAATATTTTTAAAAGAAAACAATATAGACCTTGAAACATATATATTCTCGAATGTCGGTACAGGTACTTCTATTCATTACGCTACTACTGATCATCAAGAGCGTGCAGGCGGTACAGGAGCTGGTGGCGGTATGATACAAGGTTTAAGTTATTTACTGACTCAAATTAGCGATTATGACGAACTTGTTCAAACTGCTTTAAATGGAGATCGAGATAAAATAGATTTAAAAGTTAAACATATTTATAAAGGCGATAACACCCCTATTTCTGGAGAATTAACTGCTGCTAACTTTGGACATGTATTACAGCATATGAACGATGCATTTCCAAATGCTGATCGATTAGCAGCTGTAATGGGTATTGTAGGAGAAACAGTCACAACCGTATCCATTCATGCCGCAAGACAATACAATACAGAAAATGTTGTGTTTATAGGATCTTCATTTGTTAAAAATGAACTACTCAAAAATATCGTCGTTGATTACACGATTTTAAGAGGACTAAAACCATACTTCATTGATAATGGTGAATTTTCAGGGGCACTCGGTTCAATATATTGTTAAACATTAAGGAGTATTAATATGAAAATTATAGAACCTAAACTACACAATGATTTTGAATATGAAGAAGAAAAAGACGTAACACTCTATCAGTCTTCGTATGACTTGTACTTTGATAAAGCATTAATTCAATTAGATGAAGAAACGAGTCAAATCGATACAATGTATTTCAATCAATGTACATTTGAATCTGTTGATTTCACTAAAATTCACGGATTAGATATTATATTTAAAGGATGCGACCTTTCAAACTGTATATTTAGCGAAGCTTCTCTTAATAGAGTACACTTCAAAGATTGTCGAATGATTGGTGCTAACTTTACGGATGTTAAACTGAAGCATGTACAATTTTCTAATTGTCAGTTGAAAATGAGTCAATTTCAAAATTGTAACTTAGATTACGTTTTATTTAATGATAATCAAATGTCAGAAACTTACCTTTCATTCTGTACTCAAAAATCTGTCGCAATTGAAAGATGTGCATTAGAATCTCTTGAAGTTGTTAAAACATCTTTAAAAGGCATTGATTTATCGTCCAATACAATCGACGAACAACTTGTTGTACAACCTAACGATTTAAAAGGTGCAACAGTTTCTGAATATCAAGCATATGATATACTTCCTTTATTCGGGGTTAACGTAACATCAAACTAGAAGGTGACACTATGAATCAAATGATAGACATTTTAAAACGCTTTGGATTAAGTGAATATGGCTCTAAAGCTTATATCGCCCTTGTTCAAAATCCAGGCATAACAGCTTATAAACTAAGTGAAATATCAAGCGTACCACGATCAAAAATTTATGAAGCACTCAATAAACTTGATGAACAAGGACTCGCTTATTTCAATTTACAAGACCAAAAGAAATACTACTATGCCCTATCACCAAAACAAACCATTCAACTATTTGAAAAAAAGCAAAACGAAGAACTCCTTCAACTCGAACAAGAAATTAATAAATTAAATATCGTAACAGACAATGCGCCTATTCAAATAGAAGTCTTAACAAACGAATCAACAATCTTAGATGCCGTAACATCTGCCATTAAACAAGCTAAAAAACAAATAACCGTTTCAATATGGCCAGACTTATATGACATCTTAACAAACCATGTCTCAGACGATATCCATATACAAGGAATTACATTCCAAGTCGACCAACCCGGCTATGATCTCATTAATCACCGTTATACAAACTACGTCAAAAGTTCATTAGTACTTAAACCATTTGTCGTAATCGTCGACGATGAACATATGATTTATGGACAAACAGCAGAATCAAATATGCGTGCTTATATCAGTTATGACCACACACAAATAAAAATGATGAAAGACTACATTTGGCATGACGTCTTAGTCAATAAATATATTAGTAAATTTGAAGAAGATATAGAAGACGAAATAACCCTTAAGAGAAAAACCTTTTTCTCTTAAGGGTTATTATTTGGGATAAATGATTTTACAACGTTGGTATGTAGTAACTACCTTAGTAGTTACTAATAATGTATCAAACAATCTTCCCACCGTCAACACGAATCGGTAAATATAATTTCTTCAACTTATGACCATTGCGATCGAGGTAAACGACTTCCAATTTATGTTTACCTTTAATATTATCAAGGTTAGTGCTAAAACTTAAACGAGCTTCATATTTATCATAAGTCTCACTAGTTGTTTTATATTTACTATTTTTCAATTCATATTTTCCGCTACTTGTATCATATAAATCATCAACAAGTAAAATGAAAGCTCCATCTAAGTTTTTTTCAAATTCATATTTTGATCCTTTATTTTTTAAAATCGCCATATCCATATCTATTGTTATTTCATTACTAACAGTATGCGCATCTAAATTACTGAGTTTTAACTTGCCTACACTTATTTCATGATTATGATTTAATTGAATCTCCTCTTTTTTTAATTCGTAATCTGTAAATTTTTCATTTGCCTTTACATATTGACGATACCCTATTGAACCAATACTGATAAATAGAACGACTAAAACGGTAATGATGAGTGTTTTTTTCATAGTTATTCACCTACTTTGATGACTTTTTCTTCGCTGCTTAATCTATATATGTATGTAATTAATACAAGATAAATCGATATACAGAATAAACTCGGTAAAAATTGTGAATTATATATACCAGATGATATTAATAAGAAATGTATAGGCGATACAATTATATCGACTATCATGAATTCTGTGATTGCATAAAATAGTGTTTGAAGAATGAAAGGTATACACATAACGATAACTTTCTCACCAAAATATAATAGTAATGATATTGAGAATACGTTTGTTACTATGCCCCATAAACCTACAAAAACAATTAATGATAATATAAATATTGTTGGATAATCATAATACAAAGAAATGATCATTGGGTTATCTGAAAAAATGCCCCCGAACTGTTTAAGTACAATGTCAGGTTTTATGTTCGGTAAAATCATAAACATTCCTAAAAAGTTTATTAAAAGCGGTAAAGTTACCATAATAAACGATACGAAACTCGAATAAATTAATGTTTTGAACTTTGATTTTAAATTTACTTTATAAAATAACGTACTAACGCCAATTGAAATGACCAATGGCATAATTCCTACATATAAAATAGATAATAATGAGTCACCCTTAATCATGATATTTTCTGTGTAAGGTGTATACTCTAATAGTTGATGTTCTCCATGCTCTATTTTGACATTCCACAAATGAATAATGGATATTGAACATAATAGAAGAAAAGAAATTATAAATTGCCATTTATAAATGATTAATTTTAAGTACTTTAACATATCAACCGCCTCCAATTACTATAATTTACCATTTTTTGATTTATTATAACCTCCAGTTAGTATTTTTACAACAATCGAATAATATTATATTATTAATTAATTGCAATTATTTCGAAAGACAAAAAAAGACGCTTGCTTTATAGCGAGCGTCTTTTGTAATTATAATTATTTATTTAATTATTTAACAAGGCATTGCGTTTAAAATGGCTTTTGGATCTGTTACTGTACCGATCATGCCTGATTTTAAGTTGATACCTAATGCGATGTCTTCTTGTTTCAAGTCTTCTAACCATTCTTCGAAGACACCTGTTTCTACTTCAATTATATCGTATTCTTCAAAGTCATCACGATGTACTTTTTCTGCTAATTTGCGCGTACTCCATACTGTCATCATGTTTGGTAGACTTGCATCTTCTTCTGATACGATAATAAATTGTTTTTGTCCTTTAACTGTTAACCCGTATACATAGCTTTCGTTGCAAATGTCTTCTGCAAATTCTTCTATTCGGATATCATCTAGTTCACTCATGATTTCTTCTATGAATGGAATTGCTTCTACTTTTATTCCGTTATCTTCTGCTGATTTGTCCACAATGAATTGATCGCCTTCATCAAGGATATCATCCATTTCATATGTAACAAATCTATCTAAATCTAACTCCATAATTTTATCGTATTTAGTAATTTTATACGATTTCAAATATGATTCTGCACTTTCTTTCGTTGACCAAATTAGACGGTAATCTGTATCATTGTCTCTTAAGATTTTACGGTCATTCAACACAACATAAAATCTTTCTTTTGTTAATATTTGTTTAAATTTAGACATATCCTGGATAGCCATTCTACCACCCTTTTCTTTATATTTAATCCCAATAAAATATATTATACGTATTAGGTATAAGTCAATATAAAATAAGTTAAATTGTAAAAAACTTTTTATTTATTTTGACTATTTAATGCATCTAGAAAAAGTTGCTCTTGTTCTAACGCTTTTTCTTCAGTTTCTGCATGCCAAATTCCAACAAATCTTGATTTTACGTTGTCTTTACCGAAATAGTCACCATCATAGTATGCAAGTGGATAGAGGTAGCCATTTTTGATGAATTGTTCAATTGTATTGATGAAATGTGTGTTATCGCCTGTGGAATGATAACTTAGAAATTTATGAAAACCTTCATGTAATCGATCTTTCAGTAATAACATACTTGTTGAACCATTTTGTCTAAAGTTTAAATCAATCGCATATACGTCATGGTTTTTATCTACGAGCAGATCAAAACCTGATACACCTTTATAACCATGCTCAACACCGTTTTTCATAATTTCATAGCCAGCATCTATAACACTTTGTGGTACATGATTTGAATTAACATTACCATTGTAGAAGCCATATTCATCAGTTAGCTGTTTAACAGCACCTATATATTGTATACCCGTCTTTTCACTATATACGTATTGAACACAATAATTCTCAATTTCTTCAATGAATTGTTCGATGATAATGTATTTTGTATCTGAAGCTTCTTTAATTCTATCTGTTGCTTTATTTAAATCCGCTTCATTATAACAAATCATCACACCATACCCACCTGCAGTAGGTAACTCGTCTCCCGGTTTAATAACTAATGGTAAATCCCAGTTTTGAATAGCTGTTTCAAATTCTTCTGCTTTCACAATTTCACGTTTCGGTAAATATTTACCACCCGTCCATTGTTCAATTTTAGACTTATTGTTTAAATCTATAAATTTAGGTTTATAAACGGCATATTCTTCGTCTTTACATAAATGTTGACCATGTATATATTGGAAGAATATTTTTTTATTGTCAGCTGTTAACTGTTGTAGTAAATGTTCATATTGCGTTCTATCTTTAAAAGTATATATATTGCTCGGAATATCCACATTTACTAATTTTAAAATTCTTTTAACATTATCTGTTAAACATGCTTCATGAACAATCATGGGCATGTTACTAATAATCATTTCTCTTGCTGTTAAAAAATTAGATTGTGCTTCTTCAGCTTTTAACCAAGGATTATCTTCATACGAAGGTCTTGCATTATATACAATATCTTCTTCATATAAATCTCTTAACGTTAAATTGAGTGGTTTCCTATATTCTTTGTTCATAACAAGTTCTCCCTTAATGTTTGATGATGCTCAATGATTTCATTTCTAAGGGATACATTCTCTATAAGTTCTAATCCCATTGAGGCCAATATTTTCGCACCATTAATTAATGCCTTATCACCCTTTGTACTTGCAGCAGCTTGGCAAAATTCTTTCGTATGGCCGACTAAATTAGATGGTCCAATTTTAATGTGTGGATGTATAGTCGGTACGATATGACTTACATTCCCCGTATCTGTAGAACCAAAACCAAAATCGTCATCAATGACTTCTTCGCCAACTTGTTCAGCGTGCTTTCTAAATAATTCGTCTAAAGGCTTATTAATCACGAATTCATTTACACCATTTTGAATTGGTCTTAATTCATATGTACCGCCTGTTTGTATAGCTGCACCTTCAGCTATTTTTCTCACTTTATCAGTAAGAATATCTAATTCTTTACGAGAAGTGGCACGCGTGTAAAAACGTGCATGTGTAAAGTCAGGAATAATATTTGCTGCTTCCCCACCATTTAATATGACACCGTGTACTTTATCTGTCTTTTTAATTTGTTGTCTTAACATGCTCACGCCATTAAAGAAAGATAACATAGCATCTAATGCATTAACCGCTTCAAAAGCATTTTCAGAGGCATGAGCGCTTCGTCCGTAGAATTTAACATCAAATACATCTACAGCTAATGAAGGCACTGTCACGTACGTCTCATGGCCAGGATGGACCATTAGTGCAATATCAATATTATCGATAATACCAGCTTTCACATAAGTTGCTTTAGCACTACCGTTAATGCCCCCTTCTTCAGCAGGACAACCTAACACGACAACTTTGCCGCCAACTTGATCAATCACTTTAGACAAACTGATACCTGCTAACACACTTGATGTCCCAATAATATTATGACCACACGCATGACCAAGACCAGGCAATGCATCATATTCTGCTAAATATGCAATAGTTGGACCTTCTTTTCCTGAGTCATACGTTGCAATGAAACCTGTCGGATGTTTCGCAATATTCTTCTCTATCTTAAAATGATGACTCTTTAATTGATCGCTTAATAAACGTGATGCAAATACTTCTTCATTCCCCAACTCAGGACGTTCATGAATTTGATGACTCATTGATAAATATAAATGTCTATTTTGTTCTATATAATTAATAATATTTTGCGATAAATTACTCATTAATGATTCACCTTTCCAATATAAAAGCGCACTACTTTGTAAGGAGTGCGCCAATCGTTCTTTTATCTTCCAGTAACAAACTGTAGGAATTGGCACCTTTCCATTATGGGAGGTTGCTGGACTTCATCGGGCCCTTCCCTCAGTCTCTCTTGATAATTCGTATGAAATTTGAATTTAATTCTAACTGTCTTACTCGGATATGTCAATGATTTGTTGCAATATCATTGGAATTTAAGTACCACTTTTCAGCTTTTTTCTCGAATTCTTTAATCATGCTGTCTTTACCTTTATAGTACTGTTCACTGTCATCAGGAAATTCAATGACTAAGTCATGTTTGAGACGACTATATCTCTCTCTTTCACCATTAAAAGCTCTTAAATAATCTCTAAAGGATAATAATCTTAAAATATGTGGGCTACCTTCATCATAAATATGTAAATGGTGAGAAACTGCACCGTAATGATCATATTTTTTGAAATATCGATTACCAATAACACCACGTTCTCCTTTAGACTCATATCCTAAAGCTGATAATTCATGTGTAAATTCATCAATCGATTTACTATCTTTGACAACTATTAATATATCTATAATCGGCTTCGCAGATAATCCAGGAATAGCCGTTGATCCTATATGTTCAATGCTGATACTATGTTCTTTCAATAACGACTGTAAGTATTTTTTCTCTTCAAGAAAAAGGTGTTGCCATATACTGTCGTATGGGACTACTCGTAAACGCTCCATCTCATCACCTAATTTCAGAATAATTTATTAATATTATCTTATAAAGTAACATAGAAAGAAAGCAAAAGAAATCTGAATTGATTGTTTTTTCAAAATTAACTTGATATAATGATGCCGAAATCAAAGGAGGAATCTTCATGACAAAAATGAATGTAGAAAGTTTTAATTTAGATCATACGATAGTAGACGCACCATTTGTGAGACTTGCGGGAATCAAAGAAGGACTTAATGGTGACGTTATTCATAAATATGATATTCGATTTAAACAACCTAACAAAGAACATATGGAAATGCCTGCATTACATTCCTTAGAACATTTAATGGCTGAAAACATTAGAAACCATACAGATAAAGTGGTAGATGTAAGTCCAATGGGATGTCAAACAGGATTTTATGCTTCATTCATCAATCATGACGATTATGATGACGTACTTGCTATATTAGAAGCAACCCTTAAAGACGTAGAACAAGCAACAGAAGTCCCAGCATGTAACGAAGTACAATGCGGATGGGCAGCAAGCCATTCATTAGAAGGCGCACAACAATTAGCAACTGAATTTTTAGCAGAACGCGATAATTGGAAAAATATCTTTAAAGAAGATTAATGAGGAAAGCCCAGGATTCATGTCCTGGGCTTTTTTATGTTGGAATCGCGGGGCGTTGTGGACACTTCTGAGCAAACTTGTCCATAACGGGGGTGTTAATTACAAAAGTCGACTGAAGTGTTACTATGGATAGCCTTAATTACAAAACTCGGCCGAAGTGTTACTATAGACTGCTTAATTACAAAACTACTGAGAATTGTAATTACTGGTCTCCTTATTTGCACCTTCAATCAAAACTGCTAATAACGGCACCACTATTTGCACTTCTTACCAAAACTGCTAATAACGACATCTAAATCCCCCAACATAATATTCACCTAAACACTAAATCAAACTCACCCCAAATAAAAAAAGAGTTTGGGATACTATATCCCAAACTCTCTATATAAAGATTACATTTTTCTTACTAGTTTAATCATTACATATTGTAGTGGTAATCTACCCCACAACGACCATTTTGGTAATTGTTTACCGTTTAATGGGATATTCTTTTGCGCCATATAAACATTTGCTGGAAATACAGCTAGTAAGAACCATTCGATTAATTTTTTCATTAAGTTACTTGGCTTTTTGATCATTAACATGATACCAAATACGATTTCCATCACACCTGTTATCCAAACAATTGCTTTTTTAAATGGTAAATAGTTTGGAACGATTGCTTCAAAACCTTCTGATCTTACAAAATGCATCACACCTGCAAATGAAAATCCTATTCCAAATAATCGTCTAACTATATTCATTACTTAATCCCCATCTCATTTAAATAACTTTTACCGAATTCAGGTAACGTTACATTAAAGTTATCTGCAATTGTTGCACCTATTGAACTAAATGTATCATCACCTGATAGTTCATGATATTCTTTAATGCTTGGACTATACATTAATAATGGTACATATTCACGTGTATGATCTGTACCTGGAGCAGTTGGATCGTTACCGTGGTCAGCTGTAATAATGACTAAGTCATCTTCATTTAATACTGCCTGTAAGTCTTCTAATCGGTTATCAAAGTCTTTAATAGCTTGTGCGTAACCTTCTTTATCTCTTCTATGACCATATAATGCATCAAAATCAACTAAGTTTAAGAAGCTGATTCCAGTGAAATCACTTTTCACAACATCGATTAATTGATCCATACCGTCCATGTTGTCTTTCGTTCTAATAGCTTTCGTAACACCTTCGCCATCGTAAATGTCATTAATTTTACCGATTGCAATGACATCGTAATCAGCATCTTTTAAAGTATTCATAACTGTTTTACCAAATGGTTTCAATGCATAGTCATGTCTGTTTGATGTTCTAGTGAAGTTACCTGGCTCGCCAACGTATGGACGTGCAATAATTCTTCCAATTAGATATTTAGGATCTTTCGTAAGCTCTCTTACTTTCTCACAAATATCATATAATTCTTCTAAAGGAATGATATCTTCGTGTGCTGCAATTTGTAGCACAGGATCTGCAGATGTATATACAATTAAATCTCCAGTTTCCATTTGATGCTTACCATATTCATCGATAATTGCAGTACCTGATGCTGGTTTATTTGCAACAACTTTTCTACCAGTAATTGATTCAATTTCTTTCACCAATTCTTCTGGGAAACCTTCTGGATAGACTTTAAAAGGTTTATCAATATTTAGACCCATGATTTCCCAATGTCCTGTCATTGTATCTTTACCAACTGAAGCTTCACTTAATTTAGTATAGAATGCTTCTGGATTTGATAGTTTTTGAACTACTGGTAAGTCTGCAATATTACCTAAGCCTAACTTTTCTAAGTTTGGTAATGTTTCATTAAAACCTTCAAGTGTATGTTTTAATGTATGAGAACCTTCATCACCGAATGCTTTAGCATCTGGTGCTTCACCAATACCTACTGAATCCATTACGATTAAATGAATACGTTTAAATCGGTTTGTCATTTGACACACTCCTAATCTGTAATCACTTTATGAATTAATGTTGGTTTAAATTGTTCGTCAGAAATTGTGATGTTTTCTAAAATTTTAGCTTCTACATCTTTAACATCTCCTTGATTTGCATAAATCGTTACTAACGATTCACCCGCTTCAACTTTATCGCCAACTTTTTTATTTAATACTAAACCAACTGCCAAGTCAATTATATCATCCTTTGTTGCTCTACCTGCACCTAAAAGCATTGAAACAACACCAATTTCATCTGCAACGATGTGTGATACATAACCTGAAGTTTCAGCTTTAACTTCAAAAGTATATTGAGCTTGTGGTAATTTCGTAACGTCATCTACCACAGAACCGTCTCCACCTTGATTTTCAAGGAAAACTTTGAATTTTTCTAATGCTTTACCGTTATGAATCACTTCTAAAAGTTTTTCTCTCGCTTCATCTAAAGTTTCAGCTTTCTTAGCTAATACAACCATTTGAGAACCTAAAGTTAATACAAGTTCCGTTAAATCTTCTGGACCTTCACCTTTTAATGTATCGATAGCTTCTTTCACTTCTAAGCCGTTACCAATTGCTCTTCCTAAAGGTTGGCTCATATCAGAAATAATCGCCATTGTATTTCTACCTACATTATTCCCGATTTTAACCATTGCATGCGCAAGTAACTCAGAATCTTCAATCGTCTTCATAAATGCACCTGCACCAGTCTTAACATCTAAGACAATCGCATCAGCACCTGCTGCAATTTTCTTACTCATAATTGAAGATGCAATTAATGGAATTGAATTAACTGTACCTGTTACATCTCGTAAGCCGTATAGCTTTTTATCTGCAGGTGTTAAGTTACCTGTTTGACCGATTACGGCTACTTTATCTTTATTCACTAAATCAATAAATTCTTGTTCACTAATTTCAACATGGAACCCTTCAACTGCTTCAAGTTTATCAATTGTACCACCTGTATGACCTAAACCACGTCCACTCATTTTTGCGACTGGTACGTCTAATGCTGCTACTAAAGGTGCAAGTACAAGTGTTGTTGTATCACCTACACCACCTGTAGAATGCTTATCAACTTTAATACCTTCAATTTCAGATAAATCAATTTGATCCCCTGATTCAACCATAGCCATTGTTAAGTTTGCACGTTCTTCGTCTGTCATATCTTGAAAATATATAGCCATTGCTAAACTAGACGCTTGGTAATCCGGAATATCGCCTGCAGTATATCCTTTAACAAAAAATTCAATTTCTTCTTTCGTTAATTCTTTCCCGTCACGTTTCTTTGCAATTACATCAACCATTCTCATCGTTAATACCCTCCAATTTTTGTATGAATACGCTTACCTTAATTTGAAAAATTAAAGGTACTATTTCAAGTACCTTTAATTTTAGTAATCTGAATCTGACGCTTCACCTTTTAAAATTTTAACGCCTGCTGAAGCACCAATACGTGTTGCACCATTATCTATCATTGTTTTAACATCTTCGTATGAACGGATACCGCCTGATGCTTTTACGCCTAAATCAGGACCAACTGTTTCACGCATTAATTTAATATCTTCTGCAGTTGCACCACCAGTTGAAAATCCTGTTGAAGTTTTAACAAAATCAGCACCTGCTGCAACAGCAAGTTCACATGCTCTCACTTTTTCAGCATCAGTTAATAATGAAGTTTCAATGATAACTTTAGTTGTTACACCGTTAGCTGCTGAAACAACACTTTCGATATCTTTTTTAACATCTTCATCTCTGCCGTCTTTTAATGCACCAATGTTGATAACCATATCTACTTCTGAAGCACCTTTTTTAATTGCATCTTCTGTTTCAAATGCTTTAACTTCACTTGTGTTAGCTCCAAGAGGAAATCCGATTACTGTACATACAAGTACATCTGTCCCTTCTAATGCTTTCTTCGCATGTGCAACGTGTGTAGGATTGACACATACTGATTTGAATCCATATTCTTTCGCTTCACTTAATAAAGCGTCAATTTGTTCCAAAGTCGTATCTGGTTTTAATGCTGTGTGATCGATATATTTAGCTAATGACATGTTGAATCCTCCTAATATTTTTTTATTAACTCTATTATATAACGCAGTTGAACATTTGTAAAACGATAACTGAAATATTGTTCACTAATCTAATAACGCCTGTGCAGTGTATTGATCTGTAATTAAAATATTACTCAATTTACCTTCAAGTGCGCCTCTAATTGAAGCGACTTTATGCTCACCTCCAGCAACTAATACTGAATGTTCTATACCTTTCAATGCATCAAGTTCAATACCTATCGTACGATTATTAATAGCTTCGTCTGCTACTTCTCCTTTGCTATTATAAAATCTTGAACAAATATCACCGACTGCTGATTTTTTAAGTCTGTCTTTTTCTTCTTCACTCAAAAATCCAAGTTTAAATAATAGGGAAGAATCTCTTACAGTTCCTACAGTAAAAATCGCAACATCAACTTGTCTACCTTGATCGAGTATTGATTTAATATGTCGGTCTTTTTCAACCATATCTTTAACTTCTTTTACATCAAAAATAACGGGTAACGGTAAATCTCTCGGTGTCGCATTATAAGCTTGAGCAAATCTTTCAAGAATTTGATGACTTCTTGTATCAACATCTGAAAAACTAATGCCGCCCTTCAACTGGATAATACCAATATCATTAAAATGACTTTGTTCTAGATATTGAGAAACTTGATACATCGTTTTACCCCAACTTATACCAATATTATCCCCGTTTTTCACAATTTTATTTAAATATTCAGCAGTCTTTTTACCAATTGCCGTTTGAATATTTGAATAATCGTTATAAGATGCATGTTCAACAACACAATCTTTTAAATTGTATTTCGCTTTTAAAAGTGAAGCTAAACTTTCTGCATCTTGATAAGGGTCATCAATTTTAATCGTAACAAAGCCTTGATTTTTAGCATGATTCAATAATCTTGATATAGTCGGTCTTGAAATATTTATCTTTTTCGCAATCGCTTCTTGGCTCAAACCTTCTTGATAATATAGCTTTGCAATCTTGATACTATCCTTGTTCTTTTGTAAATCCATCCCTATTCACCACTTTCTTTCACTCTTATCGTACAAAAATTCGCAAAAAATTTAAACAAATGTTATCTTTAAGATGAAAAAACTTTTATTTTATTTAAAGGAGAAGATAGTTATGACTCAAGGAACACCACATATTCAACCAAATGGTGTAAAAATCGCAAAAACAGTACTAATGCCGGGGGATCCATTACGTGCTAAATTTATCGCTGAAAACTTTTTAGAAAATGTAGAGCAATTCAACGATGTAAGAAATATGTTAGGTTACACAGGAACTTATAAAGGTAAAGAAGTTTCTGTTATGGGTTCAGGTATGGGTATCGCTTCAATCGGTATTTATTCTTATGAACTTTATAATTTCTTTGACGTAGACACAATTATTCGTATCGGATCATGTGGTGCTATGCAAGAAGATATCAACTTATACGATATTATTATCGCTCAAGGTGCATCTACAAACTCTCGTTATGTTGACCAATTCAACGTACCAGGTTACTTCGCACCAATCGCAGACTTCGGTTTAGTAGCAAGCGCAAAAAACAAAGCTGACGAAATCGGCGCAACATCACACGTAGGTAATATCTTCTCAAGTGATATTTTCTATAATGCAGACTCAGAAGTAACAAGCAAATGGGCAAGATTAGGTATCTTAGGCGTTGAAATGGAATCTGCAGGATTATATGTAAATGCCGCTGCAGCTGGTAAAAAAGCATTAGGTATCTTCACAGTAAGTGACCACTTATTAAGAGATGAAGCTACTACAGCAGAAGAAAGACAAAATTCATTTACACAAATGATGGAAATCGCATTAGAAATCGCAGAATAATATATTAATAAGCATAAAAAAGAGCTGAGACGATAATTACCGTCTCAGCTCTTTTCATTTGTGAAAGTGAAGGAGTTATATTGATTGCGTTAGGTTCAAGGATTTAGATAATTAGAGGTCGCTCACTATCATTATTCCGAATTGTGGTAGTTAGGTGGGCGCTCACTTAGAGACATTTCTCTGAATTCTGTCCCTAACAGCACCTCTTACGGACATTTCTCTGTATTCTGTCCCTAACACCCGCACCGATTATCTCTCATCACTTCAACATCCTCATTATTCTATACCGCACGCTTCTGCTACGACTTCTACGATATGTTTGACTTGTATTTTGTCTTCTAATCCTTCATTTTTAACACCTAACAACATTTGCAAGTGACATCCTGGATTTGATGTGATGATTAATTGTGGTTCTATTTCTTTTACGTGACTCATTTTTCGATTTAAGATTTCCATCGATGCATCATAATTCACGATATTATATATACCTGCTGAACCGCAACAGATGTCTTTTTCGGGTAATACTTTATAAGTTAATCCTTTTATTTGGTTGATTACTTTTTCAGGTTCGTTGAATACATGTTGGACGTTTTGTAAGTGACATGATGGCTGATATGTGGCTTGTATATTAATCGGTTGCTCTAAGTTCAAGTCAATGTCTTCTAATATAACCGAAATATCTCTCACTTTATCGACAAAGTGTTCTGCTCTAGTTTTCCACTCCGCTTCATTTCTCAACAAATGATCATATTCTATTAACGAAGCGCCACAACCGCCAATAGCATTGACATAATAGTCTACATCGTATTTTTCTAATGCTTCAATATTTAGTTTGGCTAATTTTCTTGCTTTATCCATTTCTCCTGCGTGATGTTGAAGTGCACCACAACATGTTTGTTGTTTAATTTCTACAACTTGTATATTATGAGCTTCTAAAATTTTTATCGCAAGGTCGTTTATATGTGAGAAAAATGAATCCATCATACAACCTCTGAAAAAGCCAATTGTTGTTTTTTTCGTTCTAAAAGGCGTTTGGTAAGGTCGTTTATCTTTTTGAACTGGAGGCAAAATCATCGCCATATTGCCTAATCTTTCTGGTAGTAATTTTAATGCATTTGTCTTATTTAAAATGCTTGAAACAAATGACGTATGATAGAGCTTCAAGCCTTTATACATTGCATCTATCATATATTGACGTTCTAAAAATACAGACATAATTTGTGTGTCTAATTTTTTATTTCGCTTTTCTCTTAATACTTCGACTGCCGATTCATAAATGTCTCCATATTGAACATTCGTTGGACAAACTGTTTCACATTGTCTACAGCCTAAACATAAATCAATTGCTTCTTCTAAATCTTTAAGTTCTGCTTTACCTTCAACTGCATATTTAACAAGATTGATTCTACCTCTTGGAGAATGTTTTTCTTCTTTCATCGTTAAATATGTAGGGCAAGACGGTAAACAAAAGCCACATTGAACACAATCAAAAGTTGCATCATAAGCTAATTTTTCGATTAGATTATTCGTCATGGACTAACACAAACCTTTCATGCTCGTCCGGAAAGATTTTACCTGGATTCAGACGATTATTAGGGTCTAATGCCTGTTTTACATCTTTCATAAATTTCATGCCTGCTTCATCAAATTCGTTGTACATAAATGGCTTTTTAAACAATCCAATACCATGTTCACCGCTTAATGTACCACCTAATTTCAGTGAAGCTTTAAAAATTTCAGCAACTGCTTCTTCAGCTCGTTTCATCTCTTCTGGCTTACGTTTATCCGTAATAATATTAGGATGTAAATTGCCATCTCCAGCATGCCCAAACACAACTATATTTAATTGATAAGTTTGTCGGATTCTTTCGATTTCTTCAAAGAAAGCTGGAATTTGACTGACCGGCACACTTGTATCTTCACTTATCTTTGTCGGTCCAAATTTCACGATAGCTGGTGACACAAGTTTACGCACTTCCCAAAGTTCGGATGCCTGTTTTTCATCTTCAGCAATGATGACTTTACAACCAGGTAACGCAGCACATGTTTCTTCGATGATTTTCATTTCAGCTTCAAGTGCTAAAGGATGACCATCTAATTCGACTAATAATAACGACTCAACATCGGCTGTCACATTCTCAATTGGATGTGTCGACAATACAGCATCAACACAATATTTATCCATAATTTCGATTTTAGAAGGTAATATACCCGATCTTAAAATTTTGGATACCGCTTCACCTGATGTAATAAAATCATCAAACTGCAACATTGCTGTCTTTGTATCAATCGGCTTAGGTATCAATTGTAAAGTAGCTTTTGTAATAATACCGAGCGTACCTTCTGATCCTACAATTAATTTCGTCATATCATAACCAGTTACATTTTTTACTGTGCGTCCACCACAGTGAATTATATCTCCGTTGGCCGTTACGACTTCTAATCCAACAACATAGTCTTTCGTGACACCATACTTTAAGCATCTTGGTCCACCTGCATTTTCAGCCAAGTTACCCCCAATTGTTGAAACACGAGAACTGGATGGATCAGGTGGATACATCAATCCATATGATTCAGCAACTTTATGAATTTTCTCAGTGATAACGCCTGGTGAAACTTCCATCATTAAATCATTTTCGTAAACTGTTATTTCATTGTCCCATCTTGAAAAATCCAATACTATGCCACCATGAACTGCAAGTGGTCCCCCACTTAAACTTGTACCACTACCTCTCGGATAAATTGGTACGTCGTATTGATTACTTAACTTTACAATATGCACCACTTCTTGAGTAGACATTGGCTGACAAATAATATCAGGCATGTATTCACCGAAAGAAGCATCAAAACTATAACTTGAAAGATCCGCTACTTCTTTAGAAACGCGCCCATTATCTAAATGTTTCTTTAAAGCATGATAGAGTTCTTCCATGTTATCCCCCCTCAATATGAAATTATATTCATGATAGCACTGTTTACTTTAATTTTCATTTCAAGTGAATACGTTTACATTTATGATTTAAAAAAATACCTAATCCAATATGTTCATGGATTAGGTATTTGTAATTAATTATTATTTTAAGAATGATTTTAACATCCAGTTGTGTTTTTCAAGACTTGTTACCATTGCTAATAACATATCACCAGTCATGTCATCGTTAACTTTTTCTGCTAATTGAATACCTTCTTCTAATTGAGCAATTACAGTTGTGAAGTCTTTAGATAATTGTTCAACCATTTGGTTTGCAGTTAAGTTTTTCTCAGCTTCTTCAATAACTGACCATTCTAATGCTTCTCTTAAAGTAGCGATTGGGTTACCTTCAATTGCTAAAATACGTTCAGCTAAATCGTCAACATACACACTTGCTTCATTGTAAAGTTCTTCAAATTTCTCATGTAGTGAGAAGAAATTTGGTCCTTTAACATACCAGTGATAGTTGTGTAATTTAGTATATAATACTGTCCACTCTGCTACTTGTTTATTTAACGCTTCGATTACTTCTTTATTATTTGTCATTTATTTTACACTCCTCTGTAGTTATCTTTTCTTGATTATATTAATTATTATATTATAATCATTCTAATCTGTCAACGATATTTAGCTACTTATTTATAATAATTATAAATAAGAGTTTAATTCTACATAAAAAAGAAGGTAAAGCCTACATTAGACTTATACCTTCTTTATCGTTTTATAAACATTTATTCTGCTTTCTCAAGCTTAAGTGGAATCTTAATTTCTTTCTCAAGTTTCTTACCGTCCATCAATTTAATGATAGAGTCTACTGAAGCTTTACCCATCTTATCAGGTTGTTGAGCGACAGTTGCATCTAGTTTGCCACTTTTAATTGCTTTCATTGCATCTTCATTACCATCAAATCCAACTACGATTACATCTTTATCACCAATTGCTTCGATAGCACCGAGTGCCATTTCATCATTGTGTGAGAATATCGCTTCTACTTCTGGATGTGCTTGTAAGATATTTTGTGTCACGTTTAATCCTTCTGCACGATCAAACTTAGCACTTTGTTTAGCAATGACATCAAGTGATTTATCAGCAACTTTATGGAAACCTTCTCCTCTTTCTCTTGTTGCACTTGCACCTGGAACACCTTCTAATTCGGCAACTTTAGCATTTTTACTTAATTTATCTAAAATAAATTGTCCGCCCATTTTACCGCCTTCAACGTTATCTGAAGCGATAAATGTTGCAACATCACCTTTATCAACTGATCTATCTAATGTAATAACAGGTATGCCTTCATTATTTGCTGACTGAACGGCACTAGAAATTGCACTAGAATCTGTAGGATTGACAACTAAATAATCAACTTGTTGTTGAACTAAATCTTCTATATCATTTGTTTGTTTAGCTGAATCATCTCTTGCATCAACTACTTTTACTTTCATACCTTGTTTTTCAGCTTCTTTTTCAATACCTTCTTTAATTGAAACGAAGAATGGATTATTTAATGTTGAAACACTGACACCAATTGTTATATCAGATTTTTTCTTATTTGTTTTACCTTCATTATCTTTTTTTAAAGGCGATTCAAGTGAACATGCCGCTAAAAATAACACAGTTGTCATTAATAATATTAATAATTTCTTCATTTGTTTTCCCCTCAATCTAATTGATTATTTTTTTCTATCTATTAATACAGCAATTAAAATAACAATACCTTTTACGACTTGTTGGTAGAATGATGATACACCTAATAAATTCAGACCGTTATTGAGTACACCAATAATAAGTACACCAATAAACGTTCCAACAATTCTACCTTTACCGCCTGTTAAAGAAGTTCCGCCTAATACAACTGCAGCGATAGCATCTAACTCATATGATGTACCAGCTGTAGGTTGAGCTGAGTTTAAACGTGATGTTAAAATCGCACCTGCTAATGCAGACATTAAACCTGAAATACCATAAATTAAAATTTTCACTCTGTTTACTTTAATACCAGAAATTTTTGAAGCGACTTCATTACCACCGATAGCATATGTATGTCTACCAAATGTTGTTTTTTGTAAAATAATCACCAATATAATAAATACAAAAATCATTGTGACTGCTGGTACTGGAATACCGAAGAAATAACCTTTACCAAATAGTTGGAACATATAACTATCACCTAAATTAGTAATAGGGTTACCATCTGTTACAACGAGTGTTAAACCTCTAAATATTGTCATAGTTGCAAGTGTTGCGATGAATGGTGCCATACTCCCGAATGTTACTAATACTCCATTAAATACACCTAATAAGAAACCACCAAGTACTCCGACAATCAATGCTACGATTGGATCTAAACCGCTTGTAATTAAGATTGCAGTAAATGCACTTGATAATGAGAGTATCGAACCGACTGATAAATCTATTCCACCAGTTAAAATAACAAATGTCATACCAAAAGCAATTAACCCGTTAATTGAAACTTGTCTTAATAAGTTTAATAAATTCGATAAATCTAGAAATGCTGAGTTCATAATACTAATCACAACGATTAATAATATAAGTCCTATAAATGGAATAATTTTTTCGACTAATGAAGTCTTAGCTGTTAGTTGTTGCATGTAATTCCCCTCCTGTAGCTAATGTCATAATATTTTCTTCTGTTATATTTTCGCCTTCAACTTCACCTTTAATATTGCCTTCTTGAACTACAATAACGCGATCACTCATGCCGATAACTTCAGGTAACTCTGAAGAAATCATAATAATCGATACACCACGTTCAGTTAGCTCATTCATCAATTGATAAATTTCTCGCTTAGCACCAACGTCTATCCCTCTGGTTGGTTCATCTAAAATCAATATTTGAGCACCTGTACCAATCCATTTTGCCAATACTACTTTTTGTTGGTTACCACCTGAAAGTGAGGATACTAGCGCTTTTCGTGGTGTCTTAATATTAAGCCTTTTACTCATTTGATCTGCAAACACATGCGTCGCTTGTTCTTTAATAAACCCTTTATTTGAAAAGCTTTCAAGAGATGGTAGAACCATATTATGTTCGATTGAGAAATCGAGAATGAGTCCTTCATCTTTTCTATTTTCAGTAATTAAGCCTAAACTATGTTTCATTGCATCTTCCGGTGACTTAATCAATACGGATTTACCATTAATATCTATATCTTTATGACCTTTATCAATTCCGAACAGACTTCTCATAATCTCAGTTCTACCAGCACCCATTAAACCACTAAATCCTAATATTTCACCTTTTCTTAATGAGAATGAAATATCTTTGATGCCTTGTTCATCATTATTAAGCGATTTAACATGCATCAATGTTTCACCTGGTTCAACAGTTCTTTCTGGGAATTGCTCTGTTAAGTCTCTACCTACCATTGATTTAACAATTTCATCATAATTAGTTTCACTTGTAGGTTTGTATAATACAGTTTTACCATCTCTCATAACGGTAATTTCATCAGAAATCTCAAATATCTCAGCCATTCTATGTGAAATATAAACGAATGAAACACCTTGATTTTGAAGATTTTTAATAAGTTTAAATAACTGTGTAATCTCCTTATCTGTTAGTGCTGCAGTTGGTTCATCCATGATGATAATTTTTGCATTGGTCATTAAAGCTTTAGCAATTTCTATCATTTGTTGTTCACCGATTGAACATTTTCCTGCAACTTTCTTTAACGAGATATTAAAGTTTAATTTTTCAAAGACTTTTAATGCATCTTGTTTCATTTTCTTCTCATTTAATATGCCAAATTTATTTCGCATTTCTTTCCCGATAAATAAATTTTCAAGTACTGTTAACTCTGGCCAAATATTAAGCTCTTGATGTATAAACGTAATACCTGCTTCTTCTGACATCTGAGCATCTTTAAAGACAACTTCTTGATTGTGATAATTAATTTGACCTGCATCTTTTTCATGAATACCAACAAGAATCTTCATTAAAGTAGATTTTCCTGCACCATTTTCTCCCATAAGTGCATGAACTGAAGCTTCTTTTAATTTAAAATCTACGCCTGTTAACACTTTATTTTGGCCAAACGCTTTATGTACACCAGACATTTCTAGCATGAAATCCCTCCTTAAAATAAAACATCACTTTCTAATATGACGTTTGCATATGGTGTTGCTTCCCCTGTTCTTATAATTGCGACAGTATCTTGTGTTAATTTTTTAAATGCTTCGTGTGATACAAATTCTCTTTCAACATCTGTTTCTTGAATCTTTTCATAAAGTGCTGAATTATCCGTCTTAATTTCTTCTGCAAAAATCATTTTCTGTACAGACATATGTTCTAACAAAATATCGTAAACGCTTTCAAAACTTGGTACACCAAAAGCAAGTGCTAAATCAATTTTTCGCACGCCTTTTGGTACTGGTAATCCACAATCTGCTATTACAATACGATCTGTATGACCAAGATCGCTTAATACTTTAGAAATTTCACTGTTTAATATCCCTGTCTTATACATGCCATTCTCCTTCAATATCTTGTAATGTTGGCATTCCGCCTTGTGCACCTAATCCAGTTACTGAGTGACTTGCTGCTAAATTAGCAAATGCTAATGCTTGATCTAAGCTGTATTCTTTTTGAAGCGCTACTGCAAATGCACCATTAAATGTATCGCCAGCACCTGTCGTATCTTTCACTTCACGTTTATAACCTGGTACTTGAACTTTTTCTTTACCATTATGATAAGCAGCACCTTTATCACCTAAAGTTACAATCAATTTCATTGGATAAGCTGCTAACGCTTCATCTAATTCACCTTTAAACATCTCATCACTTTCAGTTTCATTCGGTGTTAAATAATCAACCTTTTCGATAACAGTGTTGCTTACTTCTCTATACGGTGCAGGATTCAGAATTGAAATCAAACCGTGTTCTGAACAATATTCAACCGCAAACTCCACAGTTTCACTTGGAATTTCTTGTTGTAATAACACGATATCTCCTTCTGACAATGCTTCTAGATGTTTTTTAACATAGTCTGGTGTCACTTCATTGTTAGCTGAAGGTACGACAATAATACTATTATCTTGTTCAGATAATGTTATATGTGCTGTTCCAGATGGCATCTGTGTAACGGGTTCCACACCATCCACAATAACATCGTTATTTTGTAGATTTTCGTATATTTCTTTACCAAAATCATCATCGCCAACTCTACCGATCATATGTACATTATCGCCTAATCTTGCAGCTGCGACTGCTTGATTTGCACCTTTACCACCAGGTGTTGTAAAGAAATCGTCCCCAAGAATTGTTTCTCCTTTACCTGGTCTTTTAGATGCTGATACAACTAAATCTATAGACATACTACCGATAACTGTAATTTTCTTCATATTATTCTCTCCTTGTTGATTGTCTTTCTACTAAAGTAACATCTAATATTTGATGATGTTCTCTTTGTTTACCTTCCAACTGTTTAATCAATTGTTGACATGCTTTTTGACCAATTAAATAAGCAGGTTGATGAATCGTTGTTAAACTTGGTGAATATGTACGTGATAACGGTATATCATCATAACCTACCACTTGTATATCATCTGGCACCTTGTATCGATGATTATAAAGAATACTCATGACGTTAAATGCGCCAACATCTTTACTACAAATAATGCTATCAATGTCGTGTTCTTTAATTAAGTTAAGCAAATCATCTTCTGATAAAGATAATTCATTAGCTGAAACATACGTGATACCCGCTTCATCTAACATTAACTTCGCACCATTGAATCGTTCTCTAAATGATTTGTAATTTAAATCTTGTTCTAAAATAAGTACAGATTGTGCTTTACCATTAATCACTGCTTGAGCTTGAAGTTGTCCACCTTTGTAATGATTTGTTTCAACAAATTCATGATCTTCGTACACACGGTCTAATAGAACAAAAGGCATATTATAAGATTTAAATGAATCAAAAGTTTCCTTACTCGATAATTGTGAAGCGATGATACCACTACAATTATGTACGTTAAATGTATTTAAATACGCAAGTTCTTTCTCATCATTACCATCACCATTTCCAATAATGATATGATAGCCCATCGCCATCGCTTCATCTTCAACACCTCTAGCAACTACTGTAAAAAAAGGGTTACTCATGTCTGGTAACAATAGTCCTATCATTCTAGATTGTCGTTTATATAAAGTCCTTGCTGTTTCGTTAGGTCGATAATTTAATTCTTGAATTGCTTTATCAATTTTATCTTGTGTTTCCTTCTTAACATAACCACTTTTATTAAGCGCTCTAGATACAGTAGCAACAGATACTCCTGCATGTTGCGCAACTTGTTTAATTGTTGCCATACTTCAACTTCCTTTTGTGTAACCGTTTACACAAAAGGATATCACGCAATCTTTATTTATGCAATATTAATTTAAAAAATATTTTCTTTCTTCAACTGTCGGTAGTCGACAAGCATTTTTTAAAATCACTTTATGTCTGATTTTGGCAAATGCATCATAGCAAACATCTCGTACACATCGTGGTATCCATTTCAAAGCCCACCCTAGAAATTCATAGCCTTTTATTTGACCTAATAAATGAATAATCGCGTTAGATTTAATCCATACTTTGTCACCATCTACAACAATAATACTATCTATTTTTTGCAAATCAGGTCGCGCTTCAAATAAATAATCACCATATGAAGATTCTAGTTGAGCAAATTGAAAACGAGTCGAAATCTTATGATGAATTAACCACATCACAGCACGATTACAGTATCCACAATCCCCGTCATAATAAACAATAGCGATAACAATCACTCCAATCATTATTTTCTTAAACGTAACACGACAGTATGATAAATAAAAGTTTTAAAGACACAATTACGAGTAATGTGCCTAACGAAGGGTCTTACGGACACAATTTCGAATAATGTCCCTAAAAATAAATAAGTACTAGGACTCTTCTGTCCTAGCACTTCTTCAATTCTATTATTAAGCAGCTTGTTTTTTAAATGCTTTATATTCTTCTTCATTAATTTTAATAATTTTAAATCCTACATATCCAAATATGACAGATATGATTGGTACTGTATAGTTGAAGACTGCATAAATACCATAATCTAATACGTCCACATTCAATGTTTGGGCAATAAATACCCCACATGTATTCCATAAGAAGAATACGGATGTTACTGTACCGCCGTCTTCAAGTGCACGTGATAAGTTTTTCGGATGTAGTCTTCTTTCTAAAAATGTATTAATGTACATTCTTGAAGGTACTACAATCGATATGTATTGTTCTGAACATGAAGCGTTTGTACCTATACATGAAATAATAACAGAAGCTATTAAACCACCCGTACCTTTTGCGATTTTTAAGATTTTTGTAATGATTGATTTTAGCATGCCTGAATATTCAAGAATGCCTCCAAATGTCATCGCAACGATAGTCATTGAAATTGTATAGAACATGGATTCTAATCCACCTCTGTTGAACAACTCTTTAACTAAATCATTTTTAGATTCTAATACAAATCCAGTTTGTAATGTCTTCACACTGTCATGAAGGCTACCACCTTGAATAAATATTTGCGATAAGAATCCTAAAACAATACCGACGACTAATGCTGGGATTGCTGGTACTTTAAATGCTACTAGTATTATAACGATTACTGGTACGAGCAGCAGCCATGGTGAAATTGTAAATTTATCGAGCATTTCATTATTGATGTCATCAATTTTTGCTTGGTCCATATTACCAGCTGAAAATTGTTGTCCTAAAATAAAAAATACAATTAATGAAATGATTACGGCAGGTACTGTTGTATAGAACATGTGTTTAATATGATCAAATAAGTCCGTACCTGTTAGTCCTGCTGCTAAGTTTGTCGTATCAGATAATGGGCTCATCTTATCACCAAAGTATGATCCAGATATAATAGCACCTGCTATCATGCCTGCTGGAATATCCATACTTAATCCAATACCCATACCAGCTACACCGACAGTTGCCATTGTTGACCAACTACTACCAATAGCTAATGATACGATTGCACAAATAACTGCGATGGTTACTAAAAATAATGATGGCGTTATTAATTTCAAGCCATAGTAAATCATTGTGGCTACTACGCCTCCACCTATCCAAGCACCAATGATCAGTCCAACTAAAATGATAATGATGATTGCTGGTAAGGCTAGTCTAATACCTTTATACATCATTTCTTCGATGCCTTGCCAGCTATACCCATGATAGTAAGCTACAATTGCAGCAATTGCTGTTCCTATCATTAACGGTATGTGCGGAGCTTGCTCTAAAACCACTACCGTAAATAACATACTGATAATCATAAATAAAAATGGCACAACGGCCCAAAAGAAACTAATCTCTTTCTTAGATGTACTATTATTCTCCATAGATAACCTCCCAAAATAAAGCGCTTACATTTATAATTTTAATGGTTTATGCTACATATTACAATGCCATAATTACAAAGCCTGGACAAATATTTATGTGCCAGGCTCATACTTATAACTCATATAATTATTCATTAAGCATATATATAACTTCTTGCATAATTTCATTGAATTCTTCTTTATATTCATTGTTAAAACGTAAAATAACTGCTCGTTCGTCTGATTTTAAGCGATTTTTTAAAATGTATCTTTTCTCAAATAAACGTTTAATCGCTCTCGCTGATTTATTTTGCTTAATATAGCCTTTTTCAATAGCATCTTTAAGATGTACTTCTTCCACTTCATTTAATTTCATTAAAAAGAAAAATTCATGCTTCTTTAGACCATACTTTTGTTCAATAACTAAAAAGATATTATCAATTTTATTTTGCTGATCGAAAAACGCTGAACATGTTGAAATTGCTTCTGAATAAGATTGAGTCTTCATAGTCTGACCTCCTGTTTTTACGCTAATTAGATTTTCTTAAAATAATTTTAACACAAAATTAAATAACATCAATATGGAATTTAAATATATATTTGACAATTTATGTATTTTTCTAGAGGTAAATTATCAAACTGAAATGACTAACTCACAAAGTGTATAGAAGTACTATTATTTTACAAATAAAAAAAGATTATAACTGTAATCGTTATAATCTTTTTCTTGTATTCAATTAATTGTAGATATTTACTTTTTAGCTTTATCTTTTAAGTAGAATTCTTTGCCTGTAAAGAATTCTGTTGTTAAACTTTTTACTTTAGGTGCTAACATCACGACTGCGATTATATTCGGAATCAATATGCATGCAAGTGCGATGTCTAATAAATTCCAAAGTTGTGTACCAGCACCGAATGCACCAAGTGCGATTGAGAGTACATAAACAATCTTCATAATAAAGCCTGCTGTTAAACCAAATAAATATTCTGCCATTCTTGATCCATAGTATATAACAACGATGATTGTTGAGAATACGAAGAAGACCATTGAAATAGATACAATCCAACTTCCAAATGTTCCAAATGCATTATAAAAGGCACGAGCAGTAAGTGCAGCAGATTGTTCTTTAGCATCATTATCTTTCCAAACATCAGATACTAAAACAACAAATGCTGTTGTACTACATATGATTAATGTATCAACAACGATTTCACTAACACTCCAGAACGCTTGTCTTACAGGATGGTCAGTCTTTGCAGCAGCATGCGCAATTGGTGACGTACCAAGTCCCGCTTCATTAGAGTAAATACCACGTGCAAATCCCCAACGTACAGTAGTGGCTAAAGCAGCACCAAAACTACCACCTAATGCCGCACCTGGATTAAATGCCTTCTCAACTACTAAAGCAATTACGCCAGGTACATGTTGAATATTCAGTATAATAATCAAGAATCCCATAATACAATATAAACCGACCATTACCGGTACGATCATTTCAGTAAATGTTGCGATACGCTGAATACCGCCAAATACAACTAAAGCAACAATAACAGCTAGCACAATTCCTGTTATACCCATATGAATATCGAATGTATCTTGAACAGTACTTGCAGCTGAATTCCCTTGTACCATAATACTTGGTATAAGTTCAAGCATTAAAGCAAATGCAAATACAAATGAAAATACTAATCCGACTTTTTTATTTTTGAAACCTTTTTTCATGTAATATGTAGGTCCACCAACAAATTCTCCTTTATCGTTTTTCTCACGATAATATATACCCAGTACGTTTTCGGAATATTTTAATGCCATTCCTAGAAATGCGATCACTAACATCCAAAATACAGCACCAGGTCCACCCATCATAATGGCTGTAGGTACACCGACAATGTTTGCTGCACCTACTGTTGATGATAAAGCTGACGTTAACGCTTGCCTCGGAGTAATTGTACCTTCTCCTTTAGGCTCTTTATTAATACTTCCAAAAGTTTGTTTCATCATGTAACCAAAATGTCTGAATTGTATTAAACCTAAATACAATGTTAAAAATAAACTTGATACTAATAAAAGTGTGACGATTGGATACCCCCATAACCAATCTGAGAATGCTACGATTTTCTCCATAAAATGACCCCTTTGCAATTTTATTTGTGAAATGTAAACTAAGCATAATTCTATATTACAGAATATTCTGCAATTTATAAACCTTTAAAAATATAAAAACGGAATAAAATCTTAAGTGTTAAGATTTTATTCCGTCTATTTTATCCTACATGTAATACTCTACAATGTTTTAAGAATTGATGTGAATATTGTTCTTTTATATCTTCAATCGAGCCGTAACATAAACCAATCATGCGCCATTTAGGATTGTGACGATAGAATGAGTCTTTTTCTAAACTCCATTTCACCATTTTACCTTCATGATTATATCTTGGTAATGTCATTTCGTGGCCATCAAGTACATTTAAGAATAATTGAAAGATTTCTGGATCAATTCTTTCAAATTGGTCAATCACAAGCCATTCTCTTTCTGAGTTCGTAATATGCCCTGTAATGAAACCTTCTCTATAATATAAAGCGCCACTTTCATTTGGTAAATATCGACCGTATAACATTTCTTCTGAGAAATCAGGATGACCTACTGTATATATACCTTTCGCAAGTTCACGTTCAACATAATGTTTCGCTTTTTTCAATCCGTCTTCTTTATTGTCACAAAGCATTAAAATAATAGGTTTATCTTTTTTAGGTTCATTTTCCTGCTCACGTTGAACAGACATCTCATATTGATTACTAGAACTTTCTTTGTACGTTCCGTTACTCATATCTAACATTGCATCATATTGTGCTTTTGTTAAATTAGCAATAGATTGTTTTGAACTATCTTGTAAGAAATATAATTTCTTTAACGTTTGATGTCTATTTAATTCACCAATATTCACAGGATTAATATCTTCATGATATTTAACTTCAATACATGTAGAATCTGTTCTACCAGGTTGTGGTGGCAACTTATGTATACTATCTGACACTTCCCCAGTTCCTATAATTGACTGATTAGCATTTCTACTTAAAAATATAATCTGGTCTCCTATTTCTAACTGAGTATAGTATGTATAACCATTTCTCTTAATACCATTTACAGTATGTGTAAATATTGTATATGTTTGATCTGCTTCAAATTGAATTTCTTCTGTTAACAAGAAATACCTAGGAATTTTTATACCACCTTGACCTAAACCTATAATTAAATCGAATTCTTCTTTCGTAATGCGATTAAACAATTGTTCTGTCATCTGTTTAATTCTAGATTCTAATTGTTCACTTCTCTTTAAATATTCAATCGATAACATTGTTAAAGATTGCTCAAACTTAAATTGGATGCTTACTTTTTGATTGCCACCCGTTTGAACTTGTAAGATCTCACCGAATCCAAGTAAGCCGACTTGATTTTGTACTTGATAATAAATGACTTTATCTCCTGGTTTAGCTGTCTTAAATGCATGATAACCTTGTGTTGGATTAAAGCTTGCACCTGATTCAAACACTGCAGTTTGGCCTTCTAATGGTTCCGTATGACGCCACCTATTATATCCACAATTTAACCAAAAGTAGTTTCTTTCTTCAGACATATGTATACTCCTTAATATCTATAATGATCGATTTTCATAATGATGTTTACTTTGATATCTTAATTTTATTTTCATATAAAAATTACGCTTAAAATTTACTTTTTTAACAACACATTAATATTAACATTGTATAAGACATTCACACTCATGTCTATGTTTACAATTATAAAAAAAGAGCCGAGGACACATCATAATGTCCAAGACTCTTCAATGATTAATGTATAAAATTATAACTTGAAACTTGAGAAGCTGGTACCGTTCTGTAAGTTAGTACACCTGGTGATGAACTAAAATTCATTTCTGATACTTGAATGCTTCCGTTTGAATTAATTCTTTCAACAAATGATACATGACCATAGTATCCAGCTGATGATTGAAGGATTGATCCAACTGATGGTGTGTGATTAACAACATAACCATCTTTAGCAGCTGCACTTGCCCAATTGTTTGCATTCCACCAATAAGTACTAATTGGTTTACCTATAGCTTGACGACGGTTAAATACATGCCAAGTACATTGACCCCAATCGTATAAATTTTGATGATTGAATGTCGGTGATGTGTATCCACTGTTGTTATTTGAATTAGAAGTAGAACCTGAACTTGATGCTGTTCCACTCACTTTTAATTTTTGTCCCGGATAAATGATAAAGTTTGATAAACCATTTAATGACATAATTTTTTGATATGTCGTTCCATATCTAGCTGCAATCGCTGATAGTGAATCTCCTGACTTAACTGTATAAGTAGAAGTGCTACCTGAAGCATTAGACGCCCCACTGTTACTAGAGCTACCCGTGTTACTACTAGAACTTGCTGTTCCATTAACTTTTAATTTTTGTCCCGGATAAATAATCGTGTTGCTTAACCCATTCAATGACATAATTTTTTGATACGTTGTACCATATTTACCAGCAATAACCCCTAATGTATCTCCCGATTTTACTGTGTAATATGTCGTTGATGAAGTTGAAGTAGATCCTGAGCTCGTGTTCGAAGTACTTGTTGAAGTTGAAGTACCAGGAACTTGCAATACTTGATTTGGGAAAATAAGATTTGAACTTAAATTATTTAAGCTTTTAATTTTCGCAATCGTTGTATTATGTTTATCAGCAATCAGCCATAAAGAATCTCCACTTTTAACTTTATAAGTTGCTGCTTCCGCTTGATGAGAAGATACTGCAACTGCAACCGAAGCACCAACAAATGCCGCTATTGTCTTTTTCTTCAAAATAACTTACCTCCATCTTCTTACAGTTTATTTATGAATTCTTATTAATTATACACCTTAATCTTTACCGTTTATATTACAGTTTTATTTCATTTTCATTAATCTTATAATATTACTTTTAAAGATTAATTAGAAAATGAACAAATATAATAAATCGCATATTATAACTAGCGAAAGGTAAATTGAGGAGGTAGGTAGGAAGATAATATGTGTGAGTGTTCGTGCATTACACCCTGTTTTTGTACCTTAGCTCACGATATCTCCGAGTCTTCGTGCGATATTATCCTATCATACATAAAAACAGTAGAAATTCTATTACAGAATTTCTACTGTTGATTTATTATGCTTTATACGATCAACGATAACCCTGCTAAGCATGGCATAAGGTTGACTAATATGCCGCCTATTTTGAGTCCTGCTGATATGTCTTTATCTTTTAATGTAGAGATTGCAAGTAATAAACCAATTAACGCTATGATAAATGGAATGACTGGCGTTGGATACTTAGGCATTCCAAAAAATAAACCTAATCCTGCAATGACTGCACATACTAATGATAAATATAGAAATTTTTTCATTTGATAGACCCCAATCTACACATAACTAATGATGACTTCTAATTCACCATTTATGTGATTATCTAAATCATCTGCTGTCATGATTAAATGATCGCCTTTTTCTACTTCAAATACATTACCATCTGTAATGATTTCTCCGCTTCCAGCTATCACACTTACTAAGCAATAGTCTCTAGGTTTTCTAAAATTAAATGTCCCACTAATTTCCCACTTAGCAACTGTAAAGAATTCACTTTCGATTAATAATGTTCCTTTTTGGTCTTCATCATCAATCTTTTTAGGTGGTACATTTGGGCTTTGTGCACCGACAGTTATAACATCGATACTCTTATCTAAATGTAGTTCTCTCTTCTTGCCGTCTTTATCAATTCTGTCATAATCGTAAATTCTATAAGTTGTATCAGAATTTTGTTGTGTTTCTAGAATCATAATACCACTACCTATTGCGTGAACTGTTCCACTAGGTACATAGAAGAAGTCTCCTTTTTCTACTTTTACGCGTTTAAATAAATGATCCCAATCTTCATTCTGAATAAATTCTTCTAATTGTTGTTTTGTGTTTGCGTACGTGCCATATATAATTTCTGCATCTTCTTTAGCATCTATAATATACCAACATTCTGTCTTACCAAATTCACCATTTTCATGTTCATGTGCATATGTATCATCAGGATGTACTTGTACAGATAGTTGATCATTTGCATCAAGAATCTTAGTTAATAATGGGAACTTTTCTTCTGTAGGATTGCCGAAAAGTTCTGGGTGATTTAACCAAACTTCATCTAAAGTTTGCCCTTTATATGGTCCGTTTGCGATTTCGTTTGGCCCATTTACATGTGCAGATATCCCCCAACATTCACCGATTCGTCCTTCAGGCAGGTTATATCCCATATTTTCTAAATTTCTACCACCCCATATACGTTCTTTGAATACAGGTTTTAAAATTAATGGAGACATCCAATCATCCTTTTCTAATTGTTGTTATATATTGTATACCGCTTATTTTTATAATCGTTTTAATGTACCAATGGTGATTGTACCATAACGACACTATTTTGTGGAATACTCATAACACAGATAGATTGAATTTATAACTATTAAAAATTTTATAATTATTAAAATGTATAATACTATTTATTCAAATGAATATCTCCACCTGGTCCTAATGGAATGCCAAGTAAGAACCAAATAATCATGAATAACGGCCAAACGATTCCTAACACAATTGAATATGGCATTAAACTTGAAATTAATGTGCCTAGTTTCATATTTTTATCATATTTTTGAGCATATGAAAGTAATAATGGTAAGTATGGCATCATTGGTGTAATCGGATTTGTTATGGAATCACCGATACGATAAACCATTTGCGTAAATGCTGGATGATAACCTAATAACATAAACATTGGTATAAAGATTGGTGCTAATATCGCCCATTTAGCTGAGGCACTTCCGATTAATAGATTAATTAGACAACTTAGAATGATAAATCCAATAATCAAGATGACTCCATTTTGACCTTGTAATAATTCTGCACCTTTTACAGAAATGACAATACCTAAATTACTCCATTCTAAATATGCTAAAAGTTGAGCAGCAAAGAACACAATAACGATAAAGCTACCCATTGTGGACATGGAATCTGATAACATTTTTCCTAAATCTTTTGTATTTGAGATTTTCCCTGAAAGAATACCATATACAAAACCAGGCACGAAAAAGATAACTAAAATAATGATACCTACACCATCCATTAACGGTGCTTTATCAATTAAACTACCTGTCTTTGGATTTCTTAACCAACCATTTTCAGGAATTGCTAAAGCAAGTAATAACGCTATAACAACAAAGAAACTAATATTCGCAAACTTCAATGCTTTACTTTCTTTTGCACTAATTTCATTATCATCACTTTGATCCTCAGAGCCTTCATCAGATTTGTATGTACCTAAACGCGGAATAACGACTTTCATACTGACAAAATAAATTGCTGGTAATAGGATAATTGTTGATGCTGCAATAAAATACCAGTTCATCGCAACATTTAAATTGATGTCTTTATCAATGATTTCAGCTGCTGGTTTCGTAAACGCATATACTAACGCATCACTCATACCTAACGTAACATTCGCAGCAAATGCACCTAGTGCTGAGGCATAAGCCATCGCAAGTCCAGCAATCGGATGATAACCTAACTTTATAAAGACTAACGCTGTTAATGGTGGTAACACGACTGGTGCTGCATCTCCTGCAGCATTACCGATAATACCTACCAAAATAATAATGGGTACGATAATTTTTCTAGGTGCTTTTTGAACAACTTGGATCATTAACTTATCAAAATAACCCGTCTTCTCAGCAACACCTATCCCTAACATAACTGCTAGTACTAAACCTAACGCAGGAAATTCTGAAAAATTCGTGATAGATTCACTAATAATTTTTCCAAAACCTTCTCTAGAAATTAAATTTGTAACTTCTACAGTCTTCCCAGTTGCAGGACTTTCCACTTTTACGTGAAATAATGAAATAAACCAAGACAGAAATATTAACGCTGCACATAAGAAGAAAAATAGTATACTCGGATCGGGTAATCTATTCCCTGCTCTTTCTATTAAATTTAGAAATCTATTAATGATTGAAACTTTTTCTTTTGTTTGATTCATATATTATCCTCCCATCAGTAAATTAAAATCAGTATATCAAACTGTGTTTATTTTTTGAAGGTTCTGATAATTTTACAAATTTTTTTATAACAAGTCTTTATATAAAATTTCAAATCACAATTAAGTGTAAATTTGGCATCTTTTTTTAAGAATTAACATTGATAAAGTGCACCGTTGACCTTATACTAAGTATACAGATGATAAGTTGTAATAAATGTACTTCATTTTCGAATAGACATCATGCAATTTATTATTAACTGTAAGAAGTCTTTATATATGATTATGAAATGGAACGGATGGGGTTACATACCCTAAAGCGATAAGCCTCCTGAAGCTTATCGCTTTTAATTTTGCATAAAATAAAAAACTGCTATCATGTCTATGTTAGACATCAATAGCAGTTATCATCATCAAGTATTATTGTTCTGTTTTTTTAATATTACTGATTACAACTTTTTCTACTTCTTCTAAATGAAATGCCATCTTATGTTGCGCGAGCTCTGCATTTTGAGATTTAATAGCTTCAAAAATTTCTTTATGCTCGTTATACAACTTCTCGATTGATTTACTTTTCGTATATAAATAAATCCTTCTCGTTTCTTTCATTGTATGCCTCATAATTTCAGATACATTTAACAATAATTGTTTAAGCATATCATTTTTAGCCGCTTCTACTACAGCTAAATGAAATTTCAAATCAGAAGCTTCTCCTAATTCATTGTCTTGAATGGCTTGTTTCATGTCTTTTAATGCAGATTCAATAGCATGCAAGTCATCATCCGTTCTTTTTTCAGCTGCTAGTCTTGATACACCGACTTCAACAATTTTACGGACCTCTAGTAAATTTTCAATATCTTTAACATCTCCATTAATTGCTTCGATATTAAAATAAACTTCTTCTCTTTCAACGATGAAAGTACCTTGCCCGTGTTTAATTTCTACATAGCCCATTGCTCTTAACGCATTCAATGCTTCTCTTATCGTTGCTTGTCCTACCCCAAAACTTTCAGATAAAGCCTTTATAGATGGTAAGCGGTCTCCTATTTTCAAACGACCTTCATTAATATCTAATATGATGACATCTGCAACTTTTTCGTATAATTTCTTGTTCGATATCTTCATTCTACTTTCTCCACCTTGTTAAAATCATTAGTAGAGCAATTATATCATTTAAAATATATTTCATCTTAAAGAATTTAAATTATTGATGAAATTCTCTTTTAATACTTTCCATTGCTTCTTCTAATGTTGCACCTGTTGATAAAGATACACTTGCTAAAAATGCACCTTCTACAATTGGACCGTCTACTTTGTACAATTTATGTTCACCATCATATAAGTCTAACGCCATTTCTAAATTCATTTCAGATGAACCAATATCATAAAATAACAATGCATCTTCAGTTAATGCATCAATTACTTCATTAACTGTATCAATACTTGTACCGATACCACCTTCATTTGTCCCGCCTTTTGCGATTACTGTGACACTTGGAGACATTTGCTCCAATAATGCTTTTACACCTTGTGCAATATCGTTGCTATGACTAATAATACCTATTGTCGCCATGTTTACACATCCTCACTTAAAGCTTTTAATACATATACCATACTTTGTGCACCAGGATCTATATGTCCTATAGAATCCTTTTTGAAATAGGCTGCTCTGCCTTTAGTTGCTTCTAAATCTTTAGTATCTTCAGCGAACTGTTGCAACACCTCTTCAGATAATGTATCCCCATTCGATAAATGATCTGAGGCTTTTAACAACACATCATACATTGTTTTTTCGCCACCTGTTACTTTACCTCTAGCAGCAACAGCATCTTTAAAAGTATTAACATATTCTAATAAATTATCAGAAGTGATTTCATCATAATCTAGTCCTGCCATTTTAACAAAGCTAAATCCATATAGTGGACCTGATGCACCACCTACAGAACTCATTAAAGTCATACCCGTAGATTTCAATACATCACTCACTGTATCTCCTGTAACTTTTTCGTCTACTACTTTAAATCCGCGTAACATATTAACACCATGGTCACCATCACCAATTGCTCTGTCTAATTGTGTTAAATTTCGTTCTTCTTGTTCAAATGTATGACTTAATTCTTTAAGTTTGTTCAATAATGTTTCTGCGTTCATTTAAAATGCCTCCTATTTAAAATATTTACTTTCTGTTGGTGCGTTAAATGCTTCTTCAACTTCTTGTTGATAAGGCACTAATGTAATAGAAAATCCTTGCATATCTAGTGCAGTCATATAATTGCCAACAAAGTACTTTTTAACATCTAATTCATTTTGTTCTGCATATTCATTAAAATAATACGCGATGATTGCAAGTTCTGAATCTGGTGTCGCACCCATACCATTAATCATAACGATTAATGATTTATCAGAAACTTCCTTTTCAAGTTCATGCATTAAACGGTTAATGATTTTATCGATTGTTTCAATATTTTCTTGATAAATACCTCGTTCACCATGAATACCAATACCAATCTCCATTTTATTATCATCTAAATCAAATCCGTATTGACCAGTTGTTGGTACTAAACAAGGATAAATGGCCATTCCGATCGTTCTAATATTTTCAATAAATGATTCTACTTTTTCTTTAATAGCTGCTAAATTATATCCATTATCAGATAGATAGCCGGCATACTTATGTACTAGAACTGTACCCGCTACACCTCTTCTATCTTGTTCATTTTCAATAGAAATATCATCACGTACGATAACTGATTGGCATGAAATACCTTCCATTTCTGCCATCTCTTGCGCCATTTCAAAGTTCATAACATCTCCGGCGTAGTTCTTAATGATTAATAAGACACCTTCATCAGTCGCGACATGTTTAATCGCTTCGAGAATCTTATCCGGTGTCGGAGAAGTAAAGACTTCACCACATACAGCAGCATCTAACATGCCTTCAGCAACATAACCAGCATGCGCAGGTTCATGACCAGACCCACCACCAGAAACTAAAGCAACACCACTCTTTTTAACATTTTTACGAACGACAACATTGTCGCTAATAATTTCAACTGAGTTATCCATCACTTCGATTCCCTTAAGCATATCCGCTACAAAGTTTGTTTTTTCATTCATTAATTTCTTCATATAATGACCTCCCGTTGAATTCTATGTTTTCTATTCCATTATAAAACGTTTAGTTAGGTAAGCGTTAACAATATGAGTTAATAAGAAATGATAATTTAAGAATGAGCTTATATGTAGGGCTTGGGGACAGAATTCCGAATAATGTCCCTAACGAGGCTGCTTACGGACAGAATTCTGAATAATGTCTCTAACGAAGGCGCCCATCTTATTACCACAATCCCTAATTATGGTCGTTACATTCCCACACACAAATAAAAAATCCGAGACAACATGCTTTGTCTCGGATTTCAACTCATTATTTTTCTATTCGATATACTCTTGTTTCAAATGGTTCTAATATGTTTGTATCTTCTATCGTTGTATAGTTGTGTAATAATAACTTACTTTTTTCTAAATTGATTGGATATTTGATAGTTTCTTTTTCGCCTGTTAAGTTACTCATAATTATAACTTCTTCGTTATCTATTATGCGCTTATAAATATAGATTTGTTTATGATCTTTATCGACTAGTTCGTATTTACCGTAATTAAACACGTCGTATTCTTTTTTCAATTGAATCAAACGCTTATAATAACTTAATACAGAATGCTCATCTTCTAACTGATCTGCTACGTTGATTGTTTTGTAATTTGGATTTACGTGGAACCATGGTTCTGTTGTTGAAAATCCTGCATATGCACGATTATCCCACTGCATCATTGTACGAGAATTATCTCTATTTACTTTACTCAAATTATTTAATAAAGATGATGTATCTTCTCCATTTTGTTCTTTCAATTTAATTTCATTTTTAACAGAAACATCATTAAAATCTTCTAATGATTCAAACGGATAGTTCGTCATCCCTATTTCTTGTCCTTGATAAATAAAAGGTGTGCCTTTTTGTAAGAAATAATTTGTCGCATGACTTGTTGCACTTTCATACCAATAATGCTCATCATCTCCCCAAGTTGAAACGAGTCTAGGTTGATCATGATTTTCGATAAATAGCGCATTCCACCCAACACCTTCAAGCTGGTCTTGCCATTTAGACATGATATTTTTATATTGTATAACATCAAATCCACTATCTTCAGTATTCCATAATCCTAAATGTTCAAACTGAAAAATCATATTAAATATACCATTATCAAATCCTACCCAATCATTCGCATCGTCAGGACTGACACCATTTGCTTCGCCAACTGTCATAATGTCATATTTATTGAATGTTTCATCTCTCAATTCACGTAAATGATTTAATATACCAGGTCTATTCGTATAGCGTTCAAATGCTGCTTTATACTGCTCATCACCTGGTTCGACTGGTATGTCGCCATCTTCAAATGATTTTTGAATATGTGTAATCGCATCTACGCGGAAACCATCGATGCCTTTATCAAACCACCAGTTAATCATATTATATAATTCAGAGCGAACCGCTTCATTCTCCCAATTTAAATCTGGTTGTTTTTTACTGAAAATGTGCAAGTAATACTCATCTGTTTCTTCAGTTCTTTCCCAAGCTGAACCGTTGAATATACTGCCCCAGTTATTAGGTTCTTTACCGTCTTTTCCTTCTTGCCATATATACCAATCTCTTTTAGGGTTGTCTTTACTCGATTTGGACTCGATAAACCATGGATGTTCATCTGATGTATGATTGATGACTAAATCCAATATGAGTTTCATACCTTTATTGTGTGTCTCTTTTAAAAGTAATTCAAAGTCCTCCATCGTACCAAACTCATCCATAATGTCTTGATAATCACTAATATCATAGCCATTATCATCATTAGGTGATTTAAATATTGGTGAAACCCAAATCACATCTATACCTAGATCTTTTAAATAATCTAACTTTTCTCTAATACCATTTATATCACCAATACCATCATTGTTAGAATCATTAAAACTTCTAGGATAAACTTGATAACATACCGCTTCTTTCCACCAAATTCGTTCCTCCATCATTTAGTCACCTCTTATTTTATCGTTGATTTTCTCTCTATTATATCTGTTGGAATAATCGTATTTTTTCTTAAAATATTAGAATTCTCAATCAGTTTAATTAATGCTATACCTGCTTCCTCACCTAAATGTTCAGGATAAATATTTACAACCGTTTGAGGTGGTGAAGCAAAAGTATTAATAAATGAATCATTAAATGTTGCTGTCATCACTTCATCTGGCACTCTTATATTAAGTTCATATAATGCGCTTAATAAATTAATATTGATCATGCTATCTGATGTAATAATCGCTGTAGGGCAAGCCGCAGTTTCTTTCATTTCTTTAATGATTGCTAATATTTCATTTCTATTAGGATTTGCATGATAAATTTCATATTGATTAATACCATGTTTATCGCAAGCTTTCTTAAAGCCTTCTACCCTATCCAATGCAACAGCATATGAATCTGGTTCAGCTATAAAAGCTATATGTTCATGCCCTTTTTGAATCATAAATTCAGTTATCATTTGGCTTGCTTCGACATTATCATTGTCGATATGAATAATTTCTCTTTCACCTAGTTGTTTACCTACAACAACAAACGGAAATTGATATTTTTTGAGTAGTTGTGTAACAGGATCATTTTCTTTTGAATAAAGCATAATAAAGCCATCTATTGATTTAGATTTAATGAGATTTTCAACTTCAACTAATAAGTCAGCTTGTTCAACTGATGTTGTCATAATCGTAGAATATTCTCTTTGTTTACAAGCAATTGATATCCCCATCAGAACATCTGTAAAGAATGGATTTTGCGTCATTTCTTTAGAAGCTGATTTTAAAATTAAACCAATCGTTTTAGATTTTTGTGTTACAAGTGTTCTCGCGGCAATATTAGGTTGGTAGCCCAATTGCTTCATCACAGCTTTAACTTTCTTTGATGTCTTATCACTTATACTTTTATGTCCACTAATCACTCTTGATACTGTTGATGCTGCAACATTTGCTTCTTTCGCAACATCTTTTATTGTAACCACGAGATCACTCCTTTATTATCCTTTTGTAGCACCTGCCGTTAAACCAGTCACTAAGTATCTTTGTAATAATAAGAATACGATAGAAATTGGTATTGCAATCATCATTGCCCCAGCAGCAAATACTGTAAAGTTGTTTCCGAATTTATCATTTATAAAATTAAATAATCCGACTGCTAGTGTGTATTTTTCAGGACTTCTTAATAATATTCTTGGCAGAATGAAGTCCATAAACGGTCCCATAAAATTAAATAGTGCAACAACTGCTAGAATCGGTTTAGCTAACGGTAACATAATTGTAAAAAATATTCTCATATGTCCTGCACCATCTATTTTAGCAGATTCATCTAATTCTTTAGGGATTGTATCGAAATATCCTTTTACTAAGAATGCATTCATCGGAATGGAACCACCTATATAAATTAAAGTAAGACCAAATAGTGAATCTAATAAGCCTATTGTATTTAATAAGATATAAATTGCTACCATTGCCATCAATACAGGGAACATTTGTAAAATTAAAAATGCAATCAGTCCGTATTTTCTACCGACAAAACGATATCTTGAAAATGCGTATGACGTTAAACCAACAAAGATCACTGAGAATAATGCATTAGCCGTCGCCACGATTAAAGTATTCTTATACCAAGTGAGGTAGTCACTTGATGGATCAGTTAGTAAATAAATATAATTTTTCAAAGATGCATCTTTCGGAATCATCGAAGAACCATAAAGATTAGAACCTGAGTTGAGTGATAATCCTAAAGTCCACAGTAATGGATAAATAATGATAATAAACATAATAATCAAAATGCCATACATGATAATCGCTCTTAATATATTTTTATTCTTCTTATTCATTAAATATCCCCCTCATCTTTAAAAGTACTCGTCTTTCTAAATTGTAAGAATGCAATAATGGCAATAAACACGCCAATAATTAATGAAATCGTTGCAGCCATATTATAATTTTGCATATCAAATGTTAATCGATAAACCCATGAAATTAAGATATCTGTACTACCTGCATTTTGACCAGAAACAGGTGGACCACCTTTATTAAATAAGTAAATTAAATTAAAGTTATTAAAGTTTCCTGCGTATTGCATAATTAATAATGGAGCAGTCGCAAATAAAATATGTGGAAACGTAATATTTCTAAATTTTTGCCAACTTGATGCGCCGTCCATATCTGCCGCTTCATACCAGTCTGATGAAATACTTTGTAGAACACCTGTGAATAAAGCAAATACGAATGGGAATCCAAGCCATACTTGAATTAATATTAAAGCAACCTTTGCCCAGAACGGATCATTTAACCATGCTGGTGCAATACCAAATAATGGTTGTAAGATATCATTATTAATCGAACCAAAATCATCATTAAAAATTGCAGCAAAGATTAATATTGTCACAAACGATGGCACTGCCCAAGGTAAGATTAATACTGTTCTAATTAGCTTTTTAAATCTAATAAGTGGATGATTAACAATAATAGCGAGTAATAACGCTAACGCGATTTGTAAAGTAGTCGCTACTAAAGTCCAAACAATCGTCCAAGTTAATACGTTAAAGAATGTTGTCTTCCAAATAGGTACCGTAACTAATGATTTAAAGTTATCAAATCCTACCCATTCTAATAAATGTCTAGGTGGTGCATTATATAAATTGTAGTTTGTAAAAGCTAAAAAACACATGAATAAAAGTGGAAATACGACAACAAATATTAATAAAAAGATACCCGGTGATATTAATAAATATGGAAAAGTCTTATCCCATGTCGCCGTCATTCGACCTTTACGATCTTTAATTTCAAATCCTTTATTATATTGATCTGCATTACGATAAGCATCTATGATATTCACGATATATAAAGTGATCGCAAATGCAATTAATAATAACGAAATGATACCTTGTGCTAATAGAACCCTTGAATCATCTAATTTAGGCACTGTACCTAAAGTGAATAATCCCCAGAATCCAATATTCATAAATTGATAAAATACTGAAATAAAACTCATAAAAAATACGATAAATATACTACCTTTTATATATCTTTTATTATAGAATTGGCCAATACCTGGAATAATCGATAGTATGGCAGCTAATTTTGGATTTCTCATTTTCACACCTTCTTTTATTTTTTAGATGCATTCATAATTTCTACTTGTTCGTCAATACCGTTTTTCGCTTCATCAAGTGCTGCTTTAGGGTCTTTACCGTTGGACATAAATACTGCTGCATTTCCCATCGGATCCCATACTTGACTCATCTCTGGAATATTTGGCATTGGAATAGCATTTTGAGCTTGTTCTTCATATGGCTTTAATAATTTATTTTTAGAAGAAACGTCTGTACGACCTGTAATTTCTTGCATTTCATCTGTATATTTCTGCATATTATCTTTATTTGTTAAATACAGCATTAAGTTTTTAGCCCAGTATTTCTCTTCACTATATTCGGATATAAACCAACCTCTTACCCCTAGAAATGGTTTCATTTCTTTACCATTATCAGTTGGGAAAGTTGCTGTTCCGAAATCATCGCCAAGTGCTTCTTTAAACTCATTCGTTTGCCAAGGTCCTGTAACAAACATGCCTACTTTGCCTTCTTTAAACAGTCCAACAATAACATCTTGATTAGCTGACTTCGTAATATAACCTTTGTCATACCAAGATTGTAATCTCTCTCCATTTTTCACGACAGATGGATCATTTACTGCAACATCATTTGTATTAAATCCATCTTTTTCTTCTTTAAATATGTATCCGCCTTGTGAGAATAAAAATGGATAATTAAAGTAGAAGTTCTTTGCATCAAACATAAATCCATATTGCTTTTTATCTTTATCCGTTACATCTTTTGCGATTCTTTCAACATCATCCATCGTCTTTGGTGGTGTCTTAACGAGTTTCTTGTTATAGACAACAGCCGTTGATTCTACGATAACGGGTAATGCTAACTGTTTACCTTCATAATTTAAAGCTTGTAAAGCTTCTTTGGAATAACCTTTCAATTCTTCATCTGTAAAATCAATTTCTGCCGCTAATCCTTGTAAATATGCATCACCTGCACGGTCATGCGGTTGAAAGAATAAGTCAGGTCCATTACCTGAAGGACCATCAAGCGATAAGTTATCTACTTGATCATCTTGAGCTGTATTTTTAAGAATGACTTTAATACCTGTCTTTTTTGTATAATCTTCCGTTACTTTCTTGTAAAAAGCCATTTGTCTATCGCCATCTACCCACATCGTAAGTGACTTAGGTTTGGCTGTTTTTTCATCATCGTTAAGTGCTTTATCAATATCTTCTTGTGTTCGATTAGGACCACAACTTGCAAGCAATAATGTCACGAGTAATATTGAGCAAATTTTTATTAAATGTTTCATCTAATCCCCTTCTTTCATTAATTGTTGATTCACTCAATAAATTAATTTTTTATTTTTTCTCCAGTTTCCTTATCAAAGAAGTGACATTTATTTAAATCTAAAGCGAGCTCAATTTCATCATTTGGATGAATCACTGTTCTAGCATCTAACTTGGCACATATTTCTTCATCGTTAAATAATCCATGGATCATAATTTCAGAACCTAATAATTCACTAACAAGTACTTTAGTTTTGAAGGTTACATCTTTATTAGCATTGATAAATACAGGTTCATCATGAATGTCTTCTGGTCGAATACCGAATCGTATCGTCTTGCCATCATAGCCATTATGATTTAACATGCGTGCTTTACTTTCATTTAATTTAATCACTTGATTGCCAATCACTAACTCGTCTTTATTAACCTTTGCGTCAAAGATATTCATTGAAGGTGAGCCAATAAATTGTGCAACAAACTCATTCTCAGGTGCGTCATATACTTCACGAGGTGTACCTATTTGCATAATATCGCCATCTTTTAAGACAACAATACGTGTCGCCATTGTTAAAGCTTCTGTTTGGTCATGTGTGACATAAATCGTTGTAGTTTGTAATCGTTCATGCAACTTTAATATTTCCGTTCTCATTTGAACTCTTAATTTCGCGTCTAAATTAGATAAAGGTTCATCCATTAAGAATACTTTCGCATCTCTTACAATCGCTCGACCTAATGCAACCCTTTGTCTTTGACCACCTGATAAAGCTTTAGGTTTTCTTGGTAAATATTCCTTTAATCCAAGAATTTCAGCTGCGTATTGAACCCTTTTATCTATTTCTTTTTTATTCATTTTTCGTAGTTTAAGACCAAACGCCATATTGTCATAGACTGTCATATGTGGGTATAATGCATAATTTTGAAAGACCATTGCGATATCTCTATCTTTCGGTGCGACATCATTCATTCTTCGATCATCAATTAAAAAATTTCCTGATGTAATGTCTTCTAATCCTGCAATCATTCTCAAAGTTGTAGACTTTCCACACCCTGATGGACCAACGAAAACAATAAACTCTTTATCTTTAATATGTAAGTTAAAATCATGTACTACAGTATTACCTTTGTCGTAAATCTTCTTTATATTCTCTAATTTCATTTCAGCCATAGATAAACCCTCCATATTTGTAATCGCTTTCAAAATTTAATATAGATTTATCATATGTGTAAAAAGTTAAAAAGTCAACAATTTTATGCAAACGATTGCATTAATAATTTCCAATACTACAAACTATTTATTTTCAAAAGAAAGACTTTACATGCAAACGATTGTATCTTTTTTAAGTTAAACCTCTTGCAATTATAGTACATAGGGTGTACTATACTCTTTGTATTAAGTACAGGAGGTGTACTAATTTTGGAAGAAGAATTAAAAAAAGCCTTTAACCTATTCCAAGAATCCATCATTAATATACACAGTGAAGTTGCAAAGATTTTAAATAATTCTGGGTTAGATGAAGTTGTTTCTAAAGAACAATATCAAACTTTAAAAATTATTAAAGATTTTCCTAGATGCACATACAGTTTTATTGCTGCTAAACAAGGTGTCTTTAAAACTGCTATATCAAACAGAATTAATAAATTGATGAACCTAGATCTTATTGCAATTCAGCAAGGCGAAGATAAAAGAGAGAAATCTGTTTTGCTAACAGATAAAGGTTTGGAACTTGTAAAACGAACTGAAGATGTTATTTACGAAACATTTAATCGTAAACTGTCTTCTAACTTTTCAAACGATGAGATTATAACGTTTGTTAAACAATTAGAGAAAGCTAATAAACTTATAACAGGAAAGGACAATGTTAATCATGTTTGATGATATAAAAAATTTATGGACACATAAATTCCTACTCGTATCACTAATAGCAATTATGCTTATTCCACTTATTTATAGTTCAGTATTTGTAGGTTCTTTATGGGATCCATATGGTAAGACCGATGCATTAAAGATATCCGTAGTTAATAACGATAACGGTGGAGAAATCAATGGTGAAAAGGCAGACATCGGTAAAGACGTAGTAGATAAATTAAAAGACAATGATAAATTTAAATGGGAATTTGTTTCTCAAAAAACTGCAGACAAACATTTAGAACATGGTGAATCATATGCTGTCATTTCTATACCAGCTGAAACGACTAAAAATGCAGGTTCTATGTTAGACAAAAATCCTAAAAAAATCGACTTAAATGTCAAAACGAACCCTGGTTATAGTTACACTGGTTCACAAATCGCATCTAAAGCTATTACAGCTGTTGAAGATAACTTAAGTGAATCTGTTCGTGAGAAATACATTTCAGAATCATTTAAAGGTATGAATAAATTAACAGATGGTTATAAAGATACTTCTAAAGCACTTGGACAAATGTCAGATGCAGAATCTCAACTTATTGATGGAAATAAACAAGTTGAATCTGGATTAGAACAACTTGCTCCAATGGCTGGCGCAGAAGGACAACAACTTTTACAAGGCAGTATGAAAGTATCTCAAGGTTTAAATGATTTACAAGCTAATAACAATAAATTAAAAGCAAATATTGATAAAGCTATTAAACAATCAGATGATAAATACTTTGAAGACAAAAATGTTAAAGCAATCAATAATCCAGTCGTATCAAACAAGGATGATTTAACAGAAGTTAATAACTATGGTCAAAGCTTTGCGCCATATATCCTATCATTAAGTTTATATGTAGGTGCAGTTGCATTCTCAGCAGTTTACCCTATTGATAAACGAATTGGTGATTCTACAGGATTCAAATGGTGGTTAAGTAAGTTTGCAATATTCATGATGCAAGCTTTAGGTTCAGCATTAGCACTAGCGGTACTATGTTTATACGGATTTGAAATTGATATCGCCAATCCAGGACACTTCACTTTAACACTTATCTTATGGAGTATTGCAGCATATATGATTGTGACATTCCTAACAGTAGTATTAGGTAATATCGGTAAATTCTTAGCGATTATACTATTAATCTTACAATTAGGATCAAGTGAAGGTACATTCCCAATACAATTATCAGGTAAGTTCTTCCAAGACTTACATCCATTCTCTCCAATGAGTTATGTTATTAAAGCACTAAGAGAGAATATCTTTAACTTCACAAGTGACGTAACTTATGGACAATCAATGCTTATAATAGGACTTATCGCAATCGTATTCGCAGCACTAACATTACTTGTATATGTTATACGTTCTAAATATCCACACTTAAGACGTATCGCAAACGAAAACGATTATTAAGATGTAGAAAAGCACAACCTCACGGGAGGTTGTGCTTTTTTTGTAGTTTATTTTAAGTAGTGACGGCTCCGTTAGTTACAATTGTTGCAACTTTTGTAATTATAGACCCCCATAGTTACATTTCGGCTGACTTTTGTAATTAACACCTTCGTTATAAACAAGTTTGACCAGAAGTGTTCGTAACGAAATCTCTATTAGTACTGTTAATATTCTATTACTATTTTACCAATACTTTTTCCTTCTTCTATTAAACGATGTGCTTCTGTAATTGTTTCTACGCTTAATCCTTTTAATGTCTTGTTTACAGTTGTTTTAATCGTACCTCTATCTAATAAGTATGTTAACTTTCTCAAATATTCATGATGTGCGATCATGTCGTCTGTTTCGTATTTTGGTCTTGTAAACATAAACTCAAATGAGAATGTTACGCTTTTATCTTTTAATAAATTTAAATCTACTTTATCCATAAAATTAACAAGTGCTACGATTTTTCCTCTTGGCTTAATCATTTCTGCCATTACATTAAAGTATGCATCACTACTATGTGTATTAAAGATATAATCTACTTGATTAATTTTATGTGCTCTTAGTTCATCTGGTAAATGATGTTTATGATTGAGTACTATGTCAGCACCCATTTTCTCTGACCATCTCCTTGTTTCTTTACGTGATGCTGTCGTGATAACTGTTAGCCCCAAATGTTTCGCAATTTGAGTTGCTACAGAACCTACACCACCTGCACCATTGATAATCAGTAATTTCTTATCTGTATTATCTTCAGGGCTAGCTGAAATGTTTAGTCCTTCTAATAACGCTTCAAATGATGTTAGTGCTGTTAAAGGTAAAGCTGCTGATTCAACGTAAGATAAGTGTTCTGGTTTAATGCCCACAAGTCGTTCATCAACTAATTGATACTCTGCATTCGATCCTTGTTTCGTATTTGTACCAGAATAATACACTTCATCACCTACGTGGAATAATTCTACTTCTTCTCCAACCGCTTCTACTACACCTACTGCATCATACCCTAATATTTTAAATTCCCCATCTGATGTATTTCTTGATTTCGTATCTATAGGATTTATACTCACAGCTTTCACATTTACTAAAAGATTTCTTCCTTTAGCTTCTGGAACTGGTATATCTCTTTCTTCAAATTCATTTGATACTTTCAAATCAAAACTGTTACTAAACCCAATTGCTTTCATCTAAAAGTCACCTCTTGTTTATAAATGTTTATGATAATAGTTATGTTCATCATCAATTTGCATGCCTAATTTTTGATATAAACGATTACCAGCTATATTTGATTTTTCGGTTTCTAAATATATTGTCTCATATCCATTTTCTTTCCCATAAGTAAATGCTTGATTCATTAATTGCTCACCAATTCGTTGACCTCTCGCATCTGCTGTTAAAAATAAATCATTAATAATAAGTAGGTTTGACATTTTCATTGATGATAACATCTTGTATAGTTGTACAAATCCTATCACTTGCTCATTCGCTTCAGCTATAAATATAACAGCATCTTCACGAGAAACATTTCTATATATAAATTTATACGTCGCCTTTATATCTGATTGTTGACCAAAATGAACACGATAGTCATCAAATACAGCAACAACTTTCTCTATCTCATTGAGTTGTAATCTTCGAATATTCAATCCATCACCTCATTTATTATTATCGGTCTCCCATTACTGTTTTAGTATCAGCTTTTGCTTTCGGACGAACGACAAGTTCCCCATTACATTTTGGACATACATAATATAAATTTTCCGCACATTCTCTACAGTATGTTGTTTCTTGTACACATATAAAAGCATTACTTTTCTTATGAAATTCATATCCGCATTTTTCGCAATTTGGTTTCATCTCTAAAGCCATTTCTATCACTCCATAAAAATATGTTAGTATATATATAATTATCATATCACTTTTAAGTACATAAAATGAATTTTAAGGTGTGATTCTATGGAAAAAGAATTCGTAGGTAAATGTGCAAAATGCCAAACAGATATTTATTGTAATAGTGGCTTTATAGAAGGTGTTGTGCAAGAAGATAAAACATTATTATGCTTTGACTGTTCTAATGAAAAAGAGAGAAAAGAAACATAAACGTTTCTTTTCTCTCAATATTTTTATACGCCTTGATCTAATTTATCTAACATTGATTTCATCAACTTAATTTGACCAGTATGATAATTTGTATGCAATATGCCAAATGAAATTGTTTCTTCAAAAGTATCCATATTCGCTATTGGTGCTTTTCTTGATTTGTCCATTTGTTCATCAAGTGCATTTAATATTCTTTCTAGTTGTTGATTTAATATGCCTTTTAATTCTTGGAAAGTTGGTTCAACACCTGTAAAATCTTGTGGTGAAGTACCTGGTGAGAATGATTTACCTAATTTTTCACCGAGAATATTACCTTCTTCACTTGTACCAAAGACAAATGATTCATTTGCCACAATTACGTGACCAAGTTGCCATTTAATATTGTTTTTCGCTAACTCCAATTGAAAATCCGCTTGTTTCTCATCTATATCTTTGACAACATCAGATAACATACTATAAGAAATTCGGAACTGTGCTTCTATCATTTCAATTCCCTCCGTTTTTACTCAGTAATTGCAAAATAATTACCTTGCTTATCATGAAAATTAAATACTCTACCCTCAGGCATTTCTATAATATCATGACCAGTTAATCCTTGTTCTTTTAACGACTTATATAATTCATCAAAATTCGTAGCTTTAAACATTAAAGAAGGTGTTTCTAAACTTACTTCAGGACTGTACTTTTCAATAAAAGCTTTATCAAATAATACAAATGACGTTTCAGCATCTTCACTAGGCGCAATTTCTACAGACTTGAAACCTTCAGGCAGCTCGTCTTCAGACTTCACAACAAAGTTCATTACATCTTTCCAAAATTCAACAGCCTTTTCTTGATCATCAACATATAACATGACTTGATGTAACTTTTCAATCATATATATCACCTTCATTCATTTATTACATTTAGAATACTCTATATACGAATCAAGTGCAAAAATAACAAAGTATTCTCATCCACGTTGTGTTTTATTTGATTTTAACTTATACTCTCAGTAACAGTCTTTACTGTAATTTTAGACTAGAGAGGGAGATTACCATGAGAAAAAATAATAATCGTATCCTTTTAACTACTGCCACTGAGGTCGTTTACCTTTAAGTGAAAAGTATTAAGTTTATTGGTAAACGACACCAATAAAACTTAAGGAGCTATTATTGTGAAATTTAAAAAATTCATATCATACTACAGACCTTATAAACGAATTTTCGGTTTAACTTTAATTTGTTCATTACTTGTTACGATTATAACGCTTGTAATACCATTGATTATTCGTTATATCACAGAGAATTTAATTCAACATTTCTCTGTAGCGCATGTTAAAGAAATTTACTTACTAGGTGCTGCTATGGTATTGCTCATATTGATTCAATTTTTGTGCCATATCTTTATAGATTATTATGGTCATGTTATGGGTGCAAAGATGGAGAAAGATATGAGCGAAGAGTTATATGAACATATTCAAAGCCAACCTCATCACTTTTTCGACCGAAATAGTACGGGTGGTTTGATGTCGAGATTAACGGGTGATCTTGAGAACTTATCAGAGTTATATCATCACGGTCCTGAAGATATCTTAATGTACATTATTCGTTTTATAGGTGCTGTCGTCATTCTCTTGTATATCAATGTAGAATTAACAATTGTGATGATGCTATTTATTCCTATTATGATTGTGGTTTATTGGTATTACATCAAAAAGCTCTCTTCTATCTATGAACAAGATAAAGCTACCAGTGCTGAAATTCATGGATTTTTAGAAAATACGATATCAGGAATTAAAGTTACAAAATCTTTTACGAATGAATCATTTGAAAGTAATCAGTATAAATCACTTAATAAAAAAACGATTGAAATTAAAAAGAAAGTTCATAAATATGAAGCTCTATATAATGAGATTATAGGGTCCATCATTCAAGCAATGCCTGTCATCATCATTGTGCTCGGTGCATTACTAATTATGAAAAAAGAAATTTCTATCGGGGATTTGTTAGCATTTGTACTTTATGTAGGTAATATCGCAACACCTATTGAAGTACTTGTTAAGCTGTCTGTTCAATATAATGAAGGTATTTCAGGTTTTAACCGCTTCTTTAAATTAATGCAACTTAAACCAGATATAACTTCAGAGAATACTCACCAACAACAAATACAACATTCAAACGGTGCTATTCAATTTGATCATGTTTACTTTCAATATGACCAAGAATATATTATCAATAATTTAAATTTAGCAATCGAACCCGGTGCATATATTGCGATAGTTGGCCCATCAGGTTCAGGTAAATCAACCATCGCCAATCTGCTACCAAGATTTTACGATGTCACATCAGGATCCATCACGATTAATCATCAAGATATTAGAACGATGCCTCTTGAAGAACCCAGACAAAAAATAGGTATTGTTCAACAAGATGTCTATATATTCTCAAGTACGGTTTATGAGAATATTAAATATGGTAATCCTGAAGCTTCAATGGATGAAATTATTCATGCATCTAAATTAGCCAACGCACATGAATTTATTCAACAACTGCCTAATGGTTATCACACACAAATAGGTGAAAAAGGTGCTAAACTTTCTGGCGGACAAAAACAAAGACTTAGTATCGCAAGAATGTTTCTAAAAAATCCAGAAGTCGTCATCTTAGATGAAGCCACTAGTGCTTTAGATAATTTAAGTGAGAAAGTCGTTCAACAATTATTAGAACAACTGACACTCAATCGGACTACTATCGTAATCGCCCATCGATTATCAACAATTCGAAATGCAGATAACATATACGTCCTAACAAAAGAAGGCATTATAGAATCTGGTAATCACGATACACTCATAGAGAAACAAGGATTCTATTATAGAATGTATATCAACGGAGAGAACTAAGTATAAGCATTATAAAAGCTGAGACAATACGTCTCAGCTTATTTCAATATATCCTTTAACGCTTCTAAATGATTTATAACATATGTCGCAAGATCGCCGTTACCAAGATTTTGATGATCAAAGTAACATGAATCAATACCATATTCATTAGCACCAGCAATATCAGATGTTAACGTATCTCCTATCATTAAATAATTTGATACATCATCGTCTTTAACACCACTTATACAATGATCAAAAAATTGTTTATGAGGCTTTTCAAATCCAATTTTCTCTGAAATAAAATGATCATCAAAATAATCAAAAATACCTGCATCATGCATGCGTTTCATCTGAGTTTCATAAACACCATTAGAAGCGCTATAAAGATGATAACCCGCTTCTTTCAAATAACTTAATATATCTTTCGCACCATCAATCAGCTCATGATTATCATTCAACGTCTTTCTAAAAATAGCCTCTTTAGCACGCGCATCAACATTTAAATCAAATAGCTCAAAGAATTCCTTAAAGCGACTCGTTAATACATCATCCTTAGAAATCTTGCCCTGCTCAAGCTCTAACCATAAACGCTTATTAATATCCTGATACTGTTTAAAATTCAAATCATTAAACACAATACCCTCAGATTCAAAAACCGCCATAATCCCTTCCCTTTCACCAGCATTAAAATCTAATAAAGTATTGTCCAAATCAAATAAAATATGTTTGTACATCGAAAAATCCCCTTTTAGTCTGTAAGGTTATGGAATATATTATACCATTACATAAAAAAACACTCCTCGAAGTTGTTTGAGAAGTATTTTAAAGTTATACAATTTATATTACATGTTAATCCATTCATTATTTCCAGCAACTAAAATTTCTTCATTTATATTCATTCCAATAGTATAGTCTGATCCTGCGCTTACACAAATGATATTTTCCCATTCAGATATATCACACTGGCCATTATCATTCTTTCCTGTTGCTACTACTTTTCCTGATTGAGTTAACCCTACAGAATGATAACTACCTGCTGAAATATACACGATATTCTTCCAGTCTACTATTTCACAAGTAGCATATTTATTATCTCCTGTTGCTATAACTGTTCCATCTTGTTTTAACCCTAATGAATGTAGATATCCTGCTGAAATTTGTTTTATATAGTTCCATTCTGAAACGTTAATCTGTCCTCTAGTGTTATTGCCAGCACCAATAACTGAACCATTTATAGATAAACCTAATGTATGCCAATCTCCAGCAGAAACTTGAATGATATTATTCCAAGAAGATACATTACATTGACCTTCAGTATTTCTCCCGATTGCTTGTACACTGCCATCTTTCAAAACACCTACTGTATGCATCCAACCACAATCGATATCTATTACATTTTGCCAAATATGTACGTCAATTTGTCCATGCTGATTATTCCCGCTTCCATTAACTGAACCACTGTGCATTAATCCTACTGAATGTGTATTACCAGTATTTCTTGCTTTATGTACATTCCCAGCACTAAGTAGTTTAATATTACGCCATAAATCAACATTGCATTGGCCATTTTTATTATTACCTTTAGCAATTACTTTATTATCATTCTCACGAATAAGTACGTGTCTTGAACCTGCAGAAATACGTTTATTCTGATCTATCAATACATTCATAATATCTCCTTAATTTAACTTTTATTAAGAACAAACTTTCTTGAAATCATTATAACTTCTATCAGTATGACAAACTCAATACAACTAGTCCATAAAATCAAAAAAAACACTCCTCGAAGTTGTTCGAGAAGTGTTGAAACGTATATTCTGTTGAACACAAATTGCATATGCAATTTGCGTACCAAATTTGTAAGCGAACAAGTTCGCAACAACTTTGGCATATTAACGTTTTGAGAATTGTGGTGAACGACGAGCACCTTTAAGACCAGGTTTCTTACGTTCTTTCATACGTGGGTCACGTGTAAGTAATCCAGCGCGTTTTAATG
>OMJG01000094.1_pt1 | contig 62444 bp, 50 predicted proteins | sample 1646431 | NCBI WGS metagenome assembly OMJG01 (sample SAMN03771674, study PRJEB25209) | food metagenome | isolation source: Cotija cheese | place: Mexico:Jalisco,Michoacan | collected 2011-12-12 | reverse complement strand
TCTATACAATTCAGAAATCTTTTATGCATTTACACAAGATATTTTACGCTCTCGTCAACATGTTGCGTAAGAAAATAATAATTAATCAATTGAGTAGTTTGAAAGTGGTGAAGCGATTTTATGAATTACTTTTTTGGCGTCAATCTAGGTAGCGGGTTAACAGGTATTGAAAAAGCACAATTTAATCGGCTGAACTTATTTAACGTAGGTGGGATGTCTGCTAAATGTGTTTATATGAAATATAACAATCAATTGCATCACAATGCAATTTCGTTTAGCCAAAGGAATAAATGCTTTACCATGTATGACTACTTTCAATTGGCCGTAGATAAGATTGAAGAGAATGATAAGTTTTTTGATTGGTTAGAATATTGGCAAGATACTTGTCATTACAGAAGTGAAATATCAGCGATAAATAGTCGGGATGTCCGTATTTTTAATGATGCCGGTGTATTGCTGATGTATGCACATTTTTTAGATGATGCGCATATGCGACTAGATTATATTAATTATTTTGATGCGACACATGTCAAGATACGTCGTGAGTTTTATGATAGTCGAGGTTTTTTGAGTCGCGTGAGCTACTTAGTTAAACATGAAGCGACACATACAGAGGCTTATTTAGATCCACAAGGTGTTACGCGTTTAATTAAACAATTCGATATCACTAAACCAGTTCGTGAGCTCCGAACAATTATTTTAAAAGATTATCACGATCGAGACTATGTTTTTCATTCAGAGCAAGAGTTACAAGTCTTTTTCTTCAAGGAACTATATGTGTCAGGAGATGTTTATTTCTGTGACCGCAATGCGCAATTGGCGCCGACTATGAGTAAGGTTGCTGGAATTCCAATTTGCGCTGTGTTTCACAGCACTCATGTAAAAGTTGGCGAGAACGTGTTAACGGGTAGACTTAAATCAAATTATCTATTTGTGCTAGAAAATCCGGAATATTTTACACGAATCATTGTTTCTACTAATAAGCAAAAAAAGGATCTAATAGAACGTTTTCCCAATTTACCACCTGTCGAAGCGATACCGGTTGGGGTGGCGAAGCGCCATACGCCACAATTTGGAAAGCGTCGACCAAATCGAATCATTAGCGTTGCACGATACTCACCTGAGAAACAGTTGCTACACCAACTTGAAATTATTAATCGCTTGAAGGATGAATTTCCCAATATTGAATTACATCTATTTGGTTTTGGCCATAAGGTAGGCAATCAAATGGCAGAATTTATTAAAAAAAATCAGCTGGAAAAGCATGTCTTTATGCGTGGCTTTTTAGCTGATTTGAGCAAGGAATTTGAACAAGCTAGTTTAGCTCTAATGACAAGTTTGGAAGAGGGATTCTCATTAGCGACACTTGAGGCTGAAAGCTATGGCGTTCCAGTGATTGGTTACCGGATCAGTTATGGCCCTGATGAAATTATTGAAAACGGTGTTAATGGTTATTTGGTAGCACCAAATGAGATTGATAGTTTGTATGATAACGTACGTAAGTATTTACTTAATCCTGAAATGCAAAAGAAGCTAATGATAGGGGCGTACGATTCTGTAGGGCGTTATACTAGTCAGCCGGTAATAGCAAAGTGGCAACAGCTTGTTGACCAGATTGTGAAATCTCTTTAATTGTTGCGCAGAATACTGTTTTTTAATGATTGGATAAATAATTTAGATAATTAGAACGGAGTGGAATACCGTGTATTATTTTGTTAACGAATACATTTTGCAAAAGAATTCAAGTGTTGAGCATACGGCTATGAAACGGGTCAAACTCTTTAACCACTACAAGCAACCAGCTAAAATTATTACAAAGATTTATGATCGGTTACTCCATCAGACGATCGGTCAGTTTGGCATTTCGGATGATGAAGTTCTGAATATGTTTGATTATTTTCAAGGGACTACGCAAAAAGCAACTGCTAAAGTTTTAACAACTGATGATATGAATTTACCGATTGAATATGAAGTAGTGGTTGGAGCTAACTTTAGCCGTGTGTTTAATGGCGATCGGTTAGTAGAAAATGTGGGCTTCATTCCCGGGACAGTTGGTCGTGTTTTTTATCAAGAATTTTTTGATCAATTGGGTAATCATATCGGGACTGACTTATGGGATTGGCGTGGTTTTAAGTCATCTACTCAGTATTTTGGACAAGACGGACAACTGATTGTGCAGCATTACTACGCAATTGATGGTACGACAAAGCTTGTAGAGTATTTCAGTAAGGATACGAATGGTAATCCGTTGCCTGCACGAATTATACTAAAAGATTATCTCAATCGTGGAGATGTCTTCTTTCAGAATCCGGACGAACTTTTCGCTTTTTTCCTGAAAGAAATTGGTAAGCGAGATGGGGAGGCAACGTTTATCGTTGATCGTCCAGGAACCGGGGTTAAACCGTTGCTTGCTCTGGATGATGCTTCCCGTAAGTATATTTATGTTCCAATTAATCATGCCGTAAAGCCCAACGACCCAATTCATGCGGAACTCGATGGCTTCTTGGAACCGGCTTTCGAACATTTTAGTCACTTTAACGGCTTTATTACGGGAACAATGCAACAAACTAAGCATCTATTGGCTCGATATCCTAAGGCCAATATCTTTGCCATTCCAGCAACGACGACCTTGCCGCTATCTAAAGAGCAAGCGGAAAAAATAGAAATGGACCAACGGCAACAGCATAGTTTAATTTATGTGGGACGAATCGCGCCAGATAAACAGATTGATCAGCAATTACGAATGTTTGCATTAGTCAAAGCACGCATTCCAGATGCCACATTAACGCTTTTCGGTTATGGTGATTCGAAGTATATTACTAGCATGCAAGACTTAGTTAAAGAGCTGAAACTAACGGATGCTGTCGCTTTTAAAGATTATGTAGCAGATCTTACAGATCAATATGATCAGTATCAAGTGATGACGAATATGTCCTTGGCCGATGGTGGCCCATTAGCTATTCAAGAAGCATTTGTCCATGGCATTCCAGTTGTTAGTTATCGCTTTAATTATGGGCCAGAGGACTATATAGACGATAGTGAGAATGGTTTTCTTATTGATCCGGGTCAGTCACTAACAATGGCCGAAAAGATTATTGATCTTTTCCAAGACAATGATAAGTTGCAGAACTTTAGTGAAGCAGCTTACGTCAAGGCGCATACGAAGTGGACACGGAGAAAAGTCTGGAACCAGTGGCAGAAAGAACTACAAATATAAGTGGTCAGTCCGAGAAAGGAAAATGTGACTATGTATTATTTCCTAAATGATAATATGCAATATTCTAAGTCAGGTATTGAACAAGCAGAGATAAATCGTCTCCGGCTTTTCGAACAGCATCAGATTCCTGCGAAGATTGTGACACGAGTCTTTGCAATGAATCTTACCGATGTATTAAAGGATGCGGCAATTGATCGGCAGAACTTTGTGAATCTATTTGAATTTTTCTGTGGAAGCATGCAAGTTCCAAGTAAATCGTTTACGATTAATGATTTATCGTTACCGGCTAATACGACTACTACCCGTAAAGATGATCAAATTCAAGTTTTTGCGCAAGGGAAAATGTTGATGATTATCTATTTGCGTAAGGGATCAGAAGAAATTAGTAACATTCAGTATTTTGAAGCTAATGGTCGTACGGTATCTATGGCTTGGTGGGATGTCCGTGGATTCAAATGTTTGGAGCAGTTTTTTGATTGGGAGGGTAAGATTTCTCAAGAACAGTACTATGGTCCAGACGGTCAGGTGCATATCGAGAAGAATCATTATCTGAATCGAACTGGACAAGAGGGTATCTCTTGGCGGGTACTTAATTACAATGATAGTAGCTGGGTCTTCACGGGGATGAATGAGTTGACGCGCTTTTTCTATGATGAGCTTAACCGTTTGGATGATCATAATGTCTATATTTGTGATCGGACGGTCGAATGTGATTGGGCACTATTCCATATGCAGACGGATGCATTTAAAGTGTTACATTTGCATAATGACCATGTAAGTGATCCGAGCGACATGCTACATTCCCCGTTGAATAATAATTATACAAATGCTTTAAATAATTGGCATCAATGGGATGCGGTTATCTCGGCGACGGCGGAACAGAGCAAGGATATTGTTGAACGGTTTGGCAACGACATCCCAGCGTTTACGATTCCGGTGGGGTATGTAACAGATAAACAATTATTGGCAAAGCATCAAGTGTTCGAGAAACGACAGAAGGGACTCGTTGTACACGTTGCGCGATTGGCACCAGAAAAACAACAGAATCATTCGATTGAAGCATTTGCGCAGGTTCATCAAAAGTTCCCAGAGGCACGGTTAGAGCTTTGGGGCTATGCAAACGGTGATATTGAAAAACAGTTTAGACAACAGGTGGCAGATGCAGGGTTAACTGATGTAGTGCTGTTTAAGGGCTATACTAATGATATTTCGTCAGTGTATGATCGAGCACAAATTGGTGTGTTACCAAGTCGCGCGGAAGGTTTCTCATTGACCCTGTTAGAGGCGCAGTCTCATGGTGTCCCCATGATTGCCAATGATGTCAAGTATGGGCCAAGTGATATTATTCAGGATGGTAAATCGGGTATTTTGACAGAAGATGGTCAGCCACAGCAGTTGGCTGCTGGGATGATGGAACTATTGGGTGACCGATCATTATTGGAACGGTACAGTGAACAAGCTTATGAAAATGCTAAACGTTATTCAGAAGATATGGTATTTGAAAAGTGGCAAGAACTAATTACTTATTTTGCTCATTTGGCATCGGAACGTGCTGCAGTTGCTAACAACTAGTGCCAGAAAAAAGCAATCTTCTAGGGTCCGAATTAACTTTCGGCCCTTTTTGTGTAATTGGGATTGGTAGTTTAATTACAATTACGAGAATATCTGTTTCTGCATTGTATGAGTTGGTTACACATACGTGGATTATGGCATAAATGGGCATACATATTTTATCTGTTGAGGTTAGATGTTGAAAAATTCGATCATATTCGAAATGGGTATACAGCAAAATTAATTAAAATATAATTATGAAAGGACTGGATCTATTTTCAAACATAAATAAACGTTGAAATAAAATTCAATGTATAAATCATAATTAGTGGGCGTTCTTTATACTTTAGGCTTTAATTGATGGAATTTCATGAAAATAGTAACTGATCTGCGAAGTTTGAATATGCGAAAAAACAAAAACAAAAAATAAAAATTTGATTAAAATGCATTCAGATCTGTACGATGTTTTGGGTATACCAATTACATGAATTCTGTTTTATATAGTGAATTCAGAAAATATATGGTAAAATACACACATAATGTAACTTTGCTAATGTAAAGTAAATAGTTTTACTTAATTATGGTTACTGAGATAACGTAATTTAGCGCGACTTTAACTTGATAGTTTTACATGCGCAACTCGAGAAGGGAGCCCCCAAAAGTGAAATTTATGCGGCATAAGGCATTTAAAGATGATCCTAAAATCCGATATAAGATGTTTAAGGCAGGAAAAACATGGGTTTTTACTGCGATCGCTTCGTTTAGTCTACTAGGAGCGGGTGGCATATCAGCACGTGCTGATACAAGTACTCAGGCAGATAATACAAGTAAGGTCGATGCGACGAGTGCTGCTAGCGAAGTTGAGGCTAAAGCAACCGACGATACGCCAGTTGTGGCGGATGTGTCAAAAGATGAAAATGAAAACGCCATCACAAATAATTCATCAGCGTCCGAAGGTGTAACGCCTGATCAGGCGGTCAGCTCAGAGTCAGCGGCTTCTAGTGCTGCTAATTCATTTGGGGGGCAATCTAGTCAAAACGTTAGTTCTTCATCAGTGTCTTCAGCTACCAGTGCTAGTGACAACTTGAGTGAAAAGGTACAAGCTTCAAGTGCCGCCAGTAAGGTAAAAACTGATGTTACGTTGACGACTGACGTAACATCCACTGTTGCCGCCGTCGCTACGACGCGTCAGCAGGTGGTAACGGTGTCTGGTACTGCGAGCAGTGCCAGCGGCAGTCTGGCAGATAGTACAGCAGCGGAGACAGCCACGAGTGCGGCTAGTGCAGCGGCATCATCTGCCCAGTTAGCCGGTAGTTATGCAACCTTGGTACCGATTGACAGTACAGAAAGTGCCTACAGTGCAGCCACTAGTTTTGCGGGTCAAACATCAACGGCCGCAGATTTAGCGGTTCATTATAATAGTTTGGCAACAATGTACCTCAATGCCGCGAATGTCGCGGGAGTAGATGCTGCTGATATGGCACTAAAATATGCCAACGCCATGTCAGTAGCCTCAAGTTACGCAACGACGGCCAACTCTACGGCTAATTTAGCCAGCAGTGCCGCAGCAGCGGCCGAATTGGCAGCGGCACAGAATATTAAAGATCTTGTCAGCAGTACCAACAGTGCCACTTCATCTGCAGCCAGCGCTGCTCAAGCGGCTGCAAATGCCGCATTATTGGCGGCAAGTAGTGCTTACAATGCGACACAATATGTTCAAAGTAATGCCGCTGCGGTAGCGGCGTACTCTGAAGCTAATAGTTCAGCCCACGAAGCTGCAAATGCGGCGTCGTTAGCCAAATCGCTAGCTAAGGCTGCCCAAGCAGAATACGGTGTTGCTAGTAGTGCCGCTATTTCGGGGGACTTCTCCGCAGCAAGTTCTGCGTACGCCGCGGCTCAATCTATTGAGAGTCAAAGTCAGGATACGTACTTAGCTGCTAGCACGGCAACCTCAATGGCGGAATCATCTGCCTTGCGGGCGACTGAATTAGCGGTTACCACCATTGCTAGTTCAGCCGCTGCTGATGCCAGTGCGGCGGCTACCAATGCCAGTCAAGCCGCTTCTTTAGCAGCGGATGCAACGCAGTACAAGGGAAATCAGTCTATTGCGTATGCGTCAAGTGCTAGTAGTTTTGCGACTCAAGCTGCGTCTTCAGCAACGCTAGCTAGTAGTGCCGCTGCTGCAGCAGCCACTGCGACTAGTGCGGCAGTAGCAACCTCGTTGGCTCGTTTAGCAAGTTCGGCCGCGGCTGATGCGGCTACTGCATATTCAGGAGCCTCAAGCACGGCTTCACTGGCGGCAGCGTATGATACAGATGCCGCTAACACGCAAACCAGTACCGATTCGGATACGAATGCTGCTGGTGCAACGACGAATACAATCGCGTCAACGTCGACAGCAGTTACGATCGGTGACGCCTTTACCTTATCAAGTACCTTAGCGTTAGGTTCATACGATCCAGGACTTCTTTATGGCTCTCAGAATTACAAACTAACGGGAACGACCACTTATACATGGTACGTTTCAACTGATGCTAAGAATTGGACAGCGGTAACAGGCAACGCCACATATACGCCAACAATTAGTGCTGCCGGAACGTATTATTTCCAATTAGTTGTAGCTGGATCAAAGAAGGCATCGTGGAATCTGGGCGCAAGTAGCAAGACGTCGACATTCAGTGCCGCATCAAATGTGATTACTGTTGTAGTTTCAGATCCGAACGGTAACTATGCCACTCAAGCGTCAAGTGCTGCCGCGGCGGCTAATTCAGCGGCTGCTCTGGCGACTTCCCAAGCGAAAGCTGCGAGCTCAGCTTATGCGCAACTAATTAGCTCCTCTGACTTAAGTGATATCACGGCTAGTTCGTATGCCACGCAAGCACAGAAGAGTACTAGTACAGCTATGTCGAATGCGACGTCTGCTTCTGCTGCGGCTTCCGCTGCGACGTCTTCGGCTAGTTTAGCTGCTTCTTATGAAGCCGCCAAAAACTATTCCTCAGCAGCAGTATATGCAGCCAATGCAATTAGTATGCAAAGCGATGCAAGTCCGTATGCTGCTGTAGCATCTACAGCAACATCAACTGCCGCTGATTTTATTGATTTGACTTATAACACAATTGCCAACCAAAGTTCGGCAGCCGCTTACTTGGCCTCTAGTTATGCAGAGTTGGCAGCGTCGTATGCGAATGAGGCCAAAACTCAAGCTGAGAAGGCCAATGCCGACACTGCCAATGCCAATGCCGCCTACGCATCGGCTCCAGACTTGAATTCAGGCGCAACTGATGCTGTGGCCGCTGCTGCGTTAGCCAATTCTGCGGCAGCCAATAATGCCCAGTTGGCAAGTTCTATTGCGGTAGTTGCTGCTTCTTACGCTTCGGCAGGCAACTGGTCAGGGGCTTCCAGCGCGGCCAATAATGCTAGCACGTATATGGTCTTAGCCACTGAGGCAGCAACTGACGCGGCTAGTTATGCCAGTCAGGCAACAAAAACAATTGTTGAGGCACAATCCTCCCATGCGAGTTCGATAGCAGCAGTTACGAGTGTTGAAATTAATGCCGCTGCATCGACTGCTACTATAGCTACATCAGTGGCTAATTCGCTAGCTACCACCATGAAGACTAATACCAGTCTGGGTAGTTCTTATGTTGCAGATGCAACCAGTTATGCGCAGGATGCTCAATTAGCGGCTGCTACAGCTGCTGCATCCAATGATTTTGCCACCAGTTACATGACGCAAGCATCGTCAGCAGTAGCAGCCGGAAACTTTACGGCCGCCAGTTCATATGCTGATGAAGCCAAGGCGTCGCTAAAAACTGCTGGTGTACTGGCCTCCCAGGCAACAGATGCTGCTAGTGCCGCTAGTGCCGCCGCTAGTAATGCCGTCGTCTACTCCAATAACTTGGGTAGTAGTCAGAAAAAGCCAACTGGAGATGCATGGACACTGTTAGGCTTGACAATCTCTGGTGGATATACGCAACAACCAACAACATTGACCTCAACAGTTTCCGGCAAGACGGTCGTTTTGACTTCAACGGCTAAGACTGGATTGGGAGCAGTCAATCTTTCTCACGATTCAACCTGGTATGTTCAAGTAAATGGCAAATGGCAGAAGTTGGGAACGGTAGGTAGCGGTGTTCTTCAACAGAATACGAGAACTGGAACGATTACGGCTAGTGATGGTACGACCATTGCGAAATACACTATTCAAAATACCACATCACTTCTATCTTCATTAGCGACTTCTTCTAGCTCACTAACCCTTGAAATGGATGAAAATTACACGGGAAGTCTCATCTTCCAGTCAGTTGATAGTTTTACTGGAACTAGCACGTTAACTGGTGACTTTGCGAGTGATTTGGCTGAAGTGGATGTGTATGACAGTGAAGTGCCCGCTACTGGTATCAGTATCACAGGTGACGATTATATTTTAAATAACTCAGATACAAGTAACACGGGGACTTACACGGCCGTGACTAATCCTGGTAATGCTACGGGTGATGTTACTTGGTCGATTAGCGATCCGACCATCGCAACGATAAGTTCAGCTGGAGTGGTGACACCAACATCCGCAACTGCAAGTGGACAGGTTACAATTACTGCGACAATTAAGAATTCTGATGGAACATCCTATTCGGCTACTAAAACGATTACCATTGGTAATGGTTTAGAAGATAAGACGGTAAATACTGGGGACAGTCTCGAATGGAAACCGGCAGCTACCAGTATGGGTAGTGGGTCGAGTACTAGTGTTACGTATCAATGGTATTACTCGACAACTGCTGGTAGTTTGGGAACTAAGATTGATGGGGCAACGAGTTCAACGCTGAGTTTGTCTGATATTAGTGCAGGAAAAGCTGGTTACTACACGTTACGGGTAACGAGTTCGTCTACGACGGTGTCGTTGGGACAGGCAAAATTAACGGTTAATGCAACGATTTCTGAAGGTGCTTCTTCATCAGCAAGTATGGCAGCTAGTGCTGCTGTCGATGCTGCGGGTTATGCTAGTGCTGCTAGTTCATATGCCAATGTTGCCTCTCAGTACGCGGGCAAAGGATCAACGGCTTCTTCTTATGCAGATCAGGCAGCTGCAGCCGCTGTTACGGCTTCCTCGGCTGCTGCTGAAGCTTCTATGGCAGCTAGCCAAGCTGCAGCCGCTTCTTCTGCAGCGTCTTCGGCCGAAGCGGCTAGTGATAACTCGGCTGCTTCAAGTTACGCGGCTGAGGCAGAGAAGGCAGCATCAAGTGCACAGGTCGCTAAAGAAAAGGCATCTAGCGCTGCAAATGATGCACAATCATATGCTGATTTAGCTATTAATGCGGCTGAAGAAGCTGACAGCGACTCGGATTCCGACAGTGATTCTGACTCCGACAGTGATTCGGACTCCGATAGTGACTCAGACTCCGACAGCGATTCGGATTCCGACAGTGACTCCGATTCTGACAGCGACTCCGATTCTGACAGCGACTCTGATTCCGACAGTGATTCTGACTCCGACAGCGATTCGGATTCCGACAGTGACTCAGACTCCGATAGCGATTCCGACTCCGATAGTGATTCTGACTCAGATAGCGATTCGGATTCTGACAGCGATTCTGACTCAGATAGTGATTCCGATTCCGACAGTGACTCGGACTCAGATAGCGATTCGGATTCTGACAGCGATTCTGACTCAGATAGTGATTCGGATTCCGACAGTGACTCCGACTCGGACAGTGATTCCGACTCAGATAGTAACTCGGGGCCTGACGGTGATTCTGGCAGTGGTTCTGGATCAGGTGGTGGTTCAGAAAACGGAAACGATAATGATTCTGGGAGTGCTGGTGACACTGGCTCGAATGGAGATTCAACTGGTGGATCTAACAATTCGGGTGGTGGAACGAATAATGGTTCTACAACGACGACAGTGACTGGAACTTCTGATGGTGCGGCAATTACGCCATTAGCAGCTAACTCGTCAACAGCACCGACGCCATTGACTGATTTAGCAACTACCAGTGGTAACGCCGATGGCACATCCAATGATAAAAAAGCAACTGATAAATCACAGTCGGCAAGTACTGACAAGTCGAGTTCAGCGGATACTGTTAATGATGGAACGAATGGTGCAGATGCAGCTAGCACACAAAAAGATAATAACTCCGGAAGTATTTGGGGTGCGATTGCTGCAGCAATCGCGGCAGTTACAGGTGGATCATGGTGGTTCTTTGCTGGCAAGCGTCGTAAGAACAAGGACGATGACTAGCAAGACTCATAGACGTGAAACTATTTAACTAGATAAAGTAGGACGGGATAATCCAGTCCTACTTTTTATGTATGAATTATTAAAATGATCATCTTAAAAGATGGCTTTCATTTTAACTAGTTTTGTGGCACTCTTGATTTAAAAAGGGATCCTTACTGAAGAAAGGAAAAATAGTACATGAAGACGCATTTGGTCAGCCTGTTTGTGATCATTGCTATATGTTTAGCGGTGATTATTTTTCTTATCTACCGTCATCACTTGAAGACTAGTAGTCGTTACCAGCAACAACAGCAGCAGTTAATTTTGGCGCGTGCACATTTATGTTATCCGGCTGAGCAGCTGACGGAGTTAACTCGGATTGTGCAAGGAACAAAATTTTCGGGGAACGACACATTAGCTAGAATTGGAGATTTACAGTTTCGGCAATGGGGTAATCAAGCCGCACGGGTAGTGGGGGCTGATGGCATTCTTCAACTCTATAATCAATCTAACTTTGTCAGTGATGAGTTGGTGGATGCAGCAGCACACTACTGGAACTTACTTGCGGGGACGGTGATTGTCCAACGGGTGATGAGTGCGACGGATTGCGATGAGGTAATTCGTGATGGCAAGCAACTTGGTCATGCTCTGGGTAGCCACGCTGCGGACGATCGCGGCCTAATCTTTTACCCAGAGAACTGGCACACTGATAATTTGTCGATACTGGATCAGCAGAACTGGCGAATGGCAGTCCTGCTACACGAGATAGGACATGCTTTTGGAATTCCTCACTTAGGTGGTGGGCCGACTGGCGATGCCGCTCAGCGTGCTGGCGTAATGGTTGATGATTTTATGGCAACTTGGACACCCCAGATTGCCGTGACCGCTGATCGACCAGTGGGCGTCAATAGTACAGTTGTTGATGCGGCGGCCCTAGCACTGATTGAACTTAATCGCTCGCAACCGCGTCAGTTAGCAACTTGGTTGTTTGATAATCCGACTGGATATGTAAATTTTAATGCTGGAAAAGTTACTAGTTACCTCTAATCGTATTTGGCAATAAAAAAGTAAAGGCTGTGAATTCGCGTAATATCACGAATCCACAGTCTTTACTTTTTATAAATCGATCACAGCTGGACCAGCAATCAAATGGACGTCAAGCTGCTGACTAATTTTGGCAATTTCGGCTGCAGTGACATCTGTTGGCACTAACGTTAAACCAACAGAATCTGCCAATCGTTTGCTAGCTGTCCAGTCGGCAAGCCGGTCTGTTGAGTTACCAGCGCTCCAGATCCGATCAAATCCTTGATTTGCTAACCAATCAATGGCCGTCCCACGGTCTTGTGGACGAATCTGATCAAATGCTGTGCTGAACGTGAGGCTCATACCGCCTGCTGCCGCAATCAGCGGGGTTAGGGCTTCGGTATCGACCTGTTGTTGATCAGTCAAAGCACCTAAGATGACACCATCTACGCCCAGTTGTTGGGCCTCTAACAGGTCAGCTTCCATCATTTTAATCTCAACGTCATTATAAGGTGACACACCGCCACGCGGCGCAATGACCAACTCTATGCTTACTTGATGTTCATGGGCATAACGAACAGCTTCACCCATCACGCCTTTACTAACGGTGGTTCCGCCCACAGCTAGATTATCAGCTAATGCGACACGCTTACTACCAGCCGCTACTGCGATGGGCAACTGCACATAGTTCTCTAATAAAGGTTCTGTTAATAGCAAAGTTGACATCCTCTCTAACGTTCCCGCTTTAGTCACAGCAGGTAACAGTATGTTACAATATATGCACTTAAATTAATTCAGATTAGGAGGGACAATTAATGAAAGAACCCACAAAGCAACGGCGCTCTTGGTTCTGGAATTGGGTTATCAACAATCGCCTAGTTTCCGTCCTAACCGTCATACTTCTTATTTTACTCATTTTATTAGTCTTAAGTAAAGTCCCTTGGCTCGCAACCCCGTTTGTCTTGGTGGGTGAGATCCTCGGTTTACCTATTGTATTAGCAGGAGTCGGGTACTATCTCTTAAATCCGATTGTGGATTGGCTGGAGACGAAGCATGTGAAACGGACCTGGTCGATCAGTGGCTTATTTGTAATCGTGGCGGGGTTACTCGCGTGGGGGATTATCAGCTTAATTCCTATGATTCAACAACAAGTAACTGGATTGATCACGGAGTGGCCTCATTACTGGCGTGAAATTACCAATACGACCATGCATTGGCTCAAAGATGATCGACTAGATGGTATTCGAAAACAGCTAGAGCAATTCAACCAGCAATTGTCTGACAGTTCTTCGTCCGCGATCTCAAGTCTGGCTAAGAACACCGTCAGCTCCGTGGGCGGGATTGTGAGCCGCGTAGTTTCAATTGCTGTTGCGGTGGTGACGGCGCCTTTCATTCTGTTCTATCTTTTGCGTGATGGTCATCGACTTCCTGAGTACTTGGCACGATTATTTCCAATTAAGCGACGAGAAGACGTGGTTCATCTGTTACGGGAGATGAACTTACAGGTTAGTAACTACGTTCGAGGACAGTTAATTGTTGCCTTTATCGTTGCGATCATGTTTTATATTGGTTTTCTCATCATCGGTCTGCCATTTGCGCTGTTGCTGGGGATTTCAGCCGGTATTTTGAACTTGGTACCGTATCTGGGGTCCTTCTTGGCGATGGTACCAGTTGTCATCGTTGCTGCCTTTATTTCCCCGTGGATGCTGATAAAAGTGCTGATTGTCTTTGTGATTGAGCAAACCTTAGAGGGACGAGCAATTTCGCCACTTGTTTTGGGCAGCTCTTTGAAGATTCATCCGCTAACGATTATTTTTATCTTATTAGTGGCCGGCAAAGCATTTGGTGTTGTTGGTGTGGTGCTGGGAATCCCAGGCTATGCCGTGATTAAAGTTATTGCCACTGAGTTTTTCCAGTGGTATCAGAAATTTATCGGTGGATATGAAGCCACTCAACCGGCCGATAAAGGCAATCAAGGAGTCGAAAAAAATGAAGAAAATTGACCAAGCTGCCGCTTTTTTGGCTGCTCAACCGGGATTATTTCGTTGCCCAGTCTGTCTAACACCGTATGCGGCCGTCGTGGGTCACAGCTTGCGGTGTCCCAACGGTCATGGCGTGGATTTATCCAAAAAAGGGACGTTATACTTTATGCAACGAGCAGTGGCCAGTGAATATGACAATGCGATGTTAGCTGCACGACGGCGGATGCTTCAAGCGGGCTTGTTTCGTGGAATTACGGATGAGTTTGTTGCTCACCTTCCCCAGACGCCCCAGACGATTTTGGATGTGGGTTGTGGTGAAGGAACACCACTAGCCGATGTTTTACGCCAACGGAATAATACTGAAGATGTAGCGATTGGTTTCGATTTGTCAAAGCCAGGGATCAATTTAGCGACGCAACTAGCTAGTGGGGCCTTTTTCTGTGTTGCTGATTTGGCGCAGATGCCGTTTGCCAACCAGCAGTTTACGGCTATTTTAGATCTGTTCTCGCCGTCAGCTTATCAGGAGTTTAACCGTGTTCTGGCACCAGGGGGACAATTGCTCAAGGTTATCCCTAACGCTGATTACCTTATTGAATTACGTCAGGTAATCTTTCCTGCAGGGAGCACTCATGCAAGTTATGATAACAGTAATGTGTTGAACCTGTTCCAGCAGCATTATCCCATGGCCACAACACAGCGCATTCGCTATCAAGTGCCGGTGCCCACAGAATTGTTTGCGGATCTCATGTTGATGACACCGATGCACTGGGGCGCAGACGAGTCACGCCTAGCAGAAGTGCGGGCTAATCCGTTTCCCGCAATTACGGTGGATGTAACCCTCCTAACGGCACAAGGGGTTTAGGTAAAACGTTTAAAAATCTTAGGAAAAGGACTTGCGAAGCTGACAGCAGCGTGTTATATTGACTCATGAGAAATCGTTTGGCGGTCGATATCAGCGTTTAACTGTTAGCGGCAGACAAGTAGCACTTCACTAAAGTAGTTCCTCGCCGTGCCCACACCGAGGAGCTGCTTTTTTTGTCCCATTAATTTGATAACAGATGGGCATCTCACGTTGGGACACCTCTTGTCAAACCCTAGCCGAAATGGCTATAATAGTGAGACAGAACGAATGTTTGATAATAGATCGGAGAAGAGAATTTTATGACTAACCACATTGCGCTATTTGAACCGTTATTTCCAGCCAATACCGGAAATATTGCCCGGACGTGCGCTGGTACTGACACCATTTTAGATTTAATTAAGCCCTTGGGATTTTCTGTGGATGATGCCCATCTTAAACGGGCTGGCCTGGATTATTGGGACAAAGTTGATGTCCGCTATCATGAAAACCTACCAGCATTTCTAGATACCATTTCAGATTTGAGCCAACTATACTTAGTGTCCAAATTTGCGGATCAAGACTATACGGAGCCAGATTACCAGGTGAATGAGCATGATCATTACTTCCTATTTGGTAAGGAAACAACTGGGCTACCAGAGCCGTTTATGCGTCAGCATGCAGAGAAGTGCATTCGGATTCCGCAAGACGACACGCATATTCGGGCTTTGAACTTGTCTAACAGTGCGGCCATTGTGATTTATGAAGTCTTGCGCCAACAACAATTCTTGAATTTAGAGCGGGTTCATCAGTATCCCCACGATAAGCTCAAGTAAGTGAAAGGGGGCAGTTGATTGGCTACGAAACGAAAAACACCCCGCCGGCGCCCAACTAAGCGCAAACCAGCCCGTCGCAAGTCAGCTAAACGACAACCATTTCCCTATACGAGCAATGTACTAGGCCTAGTTTTAGTTGCGCTTGCCATGCTCGGATTATTTAATCTAGGGGTTCTCGGCACATTAGCAGCTAATATCGTGCGACTCTTTTTGGGTGACACGTATCAGTTCGGATTAGTGATTATCGGGGCCTTAGGCGTTGCTTTGACGGTCACTGGGACGTGGCCGCAGTTAGCACGGCACTATCTGATTGGCAGTGCGACGATTTACGGTGGCTGGCTCTTGTGGATCAGTGCGAACCATTTTATCGATGCTGATCAGCACCGGCAGTTTATGGCAACCATTTGGCATGCGAGTCTGGCAGACTTGTGGAGTGGTGGACTAACCTCACAACTGGGTGGCGGACTAATCGGGGCCTTTGAATTAAGCATTGTTGCGTGGTTGATTGCACTGCTGGGTGCCCAGATTGCCGCTTGGCTAATTATGGCTGGTGGTGTGATGATTTTCTTCCAGATTCCCTGGGCCAAAGTCGAGCAGGGATTACAGACCGTTTGGCAGATGGTGCATACGGGTGTCCAAGCTAGTGGAACCGCATTGAAACGGGGCAGCGAGCTGGCTAAGAAACGACAGAATCAACGACCATCGAAGCCAGCTTCGGTGGCACCAGCAGTGACGCCAATGGATCCAGATGATAAGGACTTGCCAGAACCAATTGCCCAAGCCAAACCAGCGGCTGAAGAACCCAGCTATCATATCACGGTGGCGGCCAATGAATCAGCTAAGGCGCCAGTCGCACCAGCTACGACTTCTTCTCATGAAGAGGACACGACCGCGGATGCGTTGGCTAGCAGTACACCGGTTGATCCCAATTATCAGTTACCAACGGCGGATTTGTTGAAACAAGTGCCACCAACTGATCAAACGGCGGAGGTTAACGCCATTGATGCGAATACTAAAATTTTGAAACAAACGCTGGATAGTTTTGGCGTTGATGCTGAAGTTAAGAATGTTAGTTTGGGACCATCTGTGACTGAGTATGAGTTGCATCCAGCCATTGGGGTTAAAGTTTCTCGAATTGTGAATTTAGCGGATGACTTAGCGTTGGCTTTAGCGGCCAAAGGCATCCGAATTCAAGCACCCATCCCTGGGAAATCACTGATCGGGATTGAAGTGCCTAATCGGGAAGTCTCGACGGTGGCCTTCCGCGATGTTGTCGAAGCCCAACCGGCTCACCCCAACCATCCGTTGGAGGTTCCGTTAGGACGTAATGTAACGGGACAAGTGGTCACCATGGATCTAACGAAGATGCCACATTTACTGATCGCCGGGGCAACTGGTAGTGGGAAATCGGTCGCCATCAACGATATTATTACCAGCATGTTGATGAATGCACGACCAGACCAATTGAAGCTGATGTTGATTGATCCCAAGAAGGTTGAACTGAGCGTGTACAATGGGATTCCACATTTACTAACGCCGGTGGTTTCTGAACCTAAAAAAGCGGCCCGAGCCTTGCATAAGGTGGTGGCCGAGATGGAACGGCGGTACGAATTGTTCTCACAATTTGGTCAGCGTAAAATTTCTGGTTACAATACCTTTGTGCAAAAGGCTAACGCTGAAGACGGGCAAGAACGGCCGTTACTACCATACATTGTGGTGGTGGTCGATGAATTGGCTGACTTGATGATGACGGTTTCGAGTGAAGTGGAAGATGCCATTATTCGCTTAGCCCAAATGGGTCGGGCGGCTGGTGTGCATATGATCTTGGCAACCCAACGACCGTCCGTTGATGTTATTACCGGGCTGATTAAAGCCAATGTGCCATCCCGAATCGCCTTTGCCGTTTCTAGTGGAACGGACTCGCGGACGATTCTCGATGCTAACGGGGCAGAAAAACTACTTGGGCGGGGCGATATGTTATACCAACCAGTAGACGCCAATGCTCCAGAACGGGTACAGGGAGCTTTTATTCCTGATGAGGATGTCGCTAACGTGGTTGACTTTATTAAGGAACAGCAACCGGCTGATTATGATGACGATATGATGGTCACGGACGAAGAAATACAGCAAGAAGAAGCTGGTGACAGCAATGATGAGCTGTTTAACGATGCCTTGAGCTTCGTGGTTGAGCAACAAAAAGCTAGTACATCTTTGTTACAGCGGCGCTTTCGAATTGGATACAATCGGGCCGCCCGGATTATGGATGATCTGGAGCAACGTGGTTATATTGGACCCCAAGAGGGAAGCAAGCCACGGCAAGTCTATAAACAACCAGACAGCTCTGCTGATGGACCAACGCAGTGATCAAATAAAAATAGGTGTCAAGTCCATTTACGGACTTGACACCTATTTTGTGTTGGTAATTACCCCATCAAACCTAATGATGAAATGGCTCCAAAGACGAGTGAACCAATCGTTGCGAGAATCATGATCCAGACGAAAACGTTCGTAATTTTTTGAAATGTTGATTTTTTCTTCTTTTCCATGTGGAGATAGCCACCTCTTTGCGTCTAATTTACTCAATTAGTTTACCGTGGCTACCGCAGAATTGCAACCGGCAGGGGGAAGTTGTCAAGAGCTTGTTACAAATGGCGATTGCAACTCTCATGGGAAATCTCTATAATTAAACGGAAATCAACGTGTAAGGGGATATGAACATGGCGTTTTGGATCACACCTGGTGGTCAGCTCGTAATTTTAGTTGTAGGATGGCTATTAATTCAGGCGGTTAAACGGATTTTGCGGCGAAACTGGCCGAAGTATTTGAATACATGGGATCTAATGGCGCCACTACTACTGCTTTGTTCGGTGTTGTTAATCCCTAATGGTGCTGGAGCCATCTTGCCGTGGTTGGTTATAGGTTGGATGGCAATCGGCATCGCTGTGGCGTTATTGCAGGCAATTCACAACAAGGAGTTACTTTATGGGACCTTTTTGCGAACATTCTGGCGTTTGACTGATCTTTATTGGACAGCTGGTTTTGCCTGCTGCTTCTTACTGGTAATCAGCTAAGATGGCTGTATAAATGCATAAATATTAAGTTAACTGACTATCTACTCATTTTAAGTAAGCGCTGTGAAGCGCGTTAAGCCATGGTGAACACCTGTTCGCCATGGCTTTTTTGTCGTTGGTGGGGAAATTTATAAAAATTCGGAAACGTTGTGGTAGAAAGTGGGGGGGTGTGGTAAACTTGATAGCAGTTACAGTTGGGAGTGATTGGCCATGTTTATGGGTGAATTTGAACATTCAGTTGACACCAAAGGACGACTAATCATTCCCGCCAAGTTTCGGGAGCAATTAGGAGAACAATTCGTGGTCACTCGCGGGATGGATGGGTGTTTGTTTGGCTATCCGATGACCGAGTGGACGGCATTGCAAGAAAAATTAAAAGCGTTGCCAGTCAATCGCAAGGATGCCCGGGCCTTTGTCCGGTTCTTCTACTCCGCTGCAACCGAATGTGAACTTGATAAGCAAGGGCGCATTAATTTACCCAAATCTTTACGAGACCACGCTGCGTTAACTAAACAATGTGTGATTGTTGGGGTCGCAAATCGATTTGAAATTTGGAGTGCCGAACGGTGGAATGATTTTTCCACGAAGGCTGAAGAAGATTTTGACGATATTGCAGAAAATTTGATTGACTTTGGTATGTAGCCATTATAGATATCTAGAAAGGAGAGTGTTCATGGAGGACTTTCATCACGTCACGGTATTACTAAAAGAAGCAGTTGCGGGTTTAGCAATTAAACCAACGGGAGTCTACGTCGATTGCACTCTCGGCGGTGGCGGCCATAGCCAGCGCATTCTGGAGCAATTGACGACCGGACACTTATACGCGTTTGATCAAGATCAAACGGCGATTACCTACAACGAAGAACATTTAAAAACTTATCTAGATGCCGGCAAATTGACATTTATTAAAAGCAACTTCCGTCAGATTCAAGCAGAATTAACGCAACGTGGGATTACCCAGGTGGATGGTATCTTATACGATCTAGGTGTCTCATCGCCGCAATTTGATGAAGCTGATCGAGGATTTAGTTACCAACACGATGCACCTTTGGATATGCGGATGGATCAAAGCCAAAAGCTTTCGGCATGGATTGTCGTGAACGAGTGGTCATTTAATGACCTACTACGAATCTTCCATCGATATGGTGAAGAAAAGTTTGCAAAACCCATTGCCCGGGCGATTGAACGACATCGTGAGCAAGCGCCGATTGATACGACCGGTCAGCTGGTTGAGATTATCAAAGAAGGTATTCCAGCGGCTGCTAGACGACACGGTGGGCATCCCGCAAAAAAGGTGTTCCAAGCGATTCGCATCGCAGTGAACGATGAATTGGGAGCGCTGGAGGATTCCTTAGAACAAGCGGTTTCGCTACTGGACGTCAATGGCCGAATCAGTGTGATCACTTTTCAATCGTTAGAGGATCGATTAGTTAAAACCATGTTTCGAGAACAATCATCTCTACCGGAACTGCCTCATGGCATTCCAGTTATTCCAGATAATTTGCAACCTGATTTTAAATTGGTTAACCGTAAACCGATTTTGCCGTCAGAAGAAGAGTTGGCAGTTAACCACCGCGCGCACAGCGCAAAATTACGAATTTTAGAAAAAATTAAGTAATGAGTGGCACTCAAATAAATATCGACATAGGAAGATGATAACTTATGGCGCAAAACAGCTTAGCAGAAGCCGTTCCGTTTACCGCGGAGCCGCAACAACGCCCAAACATAGAACAACCCAAACGACAAACACGACAGGCCTCACAGCAGCACCCCCAAGGGGAGAAGCTACCGGTCTCCAAGTTTGAAAAGTGTTTAATGACCGTTTGTGGATTAGCTTTGGCTTTGTTGATGGTTTGTGTGGTATCGTCTAAGATTGCAATGAGTACGGCTGAACATCACTTACAGAGCATTAATAACCAGGTGACAACCATTCAAAATCACAATACGAGCAAGCAACAACAGATTAATGAGTTGCAGAGTCGTAGTCGACTTGATAAAATTGCTAAAAAACAGGGCTTGACTCTCGAAAATGCTAGAATAAGGAATGTAAACAAATAATGAAAGATTCCCAAAAGCGACAAACGATGAATAAGCAACCCAGCAGAAACCGCAAGAGTGTTGGTCGGTTTCTGTTTTACATTTTTCTCGGGGTGTTTATCCTCATCGTCGGTCGCTTTTCGTATATCTCCATCGGCAAAAAGGTCCAAAACGTTAATTTGAGTCGGCAGGCACAAAAACTGTATACGACAAATGAAACGTTAAAGGCCAAACGCGGGACGATTTACGATGCTAACGGCCAGGCGATTGCGGAAGACACCAGTGTGTATTCGATTTATGTGGTGCTGGATAAACGGCAGGTATCAACGAGTGGTCAAAAACTCTATGCCACAAATAAGGAAAAGATTGCGACCGTGTTAGCCAAAAACTTACCGATCAGTCGCAAGAAAGTTCTGAAGATTTTGAACCCTAGTAAAAAGAATACGTTCCAAGTTGAATTTGGAACGGCCGGGCAAAACATTTCGTTGATGACGAAACAAAAGATTCAGGCGGCCCACTTGAGTGGGGTTAACTTTGTACAACAAGAAGCCCGGTTATATCCCAATGGGGTATTTGCCTCGCATTTAATTGGGTTGGCACAATCGACAACTAATAAGTCCGGGACAACGAAACTAACTGGGACCATGGGGATTGAACAAGCATTTAATCAGCAACTAACCGGAACGAATGGCTCACAAAAGATTAAGAAAGATATGTATGGTTACCAGTTACCCGGAACGAAACAGAAATATAAAAAGGCAAAAAATGGCGATAATGTCTATACAACATTGGATACTCGATTACAAACGCTGTTAGAGACGGAAATGTCTAGCGTTCAAAGTCAAGTCCATGCTAAATCCATGAATGCCGTCTTAATGAATGCGAAAACGGGCGCGATTCTCGCAGCAACGCAACGGCCCACGTTTAATGCGTCAACCAAGTCGGGCCTCAGCCAGATTTGGCGGAATACGTTGGTTCAGGATGCTTACGAACCGGGGTCAACGATGAAAATATTCACGTTGGCTTCCTCAATCAATAGTGGAAATTATAATGGTAACGCGATGTATCAATCAGGGAAATACAGAATTGGGACCCAGACAGTTCCTGACTGGAAGACGTCCGGATGGGGCACAATCACGTACAATAAGGGATTTGCTTTATCCAGTAACGTGGCAATGGCTCATTTGGAACAACAGATGGGGGCTAAAACCTGGCGTAAATACATTAATCGCTTCCGCTTCTTGAAGAGCACGAAGTCAGGGTTACCTGGTGAGTTGACAGGAAGTATTGCCTTTCAACGCCCAATTGAGCAAGCAGATACAGCATTTGGTCAAGGAATTCAGGTTACCGTTTTCCAGATGTTACAAGCCTTAACGTCTGTCAGCAATAATGGGACGATGATGAAGCCGTACGTGATTAGCAAGGTCGTCGATCCCAATACGAATAAGACGGTCAAAAAATATTCACCAACTGTGGTGGGTAAGCCAATTTCTGCCACCACTGCTAAGAAGGTTCGGCAGCATATGGAAGACGTCGTGTATAAGAGCTACGGGATTGGTAGTGACTACAAGATGGCTGGCGAACGAGTGGCGGTTAAAACTGGGACGGCACAAATTAGTAACGGCAGTGGGTACTTAAACGGTGACAATAATTACTTGTACTCTGTTGCGGCTATGGTGCCAGCAAGTCATCCGAAATACGTGATGTATATTACGATGAAGCAACCCACACTGGGGAGCAAAACGGCGACTAAGTTATTGGCGTCGATCATGAAGCCAGTCATGGCGCGGGCTTTGCAAGAAGATACCCAAACCAAGCAGACTACAAGCACCAAAATGCCATCGGTTGTTGGTCAAAGTGCCACTAGCGCAACCACGAAATTGACAAAGGCCAATACGCAAGTGACAACGTTGGGGACCGGTAGCAAAGTTACTAAACAGTCTGTCGCGGCCGGAACCACACTGTATTATGATGAACGGGTCTTTTTAACCACAAGTGGTGCGGTCAGCATGCCAAGTTTAACCGGCTGGTCGAAGGGCGATGTGGTAAAATTAGCACAGTTGGAAGGTTTGAAACTGACTGTGTCAGGTGACGGTTATGTGACGAAGCAAAGTATCAAGACGGGGACGACCCTGTCAGCGAATGACACCTTAACGGTTACTTTGAAACAAAATAAATGAGAATGAGGATTGAGTAAGACAATGATGAATATACTGTTGCCCCTGTTGGGTGGATTTATAATTACTGCGGCATTTATGCCCGCGTTGATCCGGTATTTCCGGGCACGGCATGAAGGTCAAATGATTCGTGAAGAAGGCCCAACGTGGCATGAGAAAAAATCGGGTACGCCTACAATGGGGGGCCTCCTATTCATTGTTGCGATTGCGGTAATGACGCTATTGACCAGTTGGGTACTAGCGCCTCACCATATGTTACCGACAACGTGGATTTTAATTTTTATCCTAGTACTCTACGGGGCGTTAGGCATGTGGGATGACAGTATTAAGTTATTCCACCGACAAAATGAAGGTCTAAATGCCTGGCAGAAAATGCTGGGGCAGATCGTTGGGGCCCTCATTTTGTTTTGGGTCTACACGCATGAACAGTTACCAATGGCGCTACATGTGCCAGGAATTGGTAACTGGCACATGAGTGGCTGGTATGCTGTGTTTGTTATCCTCTGGTTGGTCGGTTTTAGTAACGCGGTGAACTTATCAGATGGATTAGACGGCTTGGTGAGCGGGTTAGCCAGCATTGCCTTTGCGGCGTATGGTATTGTCGCTTGGCAACAGGCCCAGATTAATATTACGATTTTCTGTTTTGCCGTAGTCGGCAGTCTTCTCGGATTTCTTATCTTTAATCACAAACCAGCTAAGATTTTCATGGGTGATACCGGGTCATTGGCCTTAGGTGGGGCCTTAGCGGCGGTTTCGATCTTGCTGCACCATGAGTTATCCCTGTTATGGATTGGGCTGATATTTGTGATCGAGACGGCGAGCGTTATTTTGCAGGTTGCCTCATTTAAGCTAACGGGTAAGCGGATTTTCCTGATGAGTCCAATTCATCACCACTTCGAAATGAAGGGGTGGAGCGAATGGCGGATTGATTTGACTTTTTGGGGTATTGGTTTGGTCACGGCTCTGAGTGGTGTCTGGGTGATCTTGGCAAAATAAGTTTTGGTCGACTAATGGGCTAACTGGCTCGTTAGGAGTCGGTTAGTCCTTTTTTAGTGAAAGTAAGTCAATTAACGATGAATGGAGAGCGAACGGTTATTATGAAACATCTCACGACATATCAAGGTAAAAAAGTCCTCGTATTGGGGTTAGCAAAGAGTGGTGTCAATGCGGCGCGACTATTACGGAAATTGGGGGCTCAGGTCACCGTCAGTGATGTTAAACCGTTGGCTGAAAATCAGGACGCGCAAGAGTTACAAAACGACGGATTTACGGTAATTACGGGAGAACAAACAGCCGATCTATTAGATCCCGGATATGATCTCGTCGTTAAAAATCCGGGAATCTTTTATGATGTGCCGGTGGTTAAACGGGCATTGGCTGATAAGGTGCCCGTGATTAGTGAAATGGAACTGGCTAGCGAAGTTGCTGAAGCCGAACTGATTGCGGTCACTGGTAGCAACGGAAAAACGACGACGACCACGATGATCCAAAAAATGGTTGACCATGATCGGCGTGCCGGCAAGGCCGTGTACGCTGGGAATATTGGAATTCCTGCCAGTCAGGTTGCCCAAGCAGTGACGGCTGATGATACGCTAGTATTAGAGGTTTCAAGCTTTATGCTGGTGGGAACCACCACCTTCCATCCCCATATTGCTGTGTTGACCAATATCTTCTCCAATCACTTGGATTACCATAAAACACGGGAAAACTATGTCGCTGCTAAGATGAAGATTACGGCTAACCAAACGGCTGATGATTACTTCGTGGTAAATTTTGATAGTCCGGAACTTCGCGAGCTTAGTGAAGAGTCAGCGGCGCAAGTAGTGCCATTTTCTCGGGAAGCACAGTCGCAAGCCGGTGCTTATGAGTTGAATGGTGACTTGTACTTCAAAGACGAGAAGCTAATGTCGGCCAGCGATATTAAAGTTCCTGGTGACCACAACGTGGAAAATGCGCTAGCAGCAATCGCAGTAGCTAAGATCAAAGGAGTCAGCACCGAAGCAATCGTGGCTGTATTACGTAGCTTTGGCGGTGTTCGCCACCGAACGCAATATGTCTTAGAAGCAGACGGTCGTCAATACTATAATGATTCTAAAGCAACCGATATGGAAGCTACAGAGATGGCCTTGAAGGGGTTCACTGCACCTGTTGTCTTAATCGCTGGTGGATTGGATCGGGGCTATACGTTTGAGAAGTTGGTTCCTTCATTGAAGGCCCATGTCAAGGCCGTAGTGCTGGTTGGACAAACGGCGAAATTATTAGAAGATGCCGCTAAGCAAGCTGGCATTCAAACGATTCGACTGAGCGAAAATGTAGAGACGGCAGTGCCTACAGCTTACGAACTGAGCGATGCCGGTGACATTATCTTGTTGTCACCAGCCAATGCCAGTTGGGATCAGTATCCAAACTTTGAAGTTCGGGGCGATAAATTTATTAAGGCGGTTGAACAATTAACCGGCAAACAGGAGGGAAAATAATGCGATTAATGGTATCAGGTGGTGGGACTGGGGGCCACATTTACCCGGCACTTGCTCTGATCAAGGCGCTAAAAAAGCGCGAACCGGATTCCGCAGTGATGTACGTTGGATCTGAGCGTGGTTTGGAAAGTACGATTGTTCCGGCTAAAGGGATTCCATTTCAGGCAACGCGCATTCAAGGGTTTAAGCGGTCCCTCTCGTTAGAAAATTTCAAGACAGTCTACTTGTTTATAAAGAGTGTTTATGAAGCTAAGAAAATGATTCGGAAATTCAAACCGGATGTTGTTGTTGGTACGGGCGGCTATGTGTCAGGAGCAGTGGTCTATGCGGCAGCCCGGCTACACGTGCCCACGCTGATTCACGAACAGAACAGTGTGGTTGGCATTACGAACCGCTTCTTAAGTCGTTACGTTGATCGGATTGCCTACGTCTTTGATGCCGCCTTAGATCAATTGCCAGTGAATAAAATGGTCAAGACTGGGAACCCACGAGCGCAGGAAGCTGCTGAGGTGGTCAGTCATTTTAGTTGGACCGAGTATGGACTTCAAGATGATGTGCCCACATTGCTGATTTTTGGGGGCTCCCAAGGGGCTTTGAAGATTAACTCCGCCACGGTTGCGGCGATTCCTGAATTTAATCATCGTGAGTATCAAGTTGTGTTTGTCACTGGACAGAAGCGCTACGACGGTGTGATGGCCCAGTTAAAAGGTACGACTGTTGCGGATAATGTTGTGATTAAGCCATACATTGGAAATATGCCGGAAGTGTTACCTCGGGTTGCGGCCATTGTTGGTCGGGCTGGGGCAACCAGTTTAGCTGAGATCACGGCTGATGGGATTCCATCAATTTTGATTCCAAGTCCGTATGTAACGGCGGATCACCAAACCAAGAATGCAAATTCCTTGGCAACGGTGGGGGCAGCTGAGATCATTAAAGAAGCTGACCTGACAGGTGAGACGTTAATTGCAAAGGCTGATCAATTAATGACCAATGATGCGTTGCGGCAAGACATGGCAACGGCCTCTAAGCAACTTGGTGTACCCGATGCGGCTGATCGGGTGTTGGATGTGGTAGAAGCTTTGAAACGTGACTAGACCAATTTCAATGAGATAGGAGGTGAATAATCGTGAAATTCCGGCTAAACCGTCAGGAGTCTAAGCAGCAGCGTTCTTTGACGCCTTGGGAGCAGTACCAGGAACAAGCAAAACAGAAGCGCCGACAGCAGCAGCGTCAGGCGCGAACGCCCAAATGGTTTCACCAAGCTAAACGGATTGGTGATAAATTACCACGGCTCAAGCATCAACGAAATCGGCAGTTAGTTCGGCGACTGGCCATTCTATTAACGAGTTTCACGGTTGTTATCCTAGCTATGGTCTATCTGGTATCACCATTGAGTCATTTACAACGTGTGCGGGTAACCGGGGCGCATGCGCTATCGGTTCATCAGATTCAAACGGCGACCGGTGTGCTGCCAGGCGATTCGATTTTTAACGTGATGGGTCACGAAAAGAAGTTGCAGCAACAGGCGTTGCAACGAAATTCGCGGCTAAAAAAAGTCACGGTCCAGTTTCATTTACTTAATCACGCGACCATTCGAGTCACAGAATATGTGACTGCGGGCTATGTGATGAGGCAAAATCGTTACTATGAGGTACTAGAAAATGGTATTGTTAGTCAACAGTCGGTGAGCCAGCCTAAGAGTGGTACCCCAGTTTACGGGCAATTTAAGACGACCAAACGGCTACACCGAATGATTTTGCAGTATGCTAAGTTAGATAGTGACATTAAGAGTAGTATCAGTGAAATCCAAGATTCACCGACTAAAAGTAATCCTGATCGCGTTCATTTGTTTATGAATGATGGCAACGAGGTTTACGCTAGTATTCCCAGTTTCGCTAAGAAAATGGCCTATTATCCAAGCATTGCGGCCAAGATGCAACAAAAGGGTGTGGTCAATCTGGAAGTGGGTGCCTACTCATATGCGTTTAAAAAATAATTTCATTTTGATTGCATTGCGTAAAAAAGCGTCATTTAGGCTTTTTCAACCCCTATCAAGTGTGTTAAACTGAAAATTATTAGGGAAAAAGCGAATTCATGCAGTGTTATAAGATCATTAACTTAGGAGGTTCCTTTTTCTATGGATAATTCAGGGATGTACGTTGGCCTCGATATAGGAACCACCTCAATAAAAGTCATTGTTGCTGAGAATGTTAAAGGGCAAATGAACGTTATTGGTGTGGGAAATGAACGTTCGAATGGTGTCAGCCGCGGGGTTATCGTGGATATTGACAAGGCAGCGGAAGCAATTCAACGCGCCGTTCGACAGGCCGAAGAAAAGGCTAGTATCGAGATTCACGATGTGATTGTGGGAATTCCCGCAAATATGTTAAAAATTGAACCTTGCAGCGGCATGATTGCCATTGACGATCAGTCACGAGAAATCACTGGGCGTGACGTTCGGAGCGTGGCCACGGCGGCTTTGATTCAAAGCCTGCCGCCAGAACGAGAAGTTGTGGATATTTTAGCCGATGAATTTGTCGTGGACGGTTTTGATGGGATCAAGGATCCCCGTGGTATGGTGGGTGTTCGCTTAGAGCTTCATGGTACCTTATTCACCGGGCCCAAAACGATTATGCACAACACGCGCAAAGCCGTAGAACAAGCCGGACTACATCTCCGCGGCACGGTAATTAATCCGATGGCGCAAGGGATGATGGTGATGAACGATGGTGAGCAAGACTTTGGCACGGTCTTGATTGACTTAGGTGGTGGCCAAGCAACTGCCGCTGTGATTCATGATCATCAGCTTAAGTATGTGGACGTGGATCAAGAGGGGGGCCAATTCATTACCAAGGACATCTCCGTGGTCTTGAATACGTCACTGGACAGTGCAGAAAAGCTCAAGCGTGACTACGGCTATGCTGATTCAACGCAGGCTAGCGATGAGGATGAATTTCCGGTTGACGTGGTTGGTCAAAGCCAGCCAACGCCAATTTCAGAAAAATACTTAGCAGAGATTATTGAAGCACGGTTGGACCAAATCTTTAAACGACTACGTGCTAATTTAGATAAGGTACAGGCTTTAGAACTGCCAGGTGGCATTGTGTTAACTGGTGGGGTAGCAGCTTTGCCGGGCATTACAGATCTGGCAACGGATGAATTTAATACCAATGTCCGGGTTTACGTTCCGGATCAGATGGGATTACGTCATCCATCATTCACTTTGGCTTTAGCCTTGGTGAACTACTATGGGGGACTGAGTGAAATTGATTTACTCATTAAGAGTGCATTAACGGGCTCCACCCAATTAGCCGATGAAACCGACGAGATTCGTCAACGCGAACAGGTTGCTGAAGATGCGGCCAACGAAGCGGCGCAGGTAACTCAAGGCAAATCAGCGAAACCAAAACAGAAGAAAAATCGGACCGAAGGCATTAAAAAGTTCTTCAGCGACTTCTTCGACTAACCTGAGATGGAGGAATACACAATGGAATACTCATTAGATTCTGCGCAGAACAATGGCGCAATCATTAAAGTTATCGGTGTCGGTGGCGGTGGAAACAATGCGGTTAACCGGATGATCGCGGAAGACGTTAAGGGTGTCGAGTTTATCGTCGCTAACACCGATGTTCAAGCACTTGAGGCCTCAAAAGCCGAAACCAAGATTCAATTAGGACCGAAATTAACGAAAGGACTTGGCGCGGGTGCCAATCCAGAAGTTGGTGCCAAGGCAGCTGAAGAAAGCGAAGAAGCAATTACCGAAGCCTTGGATGGTGCCGATATGGTCTTCGTTACTGCCGGAATGGGTGGGGGTACTGGTAACGGTGCCGCACCGATCGTGGCTAAGATTGCCAAGGAAAGCGGCGCGTTAACTGTTGGTGTCGTGACCCGACCATTTAGTTTTGAAGGCCCACGGCGGGGACGGTTCGCTGCTGAAGGGGTTGCCCAAATGAAGGAAAACGTTGATACGTTGATCGTCATTGCTAACAACCGCTTATTGGAAATTGTTGACAAGAAGACGCCAATGATGGAAGCCTTCCAAGAAGCTGACAATGTTTTACGTCAAGGGGTTCAAGGCATCTCTGACTTGATCACGAGTCCTGGCTACGTTAACTTGGACTTTGCTGATGTTAAAACGGTTATGAAGGATCAAGGTGCGGCCTTAATGGGAATTGGGTCTGCTAATGGTGAAAACCGGACAGAAGACGCAACCAAGAAGGCTATCTCATCACCACTTCTGGAAGTGTCAATTGATGGGGCTGAACAGGTCCTGTTGAACATCACTGGTGGTCCCGACTTGTCCTTGTTCGAAGCACAAGCGGCCTCACAAATTGTGTCCGATGCGGCTACGAGTGACGTTAACATTATCTTCGGGACATCAATTGATGAAGATCTGGGCGATGAAGTTCGGGTTACGGTTATTGCCACAGGAATTGATAAGAAAAAAGAAGAACGCGAAGCGGCTCACAGTCGCGTAGCACGACGGGCTGAAAGCCAAAACCGGGCTGATAATGCAACCGAAACACCAGCAAAGGAAACCGAAAAGGATCCATTCGGAAACTGGGACATTCGTGAACCAGCTCATCGACCAGAACCAACTAGTTCGGCGGCTAACACCAATAACGAATTCGCTGGGGTTGATAAACCAGATTTTAATATTTTCAATCCGAACCAGAATGATAGCTCGGCTTCAGATGATAACAAGAGTGAAGATACACCACCATTTTTCAAACGGCGGCGTAAGTAACCGTTTGGAATTCGTTGTGAGAGGAGTGGCGAATCATGGCGGAAAAATTTAGTCTCAGCAAGTTTTTCGGGATGAATGATGAGTATGACGATGACTACGCGGAAGAGCCAACACCGGCAACTAAGTCAACGCCAACACCTCCAACTCGGCCGAATGATAGTCGGAAGGTGGTTGCTATGCGAACTGCAAAACCTAATGCCAGTCATATCGCGATTTGTGAACCGCGAATCTACTCGGATGCCAAGTCAATTGCTAAACAATTGACGAACGGTGATGCAGTCATCGTTAATTTTGCCCGGGTTGATGAAGCACAGGCCCAGCGAATTGTCGATTTCCTTAATGGAACTGCGTACGCTGTAGGTGGCGAAATTAAACGAATTGGGGAACAGATTTTTCTATGTACGCCCCATAATTTCGAAGTTAGTGGTGATGTGGCCGCTAATCTAGGCACGCAAGTCACACGATAAAGGAGCGACATTGTGTTAACTTTAGTCTTATGGATTTTTAAAGCCTTAAACTGGCTAGTCAGTGCCTATATATTACTGATCGTGGTGTATGCCCTATTAAGCTGGTTACCTGGCGGTTATCAGTCTAGATTTGGCCAAATTGTGGGGCGCTTGGTTGAACCCTTTTTGCGGTACTTCGAATTTATTTCGTTGGGACCGATTGGGTTTGGGCCAGTAGTAGCGATTGTGGTCTTATCGTTGGTCCAATATGGGTTACAGGCCCTACAAATAATGATTTTAAATTTACTATTTACGTGACAACGCTAGGAGGCGAAAACGTTGGATGAGAATGTTTTACAACATTTTCGGCCAGATGAAGCGCCGCTGATTGATGCTGTGGGGGGCTGGATTCAGCAGTCACAAGACGAATATCGTCCCGTTCTCACCAACTTTTTGAATCCGCGGCAGGTCTATATCGCAACAACTCTCGCACAGCGAGCCGATGTGCCAGTTCGGTTTAATGGGGGTTATGCCCACGCTGAAATGCAGCGGGCCCTATTTTATCCAGATTATTATGAACCCGTGGCTAAAGATTTTGAGCTAGCAGTTTTGCGCGTCGATTATCCGGTGAAGTTCGCTACTTTACATCACAGTCAGATTTTGGGGACATTGCTGGGAACTGGCATTGAACGGGAAATTCTTGGTGACATTTTAACCGATGGCACTACCTGGCAGGTCGTCACTGAGGCGGGGATGGCCGATTACTTAACTGGGCAGGTCGACCGAATTGGTCGCGTTAAGGCGCGGTTACAGCTCGCCGATTTTGCTGATTTGGTGCACCCCTTAAGTGAGTGGACAGCAGAAGGTGCGACCCTGTCATCATTGCGGTTGGACAACATCGTGGGGACTGGGTTTCATTTATCCCGGCACCGCGCTAAAGAATTGATTGAAGCCGGTCATGTGCGATTAAATTGGGCGGAAACGCAAAAGCCTGACTATGAGCTAGATGTGGCCGATATTGTTTCGGTCCGGGGGTTTGGCCGGATTCGCTTAGATGAAGTCGGCGGTCGGACGAAGAAAGATAAAATACGAGTCACACTAGCGGTACTACAGAAATAGATGCGGAGGGAACAGTGCAATGGTATTAAGTCCATTAGATATTCATAATAAAGAGTTCGGCACCAAGATGCGGGGCTACAACGTCGATGAGGTTAACGATTTCCTGGATCAGATCATCAAGGATTACCAAATCACGTTGAACCACAACAAAGAATTAGAAGAACAATTGGATGCGGCTAATGGGAAACTCAAGTATTTTAACGACTTGAAGGATTCCTTGAATCAGTCCATCTTAGTCGCGCAAGAGGCCGCCGATAAGGTGAAAGCCAACTCTCAAAAGGAATCGGAAATTATCATTCGCGAAGCCCAAAAGCAGAGTTCAGATATTGTTTCTGAAGCGACTAATAAGGGGAACCAAATCATGGCGGAAGCATCGAAGCGAGCGAAGAAGCTGGCTGTCGAAACGGACGACTTGAAGAAGAGTACCCGGGTCTTCCGCCAACGGCTTCAGGTAATGTTGGAAAGCCAGTTAGAAGTGGTCAAGTCTAACGATTGGGACAGCTTGCTTAAGGAAGGTTCCATGTCGAGCTACGAAGAAATCAAGAAGGTCGTTGGCGATCGACTTGACAATGAAGCGGCTCAGGGCGTACACTCAAAGCCTGAACAAACAGTTGCGGAACCGACTGAAGAAGCTGTGACTGAAGCACCCGTTACGGATGGTGGGGACAATGGTGAAACTGTTGTGATCTTCCCTGAAAATGACGACGAGCATTTTGATCAAAATAAATAATGGCATGAAGAACCACGTCAACTAAAAAGATGGTTTTAGCGAGTTAGCGATAGTGGAAGGCTAACAGCCCGCTCTTTTAGGTGATATCACTCTTCCAAGCTCTGTAGCCGAATCACAGTAAGCTATAGCGAGAACGTCGCGATATGACGATTGAGGGTTAATGTTAGTTGAACATTAACCGAATTTGGGTGGTACCACGAACGATTTCGTCCCTTGACGAGGTCGTTTTTTGTTTGCCATCAGTTAGATTGATTCTAGGCAATTGATTTGGTGAACCGGTGAGCTGAGACCAGACATGGTTTGAGCTCACCGGTTCACCAACCGAGAAACATCACTTAAGGAGGAAATGGTATGCGAGTAAAAGACACGCTGAACTTAGGCAAAACCAAGTTCAAAATGCGCGGTAATTTACCGGTCAAGGAAGTTGATCGGCAAAAAGCTTGGGCCGAAAACAAAATGTATGAAGCCCGCCAAAAGTTAAATGAAGGGAAGCCCACATTTATTTTACATGATGGGCCGCCATATGCGAACGGTCCGATTCATATGGGGCATGCGTTGAATAAGATTTCCAAGGATATCATTGTCCGCTACAAGTCAATGAGTGGCTTCCGGGCACCTTATGTTCCCGGTTGGGATACCCATGGCCTACCAATTGAACAGCAATTAACGAAGGCCGGCTACGACCGCAAGAAGATGTCAACGGCCGAATTCCGTGATTTATGTCGGGAATATGCATTAAAGCAAGTTGATCAACAGCGAGAAGGCTTCAAGCGACTAGGGGTCTCTGCTGAATGGGATAATCCATATCTGACCCTAAAGCCAGAATTTGAAGCCGCCGAAGTTCGCGTGTTTGGTGAAATGGCTAAACGGGGCTTGATTTATAAAGGAAAGAAGCCCGTCTACTGGTCCTGGTCATCTGAATCAGCGATGGCTGAAGCTGAAGTGGAATATCACGATGTTACGTCACCTTCTGCTTTTTATGGTGAGCAAGTTGTCGATGGTAAGGGCGTCTTAGATACGGATACGTACCTAGTTGTTTGGACCACCACGCCATGGACGATTCCGGGTTCTGAAGGAATCACAATTGATGCCGGGATCGAATACGCTGTGGTTAAACCAGCTAATGATGACCGCAAGTTTGTGTTGGCTGCTGATCTGGTCGATCAAAATGCAGAAATGTTCGGTTGGGAAGACGTTCAGGTTATCAAGACGGTCATGGGTCAAGATCTAGATAACGTGACGGCACAACACCCATTTATTGCGGATCGAAAGCTAGTTGTGATGTTGGGTGACTTTGTGACAACTGAATCTGGGACTGGCTTGGTTCACACGGCACCAGGTTTAGGGGAAGATGACTTTAACGTGGGTGCCTTGTATCACTTGCCAGTCTTAGTTCCCGTTGATGACAAAGGATACATGACAGCTGAAGCTGGTGCGGATTTTGCGGGTGTTTTCTACGAAGACGCAAACCAAATCGCTTTGGATAAGTTGAAGGCGGCTAACGCACTGCTGAAGTACATGCCTTATGAGCACAGCTACCCATTCGATTGGCGGACTAAGAAGCCAGTTATCTTCCGGGCAACGCCACAATGGTTTGCTTCTGTTGACAAGATTCGGGATGAAATTTTAGCCCAACTCAAAGACGTCAAGTTCCAACCGGACTGGGGTCAACGGCGCTTAGCCAACATGATCAAGGACCGGGGCGACTGGGTCATCTCTCGTCAACGAGTTTGGGGTGTGCCACTACCAATCTTCTATGGTGAAGATGGCGAGGCCATCATCACACCGGAAACGGTTGATCACGTGGCGGACTTATTCGCTGAATATGGGTCAAACATCTGGTTCAAGCGAGAGGCTAAGGATCTCTTACCTGATGGGTTTACTAGTGAACATTCACCTAATGGCGAGTTCACTAAGGAAACTGATATCATGGATGTCTGGTTTGATTCAGGGACTTCCCATCAAGGCGTGTTGGCCGAACGAGATTATTTGGATTTCCCAGCCGACTTGTACCTTGAAGGGTCCGACCAATATCGTGGTTGGTTTAACTCAAGTCTGATCACTAGTGTTGCGGCGACTGGTAAGGCACCGTACAAACAAGTGGTTTCTCAAGGCTTCACGTTGGATAAAGATGGGCACAAGATGTCTAAGTCTTTAGGCAACACAATTGCCCCAGACGAAATCATTTCAAAAATGGGGGCCGACATTGTCCGGCTCTGGGTGACATCCGTTGACTCTTCTGCCGACGTTCGCGTCTCTACCGAAGCCTTTGTGAAGATTTCGGATAGTTACAAGAAGCTGCGGAACACCATGCGGTACTTGCTGGCCAATACCAGTGATTTCGATCCGCAGACAGATGCAATTGCAGTTGATGATTTACAACCGGTTGATCGCCACATGTTGTATCAGCTTAATGAATTTACCAAGAGCGTTCGTGCTCACTATGATCACTATGACTTCTTGAATATCTACAAAGAGCTGATTAACTTTGTCGTCAGCGACTTGTCAGCGTTCTATCTCGACTTCGCCAAGGATATCTTGTACATTGAAGCCGCTGATAGTCCAGTTCGTCGGTCGATGCAAACGGTCTTCTACCAGATTGCTGTAAGTTTGACCAAATTAATCACGCCAATTCTGCCACATACGGCTGAAGAAATCTGGGACTTCTTGAAGGAACCAGAAGACTTCGTTCAATTAGCAGAAATGCCAGCTGTTCTAGAATTGACCGATGCTAACGAACAACCGGACGATGGACATCAGTCAGCGTGGGATCATTTCATGACGTTACGAAGTCATGTTTTAAAGGCCTTGGAAGAAGCCCGCGATGCTAAGTTAATTGGGAAGGCTGCTGAAGCGCATCTTGACTTGTACGTGGACGAGGAAACTAAGCACCTACTCGATCAATTGAATGTGAATGTTCAACAAATCTTGTTGGTTTCTGGTTTAGACGTCGCCAGCCTAGATCAAGCACCAGCAGATGCGTTGACGTTTGACCACTTAGCGGTGAAGGTCACGCCAGCGGCCGGTGAGGTTTGTGATCGTTGTCGGTTAACCAAAGAAGACGTTGGGAGCGACAGTGCTTACCCACACTTCTGTGCCCGGTGTGCCGCTATTGTGCGGCAGAATTTCCCGGAAACGGCTACTGAGGGATTTGACGAAAACTAAAGTTCGATAAGTTTTAGGAAACGGCAGCGCTCCGGGAGACCGGGGACTGTCGTTTTTGTGTGAAAACGAGTATAATTTGTTCTATGTAATGGGAGGGATACCATGTTAACCGGAAAAGTGAAGAGTTATAACGAGCAACGCGGCTTTGGGTTTATCACAACCCCCGCTGATGGTGATGTGTTCGTGTATTACACGGGCATTATTGGCGAAGGTTTTCGTAAATTAGAAGCGGGACAAACTGTCCAATTCGTGATTGTCCAAGGGATGCGTGGTCCTCAAGCGGCCAAAGTGACCCCCGTTGTCACCGCAAGTACTGAGGAGGATTAACATGGATTTAGAAGAACATGTTGAATCGACAGAGGAGCTTTATAATGGGGTAATCATCAAGGTTGAACGCCAACAAGTGCGTTTGCCTAATGGTGACTCTGCTTCTCGTGAAATTGTCCGACATGCTGGTGCTGTGGGGATTTTAGCCCTGACAGCAGATAATAAAATGATTTTAGAACGCCAATGGCGAGCACCAATTGCGGCAGCAACGTTAGAGATTCCAGCCGGAAAACTCGATCAGCGTGATGCGGATAATGTTGAACACGCCGTTATTCGTGAATTAAATGAAGAGATTCGGTATCAACCCGGGCAATTAAAACGGATTACCGGTTTTTATTCCAGTGTTGGTTTTTCCGATGAATACATGACGTTATTTTTGGCAACGGATTTAAAACCCGTGACGACTGAATTACCGCGAGATCAGGGGGAAAATCTGGAACTGCTGACAGTAACCAAGGAAGAAGCCCAAGCGATGATTGATAGTGGCGAAATCAATGATGCCAAAACGATTACGGCCATCTATTACTGGCTATTACAGAAGTAGGTGACGATATGCGTAACGATTGGCAAGACCAAGATGAACAACCCAAAACACGAGCGGACTATCGGCGAGAACAAGAACGTGCTGAACAGGATTTCCAGGAGCGCGATCGTAAACGGGTGGAAGTGGAAAAAGAGTATGCCCGCACGCATGGTCGATCGATGCCCGAGGATGATGCTGATGATCGTCAGCGCATCAGTCCGGCGGAACAAAAGCAACAACGGTTGGGACGACGATTAAATTGGGCCATTGTCTGGCTTGTCGTCTTAATTGTCATTGTGTATCTAATTTTATTTTTAGTTGATTAAGACTTAAGGAGTGGACAGCAACATGACATTTGGCATTATCTGCGCCATGGAAGAAGAAATTAAAGAATTACACGAAGCCTTGGTGGATGCTAAGACAACCAGCATTCACGGTTTGGAATTTTACACGGGTATCATTCATGACCAAGCGGTTGTGTTGGTTCGTTCTGGAATTGGTAAAGTGGAAGCCGGATTGACGACGGCCCTGTTAATTACACAATTCAATGTAGATTTAGTGATTAATTCTGGTTCTGCGGGAGCCTTGGCACCGGACTTAAATATTGGTGATGTGGTAGTTTCAACTGAAACGGCCTACCACGATGCCGATGCCCGGGCCTTTGGCTACGAATACGGGCAATTGCCCCAGCAACCAGCCCGATTCATTGCTTCTAAAGAATGGGGCGATAATATTGTGGCCGCTGCCAGTGAAACGGGGTTGACGACGAAGCAAGGCTTGATTGTTTCTGGTGATCAATTCTTAAATAGCCCAGCTGTCATTAAAGAAATTATGGGTTACTTCCCAGATGCTCTTTCTGGTGAAATGGAAGGCGCAGCGGTCGGCCAAGTGGCGCATCAATTTGATGTGCCTTATGTGGTCGTTCGGGCAATGTCCGACAATGCCGACAACAATTCAGGCGTTGATTTTGATGATTTTATTATTGATGCGGGCCATCGTTCCGCACAGATGTTATTAGCTCTGCTAGCAGCACAGAACTAGCACGGGTGATTCAGGAGGTTTTGAGCGTGCAAGAGATTCACATTGACAATAGCAATGCAGTTCACGAAATTTATTTAGATAATGCGGCGACGACCCCATTAGCCCCAGAAGTTTTGGCAGAAATGACCAATAAGCTGGCAACGGTGTACGGTAATGCGTCAACGTTATATGGCTTAGGTCGTCAGGCCCATACGATTATGGAAAATAGCCGGCAGGTAATTGCGCAGAGTATTAATGCCGCTCATGACGAAGAGATTATCTTCACCAGTGGGGGCAGTGAAAGTGATAATACGGCGATCACACAAACGGCGATGGCCCGTCAATCATTGGGTAAGCATATTATTACGACCGCGATTGAGCATGAAGCAGTCTTGCGGCCGTTACACGCTCTTGAGGAGCAAGGCTTTGAGGTGACCTACTTGCCAGTTGATGAGCAGGGACGGATCAGCCTAGATGATTTCAAGGCAGCCTTGCGAGATGATACGATTTTGGTAACCATCATGATGGGAAATAACGAGGTCGGTAGTCGGATGCCCATTCATGAAATTGGCGATATTTTGAAAGACCATCAAGCTTGGTTCCATACGGATGCCGTCCAAGCTTATGGTTCATTGGATATTGATGTGCAACGGGATCATATTGATATGTTATCGACGTCTGCACACAAGATTAATGGCCCTAAGATGATTGGTTTTCTCTATAAACATGAGGGCGTTAATTTTCCAAGTCTAATCAAGGGTGGCGACCAAGAAGAAAAGCGACGTGCAGGTACTGAAAATGTTCCGGCAATTGCAGGCTTTGCTACCGCAGCGCAGTTGTTAACGCCAGAGGTGAAGGCTGAAAAGCGAACACGGTTCCATGGCTTTAAGGAGCAAGTGGTTCAAGGCTTGACGGCTAATGGTGTTGATTTTGCTGTTAATGGGTCACTTGAAGGCGAAAATCTAGAACATGTTTTGAATATTTGGATTAAGGGGATTTCCACGTATGTCATGCAGACAAACTTGGACTTGGCCGGAATTGCCGTTTCGGGTGGGTCAGCTTGCACGGCCGGATCGATTGAACCGTCGCACGTGTTGACTGCGATGTTTGGTGCGGACAGTCCCCGCATCGCCGAATCCATTCGATTATCATTTGGTCAGCAAACAACGCGTGATGATATTCAGGCATTCGTTGACAATGTGACGACCATTGTTAATCGGTTATCCCACAGTGAGGTGAAGTAGGATGTTATTTGAAAAACAGATGCAAGTTGATGGTGATACAGAGACATATGAACTGCACCCCAACATCAAGCCGTATGCGTTAAAGGATGTTGGCTTTCAAGTGTCCAACGCTGGTAATTACACATTGGAGCGGTCCGTTGATCCCACGTCACCATACAATAAGAATCAAATGTTAAAGGTGACGGTAGCCAAGGATCTGAGCGGGTTTAAGATGGCCACGACCAACGCTTCCGGTAATCGCCGGATTAACATTTTTAAAGGGCCCCACGCCACTGAAAATGTCGAGCAATATCACTTTATCTTACAGAATTTAATGGACCGAGAAATTCTACAGAAAAAATAATGAGACAAGTAGGCCGAAAAGACATGACTTTTTGGCCTACTTTTTTGGAATCTGGAGTTGACGACCGGCCATTCTTGGATAGTCAAGACCACCATGTTTCACTTGTGATACGCCAGGCTTGCAAAACGCTGTCAGAATCGGTAAACTAGGTCATACTGGATTTGTGCGACCTTCAAATCGTAGATTCTCCAGAATCTGATAGAAATGATGGTGATACCATGCAAGACAACAGCCAAACACGGGTTGTCGTTGGTATGAGTGGCGGGGTCGATTCTTCCGTTGTAGCTTTGCGATTAAAGCAGCAGGGGTATGATGTAATTGGCGTCTTCATGAAGAACTGGGACGATACAGATGAAAATGGGGTCTGTACCGCCACTGAAGATTACAAAGATGTGGCTAAGGTGGCTGCCAAGATCGGCATTCCTTACTACTCTGTAAACTTCGAAAAAGAATATTGGGACCGGGTATTCACATACTTCTTGGACGAGTACAAGAAGGGGCGGACACCGAACCCAGATGTTATTTGTAACAAGGAAATCAAGTTTAAGGCGTTCTTGGATTACGCGTTAGAGTTGGGTGCCGATTACATTGCCACGGGACATTACGCACAGTTGACCCGTGACGAGGCTGGGCATGCCCACTTAATGCGTGCAGTTGACCAGAACAAGGACCAGACTTACTTCTTGAGTCAGTTGTCAACTGAGCAGCTAGATCGGGTAATGTTCCCAATTGGTGACTTAGTCAAGCCTCAGGTTCGTGAGATTGCTAAGGAAGCTGGGCTGGCGACCGCTGAGAAGAAGGATTCCATGGGAATCTGCTTTATCGGTGAGAAGGGGCACTTCAAGGACTTCTTGAAGACTTACTTACCAGCCAAGGCGGGTGACATGATGACGGTTGATGGTGAAGTCAAAGGCCATCACGCCGGTTTGATGTACTACACGATTGGTCAGCGTAAGGGCCTGGGTATCGGTGGCGATGGTATCGACAACGAGCCTTGGTTTGTGATTGGTAAGGACCTGCAAAAGAATATTCTGTATGTGGGCAAAGGCTATCACAACCCGCATTTGTACGCGACTCACTTGTCAGCGTCAGATATTCACTGGGTCAACACGATTGACCGTGGTAGTGACTTCCACTGTACAGCGAAGTTCCGTTATCGGCAAAAGGATACAGGGGTTACGGTTCATTTGAGCGACGATGGTCAGCAAGTGACGGTTGAATTCGATGATCCGGCCCGAGCAATCACACCTGGGCAAGCAGTCGTGTTCTACAATGGAGACGAGTGTTTAGGTAGTGCCATTATCGATGCAGCCTATAATCAGGAACGTGAATTACAGTTAATCTAGTTAAATAAGGAGTATTGCTATGAATTAGCAATGCTTTTTTTATTTGAAAAAAATTCGCATTTCTGATATCCCGGCTTTGAAATTCAGGTTAAAACTGGCATAATATAGACTATGTGACTTTATGGAAAGGACGGAGCGCAGCGTGAAATTATACTTTATTCGCCACGGAAAGACCCAGTGGAATTTGGAAGGTCGGTTTCAGGGAGCTGGTGGGGATTCACCGCTACTGGATGAAAGTTATCAACAAATGATTCAAGTAGGCCAATTTTTACGGCAAACGCCATTTGTTCACGCCTATGCCAGCCCAATTAAACGCGCCCGAATAACTGCTCAACGCATTATCAAGGAACTGCATCAATCGGTCCCGTTGACACTGTTGAATCGGCTAGAAGAATTTCACTTAGGTAAGATGGAGGGCATGGCATTTAGTGCGGTTAAGGATCAGTATCCGGCTGAGCTGGATGCGTTTCGCAATCATCCAGAGCGGTACGACGCCCGAACCATCGGTGGTGAAACATTTGCCGAGGTGACAGCTCGAATGACACCAGCGATCCGTCAAATTGTTGCGGCTCACAATCACCCTACAGATAACGTCTTGGTCGTGAGCCATGGGGCGGCCCTTAACGCAGAAATCAATGCGTTAATTGGCACGCCACTAGCCGACTATCGGAAGCGCGGCGGGCTGCGTAATACCAGTGTGACAGTCTTGGAAACGACGGATGGACAATCCTTTAAGTTAATTGACTGGAATGATACGAGTTTCTTAACGGCAACGGCCACGTCGACCGATACAATTTAAGGTGAGAAAATGACAGAAAAAAAGAGTGATCGTACAGCAGCAAAAAAGCGTTCGGAACAGGCCGTACATGAATTGGTAACGCGGATTGATACCCATCCGGGGGATGCTGACGCCTACTATGAATTAGCCACCGTTCTAGTTGATTTGAAATCATTTGCCCAAGCAGAAGAATTGCTGATGAAGGCACTTGGGCTATTCCAGGCGCAGCCGGCAGTTGTCGATAAACTACATTATGGCCTAGGCAACGTTTACTATGCTGCCGAAGATTATCCTAAGGCCATTCAACAGTTTGACAGTTTAGGCGCGCAGTGGAAAGGGGCCGGTTATTTGATGTTGGCTCAGAGCTATATGGCTAATGGTGACCACAAACGAGCCCTAGCGTTTGCGTTGACGGCTCTTGCCAGTCAACCCGACGATGTTGCCACACTGCAAGTGGTTGCCGAAAATCTGTTAGCATTGGGGAATATGGTCCAGGCGGCTCAGTATTATGACCAACTCTTGGCGATTGATCCTAAAAATGGACGGGCAACCTTTGATCGTGGGCTGGTGGCGATGGTGCAAGGAACACCTTACGCCGATTACTTTGAACGCGCCCAGACGTTAGATCCCCAATACTTCGAGCAAGGCCAACAACGATTGGCTGATATTGAAAAATTCATGCAACAAAAACCTGATTCAGATCAGCAGTAAAGGAGACGACACAGATGGCAACCGAATCGCTAGACTTATTTGCAACCGATAACGCTGGGCAACCAGACTTTGTGGTCGGCACTGTCAGTGCGGTCTTTTTTGCCAGTAATGATAGTTTTTATAAGGTGATGCTGGTTAAGGTTTCTGAAACGAGTCTGGATTGGCACGAAGATGAGATTGTGGTGACGGGCAACTTTGCCGATGTCAAGGATGACGTGACGTACCGCTTTACGGGTAAACGTGTCGAACATCCCAAGTATGGCGTACAGTTTCAAGCCGATAACTATCAAAATGAAACACCGACCTCCCGTAGTGGGGTGATTGCTTATTTAAGTGGTGATGATTTCCCGGGATTGGGTAAGAAAACGGCAGAAAAAATTGTTGATGCGTTGGGCACCAACGCAATCGAAGAAATTCTAAATGACAGTGCAGTGTTAGCGCCATTGGGTTTGTCACCTAAAGTGACGGCTACATTGGTGAGCCAATTGCAGACCAATAATGGGATGGAACAGATTATCATTGGCTTGAATGGATATGGATTTGGTAGCTCGCTCGCTGCAGCCATTTATAATCGATATCAAGAAAAAACTTTGGACGTCATTCACGAGAATCCTTATCGGTTAGCTGAGGATATTACGGGAGTCAGCTTCAAACGAGCCGACCAGATTGCCACGCAACTGGGTTATGCCGCGGATAAACCAGAGCGACTGCAGGCGGGACTCTTACAGACCTTGACAGACTTATCGGTTGCGAATGGGGATACCTACACAACGGCCAAACCACTGTTAAACCAAGCGCTGAGCTTGTTGGAAAATTCGCGCAATGTGCGATTAGAGCCAACTAAGCTGGCCGATCAACTCTTAGAATTGGCTAAACAGCAAAAAGTGGTGGGCGATGACCAACGGATTTACTTGAAAGCCCTATACGATGCTGAGTGGCAAGTGGCTGAACATCTGCAACGGTTATTACAAGCGGATACCCAGCAAGCGACGTTCAGTGAAGAGGCGATTGCCAAACAACTGCGGATTGTTGAAAAGCAGGCCGATATTGTCTATGATGATTCGCAAACGGCGGCTTTAACAGCAGCCTTGCAAGCAAAAATAATGCTCCTAACCGGTGGCCCTGGTACCGGGAAAACGACGATTATTCGTGGACTGGTGAACTTATATGCCCGGCTGCATGAGGTCTCCTTGGATATTAATGAGTATAAAGATAAACCCTTTCCGATTCTGTTAGCGGCCCCCACTGGTCGAGCGGCTAAACGTATGAGTGAATCAACGGGATTGCCAGCGTCAACTATTCATCGGTTATTAGGGTTAACCGGTCGGGAAACAGATCTTGATGCGGCTACGACCAAAGATTTAGAAGGGGGACTGCTGATTATTGACGAAGTCTCCATGGTCGATGTCTATCTGATGAAGACGCTGTTGCGAGCAGTTCCGGTGGGGATGCAGGTCGTTTTGGTAGGTGATAAGGATCAGCTGCCATCAGTCGGACCTGGTCAGGTGTTCCATGATTTACTGGCGAGTGATCAATTGGCAAAGATTCAACTGGATACGATCTATCGGCAGGGGGATGGGTCATCCATTATTCCGTTAGCACACGCTATCAAGGCGGGAAAGTTACCGGCCGATTTCACCCAGAACCACGCCGATCGTTCCTTTATCGCGTGCCATGCCAACCAAGTAGAAAGTGTCATTGATCAGATTGTCGCTAAGGCGCACGCTAAGGGATTCTCTGCCAGTGATATCCAAGTATTGGCGCCCATGTATCGGGGGTCAGCGGGGATTGATCGACTGAACGTGGTGTTACAGAATATTTTAAATCCGAAAAAAACGGCCCGGCAAAAGGAAGTCACTTTTCGCAATCAACAGTTTCGGATTGGAGATAAAGTCTTACACCTGGTCAACAGTCCGGAGAATAATGTTTTTAATGGTGATATTGGGACGATCACGGGGATTGATTTGGCGAGCGATAAAAATAGTAAAGTTAAAAGTGATCAATTAACAATTGCCTTTGAACAAACCGAGGTAACCTATGCACGTAATGATTGGATTCGGCTGACGCTAGCCTATTGTATGTCGATTCATAAGGCCCAAGGCTCAGAGTTCAAACTGGTCATTTTGCCAATGGTGAGCCAGTATAATCGGATGCTCCAACGGAATCTATTGTATACGGCCGTAACGCGAGCTGCCGATATGTTAATTCTACTGGGAGAACCGCAGGCGTTTGAAACCTGTGTGACGAATTTATCCGTTAACCGGCATACAACCCTGACAACGCGGATTCAGACGGTCTTAGATCCAGATAAAACGTCATCAGCCTCGTCAAAATCGGCTGATGACGCACAACCACAACCGGTGGCGGTAGCTGAACCGGCAGCAGTGGCCGATCATGACGTGGCGACTGCCACGGCTCAAGACTATCAATTGACACCAGCGTTAGTTCAAGCGCGACAGATTGATCCAATGATTGGCATGCAAGGCATTACCCCGCAACAATTTATGCCATCGTTATAAAATAGCGGTTGCAGGCGTTGCGTTTCTGAAAAAAGATTGCGATAATATAGAGAGACTAAAATTACGATTTGTGGAGATCCCACAGGGAGGCTGTCATGGCAGAACACGTTGAAGCTGGTAAAATGAAGGTATTTGCCTTAAACTCAAACCGGCCACTTGCTGAAAAGATTGCAAAAGCAGCGGGTGTGACGCTTGGAAAGTCCACCATTAAGCATTTTAGTGATGGTGAAATTCAAATAAGTATTGACGAAAGTATTCGGGGCGATGAATTATTTTTAATTCAGTCGGTTTCTGATCCAGTCAATACGAATTTGATGGAACTGTTGATCATGGTTGATGCGGCCCGACGCGCTAGTGCCGAAAAGATCAACGTGGTGGTGCCCTACTATGGCTACTCACGAGCTGACCGAAAAGCCCGTTCTCGTGAGCCAATTACGGCCAAGTTAATTGCCTCCATGATGCAGATGGATGGGGTTGACCGGGTCATTACGCTGGACTTACATGCGGCGCAATTACAAGGGTTCTTTGATATCCCCGTCGATCATTTACAAAGTGACCGTCTACTGACGAGCTATTTTGACCAGAATCCACGATTAGCAGATGAAGATATTGTGGTCGTCGCACCAGATCACGCGGGCGTGAGTCGTGCGCGGCGCTTAGCCGAATTACTGGGCGCTCCAATTGCCATTATTGACAATCGGTCAGAAACGGAAAATGCGGCTCATCCGGATGCGGTGATCGGAAATGTGACTGGAAAGCACGCGATCTTAGTGGATGACATCATTGATACGGCAATTCGGATTACGGTGTCAGCGGAAGCGTTGAAGCGGGCAGGTGCGGCTGATGTTTTTGCTTGCGCGACGCACGCGGTTCTATCCGGCGATGCGACCCAACGAATTGATGATTCAGTGTTGGAAAAGGTCGTAATTACCGATTCGATTCAGTTGCCGGAGGACAAACAGAGCGATAAGTTTGAAATCTTATCTGTTGGTGAACTATTCGGTAAGGCAATTGATTTGATTTATCATGAGCAACCGGTGGATTCTTTATTCCACGGTTCATTGAAACGCCAAAAGCAATAAGTGTTGACCGTTACCGCTACTAGCTGGTGGCGGTTTTTATTTTGATGAAGAAAGTAGGTGGCGTAAATGCGACGTTACCAACAAGCCCAATTATTTCAACTACGCGAGATTGCTATGGGATTGACCTTTATTGGTGGTTTTATCGATGCGTATACGTTTGGTCAACGGGGTGGGGTTCTAGCGGCTGGTCAAACGGGTAACTTGATTTTTCTCAGTGTTGACATTGCCCAGCATAACTTGCCGGGTGTGCTCACAAAGTTATTGACGGTAGTATTCTTTATCCTCGGGGTTGTGACCGTGGGATTACTTAATTATCGATTGCGGCCGACCTCTCACTACTGGCGCTTACCCACGTTATTGGCAGAGTTTGTAGTTTGCCTGGTCGTTGGTGGGTTGCCAGAGACGGTTCCTAATTTGATTGTGACGCCGCCACTGGCGTTTGTGATGGCAATGCAGACGACGGCCTTTGGTCACATTGAAGGGCATGGGTACAATAATGTTTTTTCAACCGGTAATTTAAAAAAAGCCACATCGGCGTTGACGGATTATTTTATCTATCGACAGCCCGGAACACTGACAACCGGAATCATTTACGGCGGTTTGGTCGTCAGCTTTGCAGGCGGAGCGATTATTTCAGCGTTATTGCAAGGGTGGCTTTTAGGTCGAACGATTTGGTGTGCGGCCGGCCTCTTGCTGATCGTTGGTGGTTATTATACGTGGTTATTGTTTAAGCGCCAAGATGATGCGTTCGATCAATGAGCAAGCTAAAAAGGGAACTGAACCTGTGGTGAACAGGCCAGTTCCCTTTTTAACTGACAGATTAGAGTAGTTTCAAATGTGCTTTAGGACGATCAAAGTCCAACCACCGTTCTAATTGATTCTGTCCGGTGGTAATGACCACGCAACATAGCCAATATAAAATGGCAATGGTGATGTAAATAGTCATATAATCTTGGTTAGCGCCAGCTACAATTTTAGCTTGCATAAACATGTCGGTCACGGTAATCATGGCAGCGAGCGACGTTCCCTTAAACATATCCAGCAAAATATTACCAAGTGCGGGAATACTGATACGAAAAGCCTGCGGAATAATGATAAAGCGCATAACTTTCCGATAGGGGAGCCCAATCGAATAAGCCGCCTCATATTGCCCGTGATCGATTCCTAAGAAGGCGGAACGAAAGACTTCGGAGACGAAGGCCGCAGCCCCTAAAGTGAAGGAAATAATCGCCGCTGGAACGGCCGTTAAGCCAAAGCCAAAGTAGACAATAAATAAGACAACTAGCATCGGTACGCCACGCATAAAGGAAATATAGGCGCGGGCTAATCCATGGAGCACTCGCACGTGACTCAATTGAGCCAGAGTGAGTAACATGCCCCAAATTGTGGCCAGTCCGAAAGCCATGACAGTTAGAAAAATGGTCATGGGTAACCCACTCAAAATTTGTGGAATTGACGACCACGCTAACGGCGCATTAAAGAATCCTGGGATTGACAAATATTTCAGCATCGCTGGTCACCTAGTTTTCTATTGGCCCGTATATTTAGACTTAATGGTAAAGTTCTTAGAGATATGAACAGTTGGTTTTTGCGTTACATCAGCGCCGTAATATTTTTCGGAAATCTTTTTGATCGTGCCATTCTTCAATAATTTTTGAATTTCACGATCAATTTCCTTTTTTAGCTTGGTATTACTCTTCTTCATCAAAATACCCACGCCTTGGCCATCATCACTGGTGGTAAAATACATGTTCTTAGCAATGTGTAGGCCATTATTCGGTACCGCTTTGAGAGCAAGCTTTTGGAGGTAGTAGTCATTCATGATCAAATCGGTCTTGCCATTTTTGACATCTTTTAAGTAGACGTCGTTAGAGACATTATCATAGTTGACCAGTTTGGCACCTAGCTGTTGCGCCAAGCGTTGATAACCAGTCCCCGCTTCGCCGGCAGCCTTTTTCCCCTTGATATCTGCCCAAGAGTGAATCCCGGAATCGTCTTTATCCCGGACCACCAAACTATTAAATGAGTGCTTGTACACGGTCGACAAAGCATATTGCTTTTTTCGAGCTGGCGACAAGCCAAAATCATTGGCGGCCAGATCAGCTTTACCGGAGTTGACAGCCGTCAGTTGCCCGTCAACACTTAGTTCCTTGAACTGTACCTTCTTGTGCAAGCCCTTAGCAACCGCCCGGACGACTTCCACGTCAAAGCCAGTTAACTTACTATTCTTTGACGTATGGAACGATGTGGGATATAACGTTCCCGACGTTGCGACAATTAAGGTCTTCTTATTAGCCACCTTAGTATTCGTTGACGTTTTTGAGGAGGTCCCGCAACCAACGAGAGCACCACTCAAGATAACACTTAACCCTAAACCTAAAACCAACCATTTTTTCGTCTTATTCATCCTTTTTCAGTCCTTTCAATTTATGACCTAAGACTTTTTCAGTATACCGATTTGAAACCGTTTTTACAACCGAATGGTGGTAAAATAAAGCTGGTAACTTACTAAAGATTAGAACAAAATCAATGGAGGCGGTTTGGATGGTCGTAACAGATTGGATTGGGACCCCAGCGTTAACTTGGGCCCGACGGATTAGAGCGGGAGAGGTTAGTCGCCAGGAGCTCATTGAAACGGCGTTAGCGGAGATTGATCGGCAAAATCCACAGCTAAATGCGGTCATCACAACTCGCCGCGAGAAGGCCTTAGCGGAAGCGGCAGCGCAGAAAGACACGGGCCAGCCCTTTCTCGGTGTCCCATTGCTTTTGAAAGGGCTGGGCCAGCAACTGCAGGGCGAACCAAGCACTAGTGGATCAAAACTATTAACAACCAATGTTGCCAGCCAAACGAGTTTTTTTGTGCGGGCCTTACAACACGCCGGATTTATTATCATTGGTCAAACCAATTTTCCTGAGTTTGGGTTCAAGAATATCACGGATGCGAAGCTCTACGGGCCGGCGCACAACCCCTGGAATTTAGACTATCAGCCCGGCGGTTCGTCTGGCGGCGCGGGCGCTGCGGTTGCGGCCGGATTGGTTCCCATTGCGGCCGGTAGCGACGGCGGTGGCTCTATTCGGATTCCATCATCGTGGTCGGGAACGATTGGGTTGAAGCCTACGCGCGGGCGGGTTCCCGTTGGGCCTAGCGATTGGCGATCATGGCAGGGCGCCGCCATTGATTTTGCGTTAACCCGGTCAATTGCAGATACAGCGGCGCTATTAGACAGCTTACAAACCCTGCAACCAGCTGCGGTCTTTCAAACCCCATTAGAACGATCCGGGTTCTTCGCCCAGCTCGATCAACCCGTGCACCCGGGGGTCATTGGCTTTACGACCGAATCACCAGTGGGGACGCCTGTCAGTCCCGAAGCGGTTCAAGCGGTTCAAGATGCGGTGACTTTCTTACGTGAGCAAGGGTTTGCCGTCGAGGAAATCCATAATCCGATTGATGGCGTGGCTCTAATGGAAAGTTACTACACCATGAACGCCGGTGAGACAGCAGCCTTCATGACGGAATTAGCGGCTAGTCTGGGTCGGACGCTAACGGCAGATGATATGGAATTACTGACGTGGGCGCTTTATCAAACGGGGAAACAAACCTCCGCCGCAGATTATAGTTTAGCTCTAAGCAAGTGGGATCAAGCAGCATGGCAAATGGCCCAGTTACATGCGACTTATCCGATTATTTTGACGCCAACAACGGCTTGGCCGGCTCCCAAAGTGGGCGATCCATTGGTATCAGCCAGCGACGCGGCCAAGATGGCAGAGATTACGACGATGCGACCAGCGGCGCAAAAACAATTAATTTATGACCAATGGTTACCAGCCCTGACGCGGTCGCCATTTACGCAGCAGGCTAATCTGACGGGGGAACCAGCCATTAGTTTGCCAACTGCGGTTACCGCAACTGGATTACCATTGGGGATTCAATTTAATGCAGCCAAGGGCCAAGAATTAATATTGCTGAGGCTTGGTGCTTTATTTGAACGCGCGGGAAAGTTAAAATGGTTACATGCGACAAAATTAGATTGAGGAGCGAACGTTTTGAAAGGAAAGCATTTAGGCATTTTAGTTGGAGCAGCAGTTGTGATTGCGGGAGGATTAGCGGCTTGTGGAACCACATCTAAGTCAACGAACCAATCGGGACAACTAGCAGCTAAACAGGTCGTTAATTTATCGACCAAGTCTGAGGTTACGACTTTAGACGTTTCCAAAGCGGCGGATTCGGTTAGTTTAACGCAGCTGTATCATACCCAAGAAGGCCTATATCGGTTGGGGAAAAAGGAAAAGTTGATTAATGCGATGGCGACCAAGACCACCGTTTCTAAAGATGGTAAGCGATACGTCTTTAAATTACGTGGCAATAACCATTGGAACGATGGAAAACCAGTAACGGCTAAGGACTTTGTCTATTCATGGCGACGGACGGTGAATCCTAAGACAGCCTCTGAATATGCTTACCTGATGGCTGGAATTAAGAACTACAGCCAAGTTCAAAGTGGTAAGCTGGCACCTAGCCAGTTAGGGGTTAAAGCCCAAGGAACGAAAACGTTAGTGGTAACGTTAAGTAAGCCGGTTGCGTATTTTAAGTTGTTATTAGCGTTTCCGACTTTCTTCCCACAGGAACAAAGTGTGGTTGAAAAATATGGGAGCAGCTATGGTCATTCCAGCGCACAGACGGCTTACGATGGGCCATTTGTGATGAAGAACTGGCAAGGTACCAACCAAAGCTGGAAGCTGGTTAAAAATACGAAATTCTGGGATAAATCAGCCATTACGTTAAAACAACTGAATTTTCAAGTGGTAGCGGATGCCTCAACCGGACTTAATTTGTTCCAGAAGAAAGAATTGGATGCGACAACGTTAGACGGGACCCAAGTCGCTAATTTAAAGAATAATAGTGAGCTCAAAACTTTTGTTGGCGGAACGACCTATTATATGCAGATGAACCAAAAGAAGGTCAAAGCCTTGAAAAACTTAAAGGTTCGCCGGGCGTTGTCTCTAGCAATCGACAAGCAACAGTTGGCCAAGAGTGTCTTACGAGATGGTTCTAAGGCACCGTTAGGATTCGTTTCTCAAAATCTGACACAAAATCCCAAGACAAAAAAGGATTTTGCCACGGACGCCTACGTTAAGAGTGGCGTGGCCTATGACTTACCACAGGCTAAGCAATTGATGAAGGCTGGCTTAAAGGAAACGGGCACTAAGAAGTTGACGGTTACCTTAATGGCGGACGACACATCGGTAACCAAGACAGTGGCCCAGTATATTCAAGCGGAGCTACAGAAGTTACCTAATGTGAAGGTGACGATTAATAGTTTGCCTTACAAGACGCGATTGAGTCGGTCTAATTCAGGAAACTTTGACTTAGTCTTGTCGAGTTGGGGAGCCGATTTCGCTGATCCAATTAATTTCTTGTCATTAATGAGTACGGGTAATACGAACAATAATGGTGGTTTTTCGGACGCCCAATACGATCGTGATGTAAAGAAGTCCGAGAACCAAGATGCTAACAACCCAACAGCTCGTTATCAGGATTTAGTCAACGCGGAAAAGCGGCTGATGACGAAACAGGGGGTTATTCCGTTGTATCAACCAGCGACCGCCGAAATGTGGAATGCAAAAGTTTCTGGCTACGTTTGGAATCCAGCCGGGATGAGCCGTGGTTATCAATGGATGAAAGTTGAAAAGTAACGCATAGTTTTCTGAAAGCGACCAGCGTTAGCGGGTCGCTTTTTTTGACCACTCAAGTGAATGATGAAAAAGCTAAGGTGAAAGATTCGGAATTGAAATTAATTATGAAACATGTTATACTTAAGTTAGCAATCATGAAAGCGAATACATAATTGCTAACTTATGAAGCAGGAGGCTGACACGATGCAGTTTGATGAGTTATTAACTGAACAACGGAATCACCGTTCAACCCACATTGACCGGGAATCCACGCTAGAGATGGTGGCCACGATCAACCGGGAAGATCATCGAGTCGCACGGGCTGTACAAAAGGAGCTTCCCCAAATTGCCGCTGCGATTGATGCAGCTTACCCGAAATTTGATCAGGGCGGTCGCCTGATTTATGTGGGAGCAGGGACATCAGGTCGGTTGGGGGTTATGGATGCGACTGAAATTCAGCCAACCTATGGCTTAACTGCTGAACAAACATTTGGACTAATCGCGGGTGGCGAGCCAGCGTTAACACATACGGTTAAGGCGGCTGAGGATTCCATTGAATTGGCACAGGCAGATTTGGCTGCCGTTCAATTGACGGCCCAAGATATTGTTGTGGCGAGTGCTGCATCTGGGCAGACACCCTATACCGTGGCGGCACTGCAATATGCGCAGGAAAAAGGGGCCCTAGGCATTGGTTTTTCGTGCGTTGAAGATAGTCCTTTGGCCCAATTAGCAGATTATCCAATTACACCAGTCGTGGGGCCGGAGGTGATTACCGGGGCAACGTTATTGAAAGCAGGAACCGCTGAAAAGATGGTTCTCAACATGCTATCAACAGGGATCATGGTGAAGTCGGGTAAGGTTTATCAGAACCTCATGATTAATGTGGTACCGACCAATGGTAAGACCTTTGAACGGGCTAAAAAAATTATTGCTGAAGCCACGCAAACGTCACTGCTGGCTGCGGAACGTGCTTTGGAACGCGCAAATAATCACGTGCCGTTAGCGATCGTATTGATCGAAACCAAGGGCACGATTGCTGAGGCAAAGGCTTTGTTAGCAGCAACTAATGGGCATGTTTCACAGGCTGTAAAATTAAATGACAAGCAGCACTAAACCGGTGAGAAACTTGACTGGTCCACACCAATTCTTTATACTTTAACTTAGGTATAAGTGGAAAGGAATGTGACAGCATGTATCTTGCAGACGAACATCGTTACGAAAAAATGCCCATCAGACGCGCCGGGAATACGGGTTTCCAATTACCAGCTATTTCTTTTGGGATGTGGCACAGTTTTGGTGAAAATGCGAATTATGGTGATACTCGAGACATTATTCTAAAAGCTTTTGACGCCGGTATTTTTAGTTTTGATTTGGCCGCCAATTATGGGCCTGGTTCTTACGAAGCCGAACGACTCTTTGGCGAAGTCTTGGAACGTGAATTGAAGCCTTACCGTGATGAATTGGTCATCAGTAGTAAGGCCGGCTTTCATATGTGGCCAGGTCCTTATGGACAAATGAGCTCGCGTAAGGCGTTGATGGCGTCGTTGGACCGTTCCTTACAAACGATGGGCTTGGACTATGTAGACATTTTCTATAGTCACCGATTCGATCCAGAAACCTCTCCTGAAGAGACTGCTGTGGCTTTGGATGACATCGTTCGCCAAGGCAAAGCGTTGTATGTGGGAATTTCCAACTATACAGCACCGCAAGCAGAAGCTATGATTAAGATCTTCAAGGACTTACGGACGCCATTTGTGATTGATCAGGTGTCATACAACATGTTGAATCAAACGGCCAATGATGATGGCCTGTTTGACCTGTTGAAGCAAAATAATGCTGGTGCAATTGCCTATGGACCACTTTCGGAAGGTTTGCTGACGGATAAATACTTGAACGGTATTCCGGCTGACGTTGATATTCATTGGTCAAACCAATTTGTTTTGGATAACGGTCGTGATAAGATGTTGCAAAAGCTACAAGCTTTAAATAAAATTGCGCAGAGTCGGGGGCAAAAGTTGTCGCATATGGCACTCGCTTGGCTTTTGCACAATCCAGTGATTACGAGTGTGATTACTGGGGCCTCCAAGCCAGAGCATTTGATTGAAAATGTGAAAGCTGTTCAAAACCTGGCCTTTGATGAAGAACAACTACAAGCGATTGATAAGATTTTAAAAGCATAATGTTATAGGGAGTGGACCTAAAGCTAATTGGGTCCGCTTTTTTAGTTGGGTGACGAATCGTGTTTAGTGGATGGGGGAAACCACAAATTGACCGCAAATTTTTGGAGGTCATGCGGTATAATGTGAGTAAGGATGAATTTTGATGGCGGAGGTTGCTATGACACGGAAAGTAACGATTCGAGATCTTGCGGAAGCGGCTGGCGTTTCGGTAACAACGGTTTCACAGATTTTAAATGGTAAGGGTGAGCGGTTTAGCATAGAAACACGCCAACGGGTTCATCAATTACAAGAGGATCTGGGATACGTGCCAGATTTTAATGCGCGGAACTTAATTATGAAGTCAGCACAGACAATTGGCGTACTCGTCCCTAATTTGGGGAATCCCTTTTTTAGTATGTTTATTCGGGGGGTTCAACAAACCAGTCGAGAACGGTATTTCATCCCACTGATCTTTGGTGCGAATCATGATGAGCAACTTGAAAGCTATTATTTGCAGGAATTGATTAAACGAGCAGTGGATGGGTTAATTATTGCAAGTGCTTCGATTACCGGAGAAGCCATTGATAATATTTTGAAAAAGAATGGGATTCCGTATCTGTTAATCGATCAAAATGGCGGTCCTAGTGTTGATCGTATTCGGGTTGATGATGAACAAGGCGGCCAGCTAGCGGCGCGGCACCTATTGGCCCTGGGTCATCAGCGAATTGTTGTGGTGATGCCAGAGCACCCGACCCAAAATTTGCGGATTCGCTTAGCGGGTTTCAAGGCACAATTGGTCGATCAGCAAATACCCTTGGCCGATAGTGCGGTCATCACATCGCCAATGACAAAGCTGGGGGGATATCAAGCGACCGCCGCCGTGTTGGCGCAACACCCCACGGCAGTCTTTGCGATTAATGACGAGACGGCGCTAGGGTTAATGCGGGGGCTTCATGAACAGGGAGTACGGGTTCCAGATGATATTTCAGTATTGGGGTATGATGATATTGATTTAGATGAGTATGTCGTCCCTAAACTGACAACCATTCATCAGCCGGTGGTGACTATGGGACAGCAGGCAACAGAGCTATTGATCAATCGGGTCCAGAACCAACGGCAACCGGCCCAGATGGTGGATTTGCCTGTCGCCTTAAAGCAACGGGAAAGTACGGGGCCCGTGAAATAAATTTTATTTAGTTCTTGTAAGCCTTTTCGAAACATGATACGCTATGAGTAATCGAAAAAACGAATTGCTCGGTGTGTCAGCAATACGTAAAACGTTTTACAAACGAATACCACTTAAGGAGTGACAGTTAATTATGGCAAATAAAGTAACGGTTCTGGGAAGTTTGAATGTTGATACGACGCTACGGATCGCGCGGATGCCGCAACCAGGGGAAACATTATCGACTGAAAACAAGAGTAGTGCTGCTGGCGGTAAGGGTGCCAACCAAGCGGTAGCTGCTGCACGGGCCGGAGCCGAAACAAGCTTTATTGGTAAGGTGGGGAATGATGATGCTGGTCGTTTCATGGTAGAGTCATTAGATAATGACCACATTGATACACACGCAATCATTACCGATCCAGTTGTAGGAACCGGGTCTGCCTTCATTCTCTTGGATGAAGCTGGTCAGAACAGTATCTTGGTTTATGGTGGTTCTAACCAACAGATTAAGGCCGAAGAAGTCATTGCTCGCGAAGATGAAATTGCTAATGCTGATTTCTTAATTACCCAGTTTGAAACGCCACAAGCAGCGACCTTGGCAGCATTTAAAGTGGCTAAGCAACATGGGGTAACAACTATTTTGAACCCGGCACCAGCTGCTGAAATTGATCCAGAGATTCTAAAAGTGACGGATCTGGTCATCCCTAACGAAACGGAAAGCGCAGAACTAACTGGAATCGAGGTAACAGACGAAGCCTCAATGGATGCCAATGCGAAGAAGTTCCGAGAAATGGGTGTTAAGAACCTGATTATCACAGTTGGGAGTAAAGGCGCTTACTACGCAACTGAACAGGAATCCGGATTTGTGCCGGCCTTTAAGGTTAAAGCTGTGGATACGACCGCAGCTGGAGATACCTTCATTGGTGCTTTGAGTTCACAATTGAAGCCAGATCTTAGTAATGTTGCAACGGCGTTGGTCTTTGCGCAACGGGCAAGTTCCTTAACGGTGCAAGGTTTGGGTGCTATGCCATCTATCCCAACGGTTGAACAAATTGAGGCCGCTAGCAAGAAGTAGGTATTTTCAATAAATTGGTCTAACCGATAATTTTTCTGATTTTTTCAGAAAAATTATCGGTTTTTTTTGTGTTCATAAGGCAACCGGTTGCAACATCTTGGAACCGGTATATTTATTTTAAATGATTTTATCAGATTGCCATTCCTTTACTACTGCGGTTTATAAAATGGGTTGCATTTATATCGTTAGATTGGTATAGTTGTGAAAGTCGATAGACAATGTCGAATTTACCGGTAGATTCAACACTTGAAAATTTCAGTGATTTAGAAAATAGCCGTGATTGGTCCGGCTAATTTAAGTGAGGTTATTTAAACATGTTGAATGAAGAAGTTCTGAATAAACAAGCTAACTTTGACGAAGTGGATACACAGGCTGTGACGGCTGTCCGCATGCTGAGTATGGATATGATTTCACGAGCACGGTCGGGCCACCCGGGATTACCGTTGGGGGCGGCACCCATGGCTTATGTTTTGTTCTCTCGTCATTTACGAGTGGATCCATCGTTTCCCCAGTGGTTTAATCGTGATCGCTTCGTTCTCTCGGCAGGTCATGGATCGGCAATGCTATACAGTCTGTTGCACCTTAGCGGCTTTGCATTAAGTCGCGATGATTTGATGAATTTCCGGCAGTTAGGAAGTAAAACTCCCGGTCATCCCGAGTACGGGGTAACTCCAGGGGTAGATGCAACGACGGGCCCCTTGGGACAAGGGATTGGGATGGCCGTCGGTATGGCAATGGCCGAACAACATTTACGAGCTAGCTACAATCGGCCGAATTTAAGTGTGGTGGATCATTATACGTATGCGCTTTGTGGTGATGGGGACCTTATGGAAGGGGTCGCGGCTGAGGCAGCTAGCTTAGCTGGACAACTCCAATTAAATAAATTAATTGTGCTGTATGACTCAAATGATGTGTCACTCGACGGACCCCTTAGCAACGCTTGTCATGATAACGTGGCCGAACGATTTGAAAGTTACGGCTGGAATTACTTACGAGTAGCAGATGGTGATGATTTGGCGGCCATCGATCAGGCTATTCGGACGGCTAAAAACAATCAGAGTGGGCCAACATTGATTGAAGTAAAAACACAAATTGGTGCAGGGAGTCCAAATGCCGGAACCAATAAGGTTCATGGCGCACCATTAAATTCTGAGGATTTAGCGGCAACACGGGCGCATTATCACTGGGAGTGTGATCCATTTACTGTGCCGGCGACCGTTCATGAACGGTTTATGACGACGATTAAGGCACGCGGGTGGGCCAGTCATCAAGAGTGGTCGAGTGTAATTACCCGTTATTCTACGTATGAGCCCCAATTGGCTGCGCAGTTTGCACAGGGGATTAGTCAGACGTTACCGGCCGATTTAAAAGCAACCTTACCTACTTATTATAAAAAAGATGATTTAGCTTCACGTGCTAGTGGTCATGAAGTCTTACAACGGTTAAGTGCCGCTTATCCCAATCTATGGGGCGGTTCCGCCGATCTCTTCAGCTCAAATAAAACGAATGTTGCGGCCACTGATCGGTTTAGCAAAGATAATCCAACTGGGAAAAACTTGTGGTTTGGCGTTCGCGAATTTGCTGAAGCAGCGGCAATGAACGGCATTGCCTTACACGGCGGAACTCGAATCTACGGTTCAACATTCTTTATTTTTTCCGATTATATGAAGCCAGCAATTCGGTTGGCAGCGCTGCAACACTTACCAGTTATTTACGTCTTAACCCATGATTCCTTGGCAGTGGGGGAAGATGGACCGACGCATGAACCAGTCGAACAGTTGGCAGGATTGCGGGCAATTCCGGGGTTGACCGTGTATCGACCAGCTGATGGTAACGAAACAGCGGCAGCCTGGTTGGAAGCCCTGAAAGCAACCGATCATCCGACAGCTATTGTATTGTCACGACAGGGGTTACCAACGCTGCCTAAGCCAGCATCTCGAGTGCATACTGGGGTCAAGCGCGGTGGCTATGTGGTGGCTGATGCACAGCAAGTCGCTGAAGGAATTCTAATCGCCACCGGGTCAGAGGTTCAACTGGCGTTAGCCGCACAAAAGAAATTGGCTGAATTGGGCCGGGATGTTCGGGTCGTTTCCCTGCCAAGCTTTGAGCGGTTTAACGCCCAACCGGCAGCCTATCAGGAACAAGTTCTGCCTCATCAGTTACGACGGCGCGTGGCAATTGAGATGGCTAGCAGTCTGGGTTGGGGACAATATATTGGTCTTGATGGCGCGCTGGTCACACAAGATCAATTTGGCGCTAGTGGTCAGGGAGCCGCGGTTATGGCCATGGCCGGATTTACACCAGAGGCGGTTGTTGATGCGTACTTGAAACTTAACTAAGTAAAAAAGATAAAACGACTCGCTGCGGCGGGTCGTTTTTTGAAAAGTCTGATCCGAGAGCTAGTCAGCGAGTCGTTTTATTGGTATATTGGGGGTAAAGACACTGGAGGCGGTTTTTCATGGAAATTCGGCGAATTAAGGTGGCAACAGCATTGATTTGGGCAACCCCAACGACCAGTAATCGAGCAGATCAAGCGTATTTGAAAACTGGCGACCTAACAACTTGGGTGAAAGCTTTGAAGCCAGTAGATCAGATCCGATTGGCCGATCAGAATGTCATTGTGACCGAAGCATTATTTAACGATCGGGTGGTGTTGGACCGAATTGAAGGGAATTGGGCCCATGTCTTTGTCAAACGACAGGCAAATCGGCAAGAGCGTCGCGGCTATCCAGGATGGGTACCTCTGAACCAATTGACGACACAAGATGAGGAGTTGGCTTATCCGACGACGACAGTTCGCTTGGTTCAGCTGACGACACCGTTGTTAGATGACGATCGGCAACCAGTGATGGATCTGCCAATGGGGACGATCTTAACAACGGTAGCGCAAGATGCAGACTGGATTCAGGTGGTCACCCCATTAGGGAAAGGTTGGATCACAGCTCAGGCAGCACAACTGGGTATTAGTGGCGATGACGGTCAACGGCTATTGACTTTAGCACAACACTTTTTGGATACGCCTTATTTATGGGGAGGAATAACCCCAGCTGGGGTCGATTGTTCCGGATTGGTTTATGCACTACATCGTGCCTTAGGCTATGCCATTCCACGTGATGCGCAGGATCAGTTTGCCAATGGTTATCCGATTGCCCCAGAGGAACTGGTGGCTGGGGATTTGGTTTTCTTTGCTCAGGATCACGGCACCGGAACGATTCATCATGTTGGTTTGTATGCTGGAAATGGACAGATGATTCATGCACCCAAGCCGGGAAAGAAGGTTCAACTGGCGCCCTTAACGACAACTGAGCTAGCGCCAGAGTACGCAGGTGCTCGGCGGTTTTGGCAATAATCTCAACTCTGAAGAATTCTCTAAGGTCACCAGCAAGCCGGTTTTGCTATTGGCAAACATGCTATACTGAATTTTGGGAGAGTAGATGAAAGCCAAAAAGAGAGGGATCACGATGAAATTTACGCGACTTATTTTAGGTCTATCTACCGTTTTATTGACGGTTGGCTTAGGTGGTCAAACACTTAGCCATGCGGATACCACGGATAATACAACAACCAGCTCAAGTACCTCAGCGAATAGTGGTAGTACCGTCCAAACTAAGGCCTTATCTAAGGCTTATGTCGTTTATGGTGCGGGTTTAGCGAGCGAAGATAAAGATACAGTGGCTTCAGCCTTAGGTGTGAAGTCCAATTACACAGCCTTAACCGCAACCGGTAGCGACTATGCGACTTATTTGAACGCGGCTGGGACAACGGACGCCAGCATGATTAGCTCGGTCGCTTTAGCGCCGGCTGATCCGGGAACCGGGGTTAAGGTCAATATTGCCAAGTACAATGGTAGTAATAATATTACAGAAGTGACGTCACAACAGTATGCGATGGTGGCGACAATGGCCGGGGTTAAGGACGTGATTATCACGGTAACGGCTGATAAGTCGGTTTCTGGAGAATCAGCCTTAACTGGGGTTTATAAGGCATTAGCCGCCGATGGGTTGACACTGAACTCGCAAAACACACAAGCAGCAAATGGCGTGTTGGATGCGACGCAACCAGCGATTGATTCAAATAGTAGCGATAAAAAGTATCCAGGAAAATTGATGTCAGCAGTTGGCTCAGTTTCTTCCGATTTGGCCAAGCAACGTCAAAATGGAAATGAACTGGCGACTAAGGCGGATATTGAAGAAATGCTACAAAAGGCTTTAGCTAAACAAGGCATTGCTAATCAAACGTCATCAACTCAGATTACCAATATTGCGATTGCTTTAAGTCAGGTACAAAAGGCACCAGTTTCGACTAGTAAGACGTATATCAAGAATGTGACGAACGTTGCTGATAATTTAGCTAACAGCATTGGTAATAAGATGGCCAGTGTAAAAGATTTTGCTAACAGCGCGGATGCCAAACAAGCCGAGAACTTTATTGTGCAGATTTGGCATAATGTGGTTAACTTCTTTAAGGGCTTAATTGGTGGTTAGTACAATAAGAAAACAAAATGGACGCGATGAGCGTCTTTTTTTGTGCTGTTTTTAAAATTTCACAAGTTAAAGGACATGAGGGTTAACTTGGTAGATACAAAAAGCGTTTTCAATAGTAATTTGTATTTTACAATAACTTGCTGGAAACCGATCTCTAAGCGTTAGAGAGAAATTAGCGGGAACTACTTGAATAGCAAAAAAGAACTTACGTTTTCTTATTAAAACGGTGATTAACCGGTATCATAGGCTTCCTAGCGTAACACATGGTGGCTAGTGGCTAGAATGGGAACTTCAGTTCTGAGTTTGAAAACGGTTAATAATTCCTTAATAATTCACAAGAAACTGGGAAAACGTGTGGTACTATTAATTTGTGATTTGTATTTACTGTAAACGACTGGGTGACACTTACATTGTAAGCTCAGGTATCACTTTGGCTGAAAAATATTAAAAGGACGTGTTGATGAAGATGAGTACAGGACAACGGAAAACAAAAGCAGTTATTGGGGTCGTTGGTGCCATCGGTGCTTTCGCAGCTGGTGCCACAATTACGGCTAACGCGGATAGTATTCAAGTCAAGCAAGGAGATACAGTCTGGGATCTTTCACAGAAGTATCATACAACGGTCGCCAATCTTGAACAGAAAAATGGGATTGATGCCCAAACGGATCTGATTTTTGTCGGTCAACGATTACAGGTCAAGTCAGCATCGACTAAACAAACATATACGGTTAAATCTGGGGATACATTATGGGATTTAGCACAAACTTATCACCTGACGGTTGCCCAGTTACAACAAGCCAATCATTTAACGGGTGATGGGCTGAGTGTGGGACAACAGTTAGTCATCCCACAAGCAACAGCGAGTCAATCACAAACCACCGATGCACCAGGTACGACTTCGGCCCCAGCCGCAACGCATCAATCGACGCAAAAGGCTAATGCTGTTCAAGCTCAGATTGTGGCAGCACAACAGGTAGCAGCTAGCAAACAAAAACAACAGGTAAAGACGGGAACGGCTGCGACAACTTCATCGAGTCAATCAACAGTTTCCAAGCCAACGACGACAGATCGATCCGCGGCAACAACGACTGCCAAGTCAAAGAGTCAACAAGCATCTACAACTTCCCGCCAGCGGCACACACCGAGTCGGAATCAGGGAACGCCAGCGGCAAGCAGTGCTAGTTCGGTGACGCCGGCAACCACGAAGCAAGCAGCAGATGAAACAAGTACATCAACGGCTGCAACGACTTCGACGGCTACCAGTAGTGCGAATCAGACAACGCAGACGAGTCAAGCAAATTCGGCTAATAGCGCAACGACTAATAACCAATCAGTGACAAAGCAAAGCCGGGCAGCTTCGGTAGCGCCGGCTAATGAGAGTAACCAGTCAACTACTCGTTCGTCTAGTGTTTCGGCTGCTGGTCAGTCCACAGCAAGCCAGGCAGTAACCAGTTCAACTAGTCAGTCGAATACCGCTAACGTTTCGGTGGCGAAGACCACCAAGCGGCTAAAGACGATGACACGTTCAGCAGCCACAAAGTCGGCAAGCAATACGAGTCAAACGACTGATACAACCAGTCAAACTAGTTCATCGGCTAATAGTGTCAGTTCATCATCGACAGCTAGTGCTTCGGCTAGTTCATCGACAGTAACGTCGACTAGCAGCAGTGCCAAAAAGACTAGTACAAGTGGGCTAACGTCAGGTTCTGTGACGGGACTGGCTTTGAAGTTAGCCTCCGCTAACATCCCTTATGTGTGGGGTGGGTCATCATTAAGCGGGATGGATTGTTCAGGATTGGTGGCCTATGTCTATAAGAATGCCATGGGAATCAGTTTACCTCATAGTACAGTAGCCCAAGAATCCTACGTAACGACGCATTCGGTTGGTTCCGCAAAACCAGGAGATATTTTATTCTGGGGCGCTAAAGGATCGACGTATCACGATGCTATTTATTTAGGAAATAATCAGTTTGTTGCGGCACCAGCACCTGGACAAAATGTTGAAGTTCAACAAATCAGTAAGTACTTTATGCCGTCTTTTGCTGGAACACTTAAGTAATGAATGAATCCGAATGATAACCTGACTTTTGCCGGTTTTAAGATTGGCAAAGGTCGGGTTATTTTGGTGGAGCATGACCGATAAGCTAATCGGTTGCTTAACGGGAAAGCAATCGTTTTCATGAAAGCAATCAATGGAACACAAATTGAAAAGTGGTTAAAAAAGTTTTTCAAAAGGGGTTGCATCCAGGATTCTTTGGTGATAATGTAATTTCATTGATTAACGGTTTTCTTAAGAACCTTAATTTTCAGCGAAGAGAGATTAAGGCAGTCCGGTAGTGGATTAGCCGGGCAAATCAGC
>OMJG01000093.1_pt1 | contig 62460 bp, 62 predicted proteins | sample 1646431 | NCBI WGS metagenome assembly OMJG01 (sample SAMN03771674, study PRJEB25209) | food metagenome | isolation source: Cotija cheese | place: Mexico:Jalisco,Michoacan | collected 2011-12-12 | reverse complement strand
TGGGATGACCAAGAAGAAAAGTTATTATTGGCTCGTGATGGTTTCGGTATAAAACCTTTATATTATACACAGCACACAACTGATGGATCCTTTATTTTTGGTTCAGAGATTAAGGCATTTATGGATCATCCGAGATTCATAAAGTCACTCAACAAAACTGCTCTAAAACCATACCTAACGTTTCAATATAATCCGTTAGAGGAGACCTTCTTTAAAGAAGTGTATAAGTTGAAACCTAGTCATTATATGACAGTTAAGGATGGGGTTATCACGCAGACTAAGTATTGGGAGCAAAAATTTATCCCTTCCAAGAAAGTCTTGCCGCTCAAAACCTATGTTTCACAAATCAAAGAAACCGTTCAAGAATCTGTCAAAATGCACGAAATATCTGATGTTCAAGTAGGATCCTTTTTATCCGGCGGAATCGATTCTAGCTATATTACAGCCTTGCTGAAACCAAATTTGACGTATTCTGTTGGGTTTAATCAATATGAAAAAATGTTCAATGAGACTGATTTAGCTGAACAACTCTCTAAGCAATTAGGGATTAATAATAAGCGAAAATTCGTTTCTGGTGATGAAGCGTTTGATAAAATGGAAACCATCATTTATCATTTAGATGAACCAGATTCTAATCCCTCTGTTGTCCCGTTATATTTTCTGGCAGGATTAGCAAGTAAGGATGTCAAAGTTGTCTTATCAGGCGAAGGAGCAGATGAGATCTTTGGAGGCTATGAATGGTATAAGCCCTCTAAACTCAATGATTACTATCGTAAGATTCCATTAGGACTTAGACAAATTGCCAAGAGAATCATTGATCCTATGCATCATAATCCTAGATTAGATCATTTCTTGACGAGAGGGACACTACCAATCGAACAAAAGTTCATTGGTCAAGCAATTGTTTATACTGATCAAGAAGCACTTGATATGGTCACTGAACCCTACAGCCAATCACCAAGTGCCATCGCTATTTGTCGGCCTGTCTATGATGAGGTCAGTCAACAAGATGAGTTATCTAAAATGCAATATTTAGATATGAATGTGTGGTTACCTGGTGATATCTTATTGAAAGCAGATAAGATGAGTATGGCACATTCACTTGAACTCCGAGTTCCTTTTCTCGATAAAGAAGTCATGGAGCTGGCTAAGACAATTCCTGCAAAATATCGTGCAAACTATGAGGAAACAAAGTATGCTTTGCGTGAAGCTGCATTATCCGTTTTACCAGACGAATGGGCAAACCGTAAGAAAGTCGGTTTCCCAGTACCAATCAGACATTGGCTCAGAAAAGATCCATTCTATGGTAAAGTTAAAGCCCTTTTCGAAATGGATCTTACAAAGAAATTTTTTGACCAAGATCAACTGTTACACTTGTTGGAGGATCATCTTCACAAAGTAGCCGACAATGGGCGTAAAATTTGGACAGCATATGTTTTCTTAACATGGTATCAAATCTACTTCATTAAAGATGAAGGAAATTGTCAAACGGAATTAGTGTGATTTAGAGAGAAGCAAAGGACAAGAAAATCAAAGAGCAAAGAAATGTCTTAGAGGTGAAGTTATGACAAATACACAACCGTTTGTGCCCATCATTTTTGGTGGAAATCGTGGAGGATATAGTTTAGCTAGAGCACTTCATGAGCAATATGGTGTAACGAGTGATCTCGTTTTGGCTCAGATTGTTGGTCCTGTAGCGCACTCAAAAATTTTGGATTATCATGTCCATCCAGCAATAAGAACGGACTTTAAAACGGTTTTAAAGCAAGTGACTGGTGAAATCACTGCTGAGTATCAAGGACAAGATGTCCCTAAAATTGTTTTTGGCTCTGATGATGAGTTTGTGGATGACTTGATAGCTTATCGGGATGTTTTCCCAGAAGATTGGATCGTTCCTTATGTTCCCCAATCTGTGCTGAAGAAAGCAGTCGATAAGAGCCAATTCTATCAAATGTGTGAAAAAGTAGGGGTGCCTTATCCTAAGACTTGGCATCTGAAAGACCCAATCTTACCATCCGACGTTACCGTCCCATTAGTGATAAAACCAGCCATCACTCCTAGTTATCAACCGTTACATTTTGCAGGTAAACACAAAGTTTATTTTTGTGATTCGCTAGATGAAGCGTCTCGGGCACTTAATCTTATGCGCGATAATGGTTACCCAGATGATTTTGTCATGCAAGAGTTTATTCCGGGAGTGGATACAGATCAGGCAGTAGTGACTTGTTATCGGTCGCCACATGATCGAGAAATCAAAATGATGGTTTTTGGTCGGATCATTTTAGAGGATCATGGTCCTGAGAGTATTGGGAATCACTTAGTAATCTTGAGTGAAGATTGTAGTCATAGCGTTTTTCAACATGTTAAGCAATTGATGGAAGCTTTTGATTTTACAGGCTTTGCAAATTTTGATTTGATTTGGGATGATCGAATCAATGATTACCTCTTCTTTGAATTGAACCCAAGGCTTGGTGTCAGTAATTACTATGTCACTATGACGGGTCATAATGTGGCATACTATTACATTGAGGATTATCTATACCGTCAAGCAGTAAAAAGTGATCTAAAAACAGAGAAGAAACTATTTTCTCTTGTTCCTAAAAAACTGTTACAATTTGAATTGCGCGATAACCCATATTTGAAAGACGTCAAAATGTGCTATAGAGAAGGGCAAGTTGTCCATCCTCTGTATTATCCAGCAGATATGAATTGGCATCGTCAAAGCTATATTATGTTGTCAAAAATCAACTTTTACCGAAAGTTTTACCGTAATTATCAAGAGTTAAAAAAGCAGTCTAAAGGAATTGATGACAAATGAAACATTTTTTTGCAATTTTAGGAGGGATGGGGACACTGGCAACTACCAATTTTCTGGTAGAGTTGAACCGCCATTTTCATCCCGATAGGGACCAAGCCTATTTTGATTACTTGCTCGTGAATCATGCGACGATTCCAGATCGGACTGATTATATATTGGATCATTCCAATCCAAACCCAGCTGAGGCTTTGTTGGAAGATATCAAACAAATAACACCATTGAGACCTGATTTTTTTGTAATGCCATGTAATACGGCTCATTACTTTTTTGATGAGTTACAACAAGCAACTGATATCCCATTAGTGAGCATGTTGACACTTGTAGCGGATGAATTAAAACGAACACTCCCAGCTGGGGCAAAGGTAGGACTTTTTGCTACGAAAGGGACGGTACGCTCAAAGCTTTATGCTGACCTCGTGACCAAGGCTGGATTTGAGATTGTCGAACCTGGTGAAGACTTGCAACAAGCTATTACGTCATTGATTTATGATGATGTCAAAGAACATAGTCAAGCGAATCTGAAGTTATATGAAGAAATATTAGAAGAATTCAAGGCGCTATCAGTTGCTACGACTATTCTAGGATGCACTGAAGTCTCTTATGTTAACAGCCATGATCCAATTCGTCAGTATCCCATCATAGATGCTGAGAAGTTATTAGTGAAAGAGACGATTAGACTTGCACATATCACGCAAAAAAAGTAATGTTATCACGATTTAAGTTTGACAAACAATAGCTTAGAAGCTATAATTTAGTAGTTGTACTAGGGGTGAAAACGATGCAATGGTCAGTCAAAAGACTCGTCAATCAGGGAGACCTTATCTCCTTTGAAGATACGATTTCGTTGGATCAACAATTACAGCAACGCAATGAAGAAGTGCTAGGTGTGAAGGATGTTACCGTAAAAGGTATACTTATTCCTGAAACACATGGCGTCTTGGCGCAATATGACGTAATGACGGTAGTGACATTGCCTTCCTCACGGTCTCTTGAGCCGGTAGAAGTACCGATAAAAGCGACGGTTAGTGAACGATATGTCGAACCACTTTACCTCACAGAAGCGACCAAGGAGGATGATGTAGTAGCTTTACCATTAGAAGGTGATTTACTAGATCTGTCCCAAGGTATCGAAGATGCCATCTTACTCGCGTTGCCGTTGCAAGTTTTATCAGCGAGCGAACAAAAAGAAACTGCCACGTTACCGTCCGGAAATGATTGGGCAGTGATCAAAGAGGATCAGTACTTGAAAGAGAAATCAGCCAAGAAAGCTGATAAGATTGATCCGCGCCTAGCAGATTTAGCTCGGTTTTATGATGAAGATGATGAGACCGACTAGTCATCTGGATGCATGACGACCCTCAGCAGTGCACTGATTATTATAGGAGGTGAAATTAATGGCAGTACCAAAAAGAAGAACATCAAAATCTCGTAAGAACAAAAGACGTACTCACCAAAAATTGGCAGTACCTGGGATGACAATCGATCCAGAAACGGGCGATTTGATCAGGAGCCATCATGTTAGCCCAAGTGGTTATTATAAGGGTAGAAAAGTATTGGACGTTAAAGAAAAATAACGTTATCTTATAAGAGTAGATTTATAGTGACTAAAAAAACCTGATCTCTCTATCAAAACGATTTCGTAGTTGAAACGGTTTTGATAAGGGATCTTTTTTTATGCATCGTTTTTTGTCAGCTTAGTAGGTTTGAAACTATCTCATACTTTATACCGTGGTAAACTGCTTTTGTAATGTTATAATGGATTAAGGACTATCAAGAGAGACTGTTAAAGTAGCTGTGAAATAGCGCGTTGCCATCACTTTCTTGAGCTAGTAAAACGGTAGTAAAAAGTTAGTGAATTTGCTTTAGTGAATTTGCTTTAGTGAAGTTGCTTAAGAACGACGCTTTAGTGGCAATCAACCAGTTGCACGTGGTAAATAAGAATCAAGGTAAGGGTGTAGTATGTCAATTTCTATCGTTAGTATTGTATTATTAGGGATTCCGATAGGCTTATGGTTATTGACCGTTTTGACAAGGCCGTATCAACTGTTTTATACGAAAACTAATTTAAGCATTTCCAGAAGAGAAGTTATGTGGTTGCCATTGTTCATAGTCATTACAGTTGTGTCATCGTTAGAATTAGCGACTGGGTGGTTAGGCTATCTCTTTTTAGTATTAGGCAGCGTAGGAATCTTATTGCTTTTTTTACGGGCACAAACTCGCCCAAGGCTAACCTATCGCTCTTTTATGCACCGGTATTTTTCGATTACCACATTACTCATGTGGGTCATGTATTTCACTCTCATTGGCGTGTTAGTAGTCCATAACTTTTTTAGATAGGTAGGTCATTCATGAAAGTTTTACTTTATTCAGAAGCAGAAAATCTAATCAAAGAATCAGGATTAGGTCGAGCAATCGAGCATCAAAAGTTGGCACTCAAGAGTGCTAAAGTTTCATATACGACTGACCCCAATGATAGCTATGATCTAGCACATATCAATACCTATTTTTTAAATTCTATTCGTATCGCAAAACTCTGTAAACGTGAAGGAAAGCCAGTTGTGATGCATGCTCATTCGACTAAAGAGGACTTTGAGAATTCATTTATTGGTTCTAATCTAGCTGCTCCGTTCTTCAAGGAATGGTTGAAGTATGCTTATCAACGTGGAGATATTATCGTGACACCTAGTGCCTACAGCCGAGAATTGCTATTAAGTTATCACATCAAGAAAGAAATCAAAGTTGTTTCTAATGGTATCGACTTAAATCACTACCAAAGAAGTTTAATTGATCCTACGGCCTTTAGACAAAAGTATGGGTTAACACAAACGCAGCCAGTAGTCGTCAGTGTGGGACTTTGGATCAAACGTAAAGGTATTTTAGATTTTTTGGCATTAGCAAAACGGATGCCTGAGATTACTTTTTTCTGGTTTGGTCGGACAGAAGAACAATTAGTCCCTGTCAAAATACGCGAGGCTATCAAACATAAACCAGCTAACGTTGTGATGCCTGGTTATGTCCAACCAGAGGAATTAAGGGAAGCTTATGTAGGTGCTGACCTCTTTTTGTTTCCGACTTACGAAGAGACAGAAGGCATCGTATTATTAGAGGCAATAGCCTTGAAAACGCCGGCAATCGTTAGAGATATTCCAATTTATGAGGAGTGGTTGCCAGCTGATAAAACAGTGCTAAAGGCAAAAAATTTAGACGAGTTTGAAAAAGCGATTCGTTTTGGTTTGACCCATAATCAATCTCAAATGGTGGTTCAAGCTTATGATGAAGTACTCCCACTGGCGCTCCCCCACATTGGTCAGCAATTAAAGGCGATTTATCAACGATTATTGGATCAGCAAAAACAGAAATAACGAACAAAAACCGAATGGAATCTTAAAAATCCTAGCATTTTGGTGCTAGGGTTATTTTTTTGGTTAATTTGTGGAGGAAAGTGGGGGATTGTGGTAGACTAAGGGGGACCTTAATAAAAGATTGGAGGATAAGCGATGTTAATCGGGGAATATCAACATAATATCGATACTAAAGGCCGTTTGATCATGCCTGCAAAGTTTCGAGACGAATTGACATCGCAGTTCATCCTGACACGTGGGTTGGATGGTTGTTTATTTGGCTATCCAAAAGAAGCTTGGGAGACACTTGAGGGCAAACTCAAGAATTTACCACTTGCTAAGCGTGATGCCCGTGCTTTTGTTCGGTTTTTCTATTCTGCAGCAACTGAGGTAGAGGTCGATAAACAAGGTCGTATCAACATTCCAAAGACATTGGTGGATTTTGCTAAGTTAGAAAAGTCTTGCCATATTGTCGGTGTCAGTGAAAGAATCGAAATCTGGAGTGACGATCGTTGGCAAAAATTTGCGGATTCTACTGAAGAGAACTTTGATGAGATTGCAGAAAATATGATTGATCTCGATTTTTGATTAACCGATCATCATACCTAAATGTAACCATCTAATGCGTTAAATGAGTTACAAAAGAGAAATTAAAAGCTTCACTACAAGTAACGTTCAATAAAGTCTAAATTGAAGCCTAAATTGAAGTTTGAATCGAAGTCTAAATGAAGTCTAAAAATTATAGCAAAAATACAAACAAAAAATAAAAATATAAATAAAACCAGAATTAATATGGTCAAGAAAGTAATGAGTTAGTCATAAGCAACTAACTAAAGAATGATGATGGAGTGCGGTTTATGTCCGAATTTGAACATACCACTGTTTTGTTACAGGAAACGGTAGATGAACTAAATGTAGTACCTGATGGCATCTATGTGGATGGTACGTTTGGAGGGGGCGGTCATACCCGCTATTTGCTATCTCAATTGACAAGTGGTCGGGTGATAGCATTTGATCAGGATCAAGTGGCTATCACTAATGGGAAGTCGTTGTTTCAAAAAGAGCTTGAATCAGGAAAATTAGTATTAATTCATCGTAATTTTAAAGAATTAACTGAAGCTCTTCTTGACCTGGGAATCACTAGTGTTAACGGGTTACTCTTCGACCTTGGAGTATCTTCTCCACAGTTCGATGTGCCAGAACGAGGTTTTAGTTACCGGTTTGATGCACCACTTGATATGAGAATGGACCAAAGTAATCCATTGACTGCCAAAATCATCGTCAATGAGTATTCCTTCAATGATTTGATGCGGATATTCTCTCGATATGGTGAGGAGCGATTTTCAAAAGCAATCGCTCGGAAGATAGAGAAGGAACGTCAAAAGGCGCCAATAGAAACGACTTTACAATTGGTCGATATCATCCGTGATGCCATCCCAGCTCCAGCAAGGAGAACAGGGGGACATCCAGCAAAACGAGTTTTTCAGGCCCTTCGAATCGCGGTAAATGACGAGTTGGGAGCCGTAGAAAGTGTCATCGAGCAAGGTTTGAAATTATTGAAACCAGGTGGACGGATGAGCGTCATTTCATTCCATTCATTGGAAGATCGAATCGTCAAAACGATGTATAAAGAGGTCACGACGCCACCGCAAACACCACATAATTTACCGATATTGCCGTCATTTCAACAAATGGATTATCAGTTGGTGACACGCAAGCCTATCCTACCATCAGAAAAAGAGTTAGAAAAAAATAGCAGAGCTAGTTCAGCGAAATTAAGAGTCATTGAACGGGTAAAGAAATAGAAAAAATGATACCTAATTGATTCTTAGTGAAAAAGGAAGTGAGAGCAATGGCAACACATAACGAAGCTGTTGAAAAGAAATGGCAAGATGACTATGTCGCAAGTCTTGACCATGCGACAGAAAAAGAGGTCACTGACCAACCCACAGTCGTGGTTGTCAGACAAGGAATCGCTTGGGGCTACTGGGTCTTGCTCTTTACAATACTTGCAATTATGACAACTTTAGCCATCACTACCCAACAACGCGTTGCTAGTAACACACGTGTTTTAGGAGAGATGGAACAAAAAGTGACAGAATTGAAAACGACACAATCTGATTTAAAGCAACAACGAGATGAATTGAGTCAATATGATCGTATCTATAAAATTGCCACTGAATACGGTCTAAAAATCAATGAAGATCAAGTGAGGACCATCAAGAATGATTAAAAAGCAAAAGAAAAGGCAACAATTGTTGATTTTTGGAATGGGTGTGGCAGCCATCATCACTTTTGTTGTGTTAGGTCTGCGTTTTAGCTATATCATGGTGACTGGATCCGTGAAAGGCATCGATTTAAGAGCGCGGGCAGCAGAGTTATCTACTAGAAGTAGCATTGTAGCGGCTAGTCGAGGCAGTATCGTTGATCGTGACGGTGAGCCAGTGGCGCTAGATGCTACTTCTTATGCATTATCAGCTGTTTTAACAGATGAGTGGTCGGTACCAGGTGGGAAGCCAAACTATGTTCAAGAAGACCAGAAAGCTGATTTAGCCAACCTATTATCTCTCGTTCTTGATCAGGATAAAGAAGATATTTTGAAACAACTGAATAAAAAGGACCAAAAGGAAGTCCAATTTGGGAGCAAATCCCAATCTTTGACGATACAAGAAAAAGAGCGCATCGAAAAAGAGGGATTTACTGGGTTAGTCTTTAAGGAGCAGCCAGCCCGGTTATATCCTAATAGCATTTATGCGTCACATTTAATTGGCTATACAAGGCGCGAAGATAAAAGTGCAACTGATGATGCCACAGATACAACAGATGCTAGTGATGACCAATCTTTATTAACTGGTGCTATGGGTGTTGAGACCTTATTTAACGACCAATTGAGTGGGACGAACGGGCAGTACACCGTGGAAGTTGATGGGAATGGTTTAGAGATTCCTCAAACCAGACGGATGGTGACACAACCACATGATGGCCAAACGATACAGCTCACGCTTGATAGTAGCCTGCAACAATCACTTGAAGCTGTCATGTCTGAGGTCTACGAAAAGTATGCTCCAAAAACGATGCAAGCCGTTTTAGCAGATCCCGAAACGGGGGAGATTCTAGCTGTCAGTCAACGCCCAACATTCAATTTGAATACTCTATCAGGCATCGATGATAGTTGGCAAAACCTGTTTTACGAGAATGCTTATGAGCCGGGGTCAACGATGAAAGTCTTAGCACTGGCAGCTGCCATCAATGAGGGTGTCTTTGATCCTACAGCAACCTATGAATCTGGAACAGTAAAAATCTATGATGATACAATCCATGATTATAACAAAGTCGGTTGGGGAACAATCAGCTATCTCGACGGTGTCGCACGTTCAAGTAATGTCTTATTTGTGAAATTGATTACGGCGATGGGCGAGGAAAAATGGCATGATTACCTCAATGCCTTCCACATCAATCAAAAAACAAACTCTGGTTTTTCTAATGAAGCAACAGGGTCAAATCCATTTGACAGTCAACTCCAAAAAGTTTCGACTGGGTTTGGACAAGGTATTTCGACTACGGCCGCGCAAATGATGCAAGCTTTTATCACGATAGCTAATGACGGTGAAATGAGACCTCTTCATTTCTATAACGCCACCTTGTCAGCAAACGGGAAGGAACTAAAAAAAGAAACGAACGACGTTATTGCCAATCCCATCACAAGTGATAGTGCCAAAAAAACATTAGAATATCTCAAAGAAGTCGTTTATAATGAGCAAGGAACTGGGCAGATCTATGAGATTCCTGGTGTTCAGTTGGCTGCTAAAACAGGGACTGCCGAGATGGTTGATCCTGAAACCGGTCAATATTATAAAGAGGGCGACAGTTATATCTATTCTGTGGTTGGTTTTGCGCCAGCCGACGATCCTAAATATGTGGCATATGTTACGGTGGAACAACCACAAAAGAATCCTGATGGCCAAAGTGGTTCAGAAATCGTGGCACAAGTATTTAAACCACTACTGACCAGAGCGCTGAAGTCCGGCGGTTACCTAGATGAGGAAACACAAACCAGTGGGACTCTTCCTAACTTGGTAGGTCAAGACCTAAAAACAGCAGAGAAGACCTTAAAAGATTTAGGTATAACTCAAATGAAAGCAATTGGGTCCGGGAGTACAGTGACAGCTCAATACCCATCTGCAGGGGCTAGCTTGTTCCCTGGAAATCGGGGATTCATCTTGACAGAAGGCGATGCTTCAGTGCCAGATATGACAGGATGGTCTAAACAAGATGTAACCCATTTAGCAGACTTAATTGGAGTCACTATTACTAGCCATGGACAAGGTTTTGTGACCGAACAAAATATCCCAGCGGGCAGACCAATTACCCAAGGGGACGTCTGGAATATAACTTTTGAATTGAAAGAAGAGGACTAATGATATGTTTGCAAATGAACTACTCGCAATGATCCCAATCAAAACGACATCTTTACCTCTTGAATCTATAACGATTACGAGTATCACTCAAGATTCTAGAGAAGCTAAAGAGGGAGCACTTTTTTTCTGTATTCCTGGTAGTATCGTAGATGGTCATGACTTTGCTGAAGAAGTCGTCGCAAAAGGAGCAAGTTGTTTAGTAGCAACCAAACCGTTACCTTCATTAGAAAAAATCGTACCAATAGTCTATGTACGCGATATTAGGCGTGTGATGGCTAATGTCGCTGCCAAGTTTTATGGCTATCCAAGCGAACAATTGAATATGATTGGGGTCACTGGAACAAATGGAAAAACGACAACAACTCATTTCATTGAGCATATTTTAAGAGCAAGAGGGCAAACGACTGGCTTAATTGGCACCCTCTATAACCGAATTAATGACACAATCTATCCCACTAAAAACACCACACCAGATGTATTGACCTTTCAACGCTTACTAGCTCAAATGAAAGAGGAATCAGTGGAGTCTTGTGTGGCGGAAGTCTCATCACATGCTCTTTTTCAAGGTAGAGCTTGGCGTGTTGCTTTCAATGTCGCTGTCTTTACCAATTTGACACCTGAACATTTAGAGACGCATAAAACGATGGCAGAGTATTGCACCGTTAAGAGTACCTTGTTTTCGCAACTTGGTAATGCGCGTAAGGGAAATTATCCTCAAGCGGCAGTCATCAATGCTGACAGTCCTTATGGGAGTGTCATTGCTAATCGTACTAGCGTTCCAGTGGTAACTTATAGCACACTAGATAGTTCTGCTGACTTTTATGGCAATGACTATCAATATAATGATCATGAAATGACGTTTAGCTTGAAAGCAATCGGTCAACACTATGAGGTGGTCTTACCTTTTGTAGGGGAGTTTAATGTTGAAAATGCACTTGCTAGTATTGCAGCTGCTTTTGTAGTTGGTATTGACGTGAGTGAGGCTGTAGCTGCCCTTAGAAGCTGTCCGCAGATTCCAGATCGTATGACTTTTATCAAAGAGGGACAACCATTCAACGTTATCATTGATTATGCTCATACACCTGACGGTCTTGAAAAATTGTTAAAAAGTGTGAGACATTTTACAAAGGGAAGACTCATTTCGTTATTTGGTCATGATGGTGGGAATAGAGATAAATCAATTCGACCAGGATTAGGTAAGGTAGCTTTCACATTGGCTGATCAAGTTGTTTTAACCTCTGAAAGTCCTCGGGATGAGGATCCTAATACCATCATCGATATGATTATTGCAGATAATAGTGGTGCTCCATATAAAAGAGAAATCGATCGTCGTAAGGCGATTCACCAAGCTATTGCACTAGCTCAACCTGGAGACACTGTCGTTTTATCTGGTAAGGGAAGTGAGAAAGGGCAGATCATCGGAACAAAGTCCTATCCCTTTGATGAATATGCCTATGCTAGAGAAGCTATCAAGGAATGGATGAGTGAGCATCATGTCTAATGGAATTTATTTATTTATCGCATCATTATCATTTGCTTTATCGGTTTCACTGATGCCCTTTTGGGTCCATTGGATGAAACATAAGCAATATGGGCAGGCTATTCGAGCAGAAGGCCCAAAATGGCACGAACAAAAAAGTGGGACACCTGCAATGGGTGGCGTTATTATCTTGGCAACGGTCTTACTTTTTAGCATTTTACTGCCATTATTCGATCTACCAACTGACCCTATCTTTTATTCATTGGTCTTTTCTTTAATGGCGTTTGGCCTGATCGGGTTTACGGATGACTTCTTAAAGATATTCAAGAAAGAAAATGAAGGATTAAAGTCACTTCAAAAGTTTATTGCTCAATTAGTCATTGGGTTGATCGTCATGGTTTGGTTAGTCAGTCATGATCACACCCTCGTCATTCCATTCTTTGCTACACCGATCCATATCGCTTTGTTGGTCGTTCTATTCGGTATTATATGGATGACTGGTTTTTCCAATGCCGTTAATCTGACAGATGGCATCGACGGCTTGTCAGGCTCAACGACGATCTTGTCGTTACTTTTTTATCTGATTTATGCGTTGCATGTAGAAAATTATGGTGTCGTTCTATTTATCAGTATTTTAATTGGCGGGATTCTTGGCTTTTTATGCTATAACTTCAAACCCGCTAAAATATTTATGGGGGATGTTGGCTCTTTAGCAATTGGTGGTGCCTTAGCTGCTATTTCATTAGCATTAAACCAACCTTGGTCTTTATTAGGGATTGGTCTCATTTATGTGATTGAGACCTCAAGTGTGATTCTACAAGTAGCCTATTTCAAGAGGACCGGAAAAAGGCTATTTAAAATGAGTCCTATCCACCATCATTTTGAAATGAGTGGTTGGTCAGAAAATAAAATTGTGATCGTCTTTAGTGTCATTACAGTTATTGCCTCAGCAGTAACATTGCTGTGGATCTGGTAGTAAGTGATTTTTATATCTTTGTCAGAAAAATAATGATGAGGAACGTGATGATTTATCATCTTACATAATAGACAATGGATGTATAGAACTATAGACTCATGAAAGTGTAAAATCTTTAAATAGGAAAGCATGCAAGTATGGAAGCAATAATAATATGAATTGGGTAAAAATGGTCAAAATCACAGAAAATAAAAGAGGGATCGTTGTGAAAAAGTGTGAGGATCTAAAACAAAAGCATGTCTTAGTTCTTGGCTTGGGTGTGACTGGCTTACCAGTTGCAACAGTCTTACGTCGATTAGGAAATGAGGTAACTATCAATGATCGGCATGAACCAGCAGATGAAGAAACGGTTGAAACGTGCCAAAAGCTAGACATTAGTTTAGTAACTGGGAGCCATCCGACTAGCTTATTGTCTGATAAAGCAATCGATCTTGTCGTCAAGAATCCCGGCATACCTTATGAAAATCCGATGGTCGTTAAGGCGCAAAGCTTGGATATCCCTGTTATAACGGATCTTGAGTTAGTTTCGTTATTATGTGAGGGTGATTTGATTGGAATAACAGGTAGCAATGGAAAAACAACAACGACTGAGATGACTTATCTGTTGTTGAAAGCTGCTTACGACAAGCGTGTTCACTTAGGCGGGAATATAGGAATTCCGCTGATGACCGTTATTCAAACGGTGAAACCAGAGGACTACTTGGTAATGGAACTGTCAAGTTTCCAATTAGCAGGAACTAAGACCTTGGCCCCTCATATAGCTGCTATCACAAATATCTACTCAGCCCATCTTGATTATCATCATTCACGAGCTACCTATATTGAAGCAAAAATGAACATTACGAGACACCAAACGGCCGACGATTATATCATATATAATGCTAATGGTGAAGAATTACCGTCTTTGGTTACTTCACATTCCAAGGCTAAACAGATTCCATTCAGTTCAAGTCGTCGCTTGGAAAATGGCTATTGGTGTGATAATCACTCAATTTATTTTGGCGATCAAAAACTCTTCGATAGTTCAATCGTAACAATTCCTGGTATTCAAAATAAAGAAAATGCAATGATAGCAATCGCCGTAGCTCGTTTATTGGGAGTCAGTGATGAAGTGATTGCGGAAAAATTACCAACTTTTAAGGGCGTTAAACATCGGTTGCAGTTTTTAAAAAACTATCATGGCGTTGATATCTATAACGATTCCAAAGCTACTAACATTGCAGCCACTAAAACGGCTTTGCATAGTTTTGACAAGGATGTTGTGCTAATTGCTGGAGGTCTAGATCGTGGGAACGGATTTGATGACTTAAAAGAAGCCGTTAAACCGGTCAAAAAAGCGTTTGTTTATGGCCAAACAAAGGAAAAATTAGCAGATTTCTTTACGCGCTTAGCGATTCCAGTTGTTGTTGTCCCTGATCTTGAATGTGCTACAAAAGAAGCCTTCAAAACTATCCATTCAGGAGATACATTGCTCTTTTCACCTGCCTGTGCAAGTTGGGATATGTACCATACTTTTGAAGAACGTGGTGATCATTTTATATCCTTAGTTACACAATTGACAGCAGACCAAAAGTAGTGAAAACTCAGTTTTGAAGTTTTGAAGGTCAATATTAAGGTCGATATTTAGGGTCAATATTTAAAGACAATAGAACAGTTAGTAAGATTTTGGAGAGATTTAGTAACAGTTAGGACTATTTAGGAAGTTTAGGTGACTTATGAAAGATCAAGAAAAACCACTTAGGATTGTTTTATCTGGTGGTGGAACAGGAGGACATATCTATCCTGCCTTAGCATTGGCAGAAACGATTAAACAGTGTTCTCCAGACACAAAATTTTTATATATTGGTTCAAAGCGCGGGCTAGAGAAAAATATTGTTCCAAAATTTGGATATGCATTCGAGTCTTTGCGTATCCAAGGGTTGAAACGGTCATTATCTTTGGACAATATCAAGACAGTTTATTACTTGATGACAAGTATTGGAAAAGCTAAGAAAATGCTCAAAGAATTTGCTCCGGATGTTGTTATTGGTACGGGGGGATATGTGTGTGCACCAGTGCTTTATGCGGCACATCTCTTGAATATTCCTACAATCATTCATGAACAAAATAGCGTCGCAGGTGTCACCAATAAGTTATTGAGTCGTTTCGTAGACCGCATTTGTATTTCTTTTGATGATGTGCGGAAAGATTTTGCGGGACAAGAGAATAAAATCGTAATGACGGGCAATCCACGTGGTCAACAGGTAGTAACTTACTTGAAGGAACATCCCATCACCTCAAAATCAGGGGTTGAGGTCGTTATTTTTGGTGGAAGCCGGGGATCTGAAGTGATCAATCAAGCATTCGTCGATGCTTTTGATGGGTTGAGCGATAAACCTTACCACGTTACCATGATTAGCGGGGCAATCTTATATGATGATCTTTTAAAGGCTTTAAATGGTAAAAAGGCTAAGAATATTACGATTGTTCCTTATGTCGATAACATGCCAGAATTATTTGCGATAACAGACTTTGTGGTTTGTCGTAGTGGAGCGACAACCCTGACTGAGTTAACAGCGTTAGGGTTAGCTAGTTTATTGATTCCGAGCCCATATGTGACACATAATCATCAAGAAGCTAATGCATTAAGTCTGGTACATCAGGGCGCTGCAGAAATGATTCTTCAAAAGGATTTGACTGGTGACGCAATGGTTACTGTGATTGATCGTTATGCACTTGATCAAACTAAACGCCAAAAAATGGCAGAAGAAGCAAGAAAAATGGGTATTACCAATGCTAGTAATCGCATTATCTCTATTATCAACGATGTCTTGTGACTTTTGTGATGGTCTATCGCAAATAATTTGGTAAACTATAAGAGAAGTGTCGAGCTGCGATGTAATTGGTGAAACGGAAAAAACAGGTACGCTAGAATACTAAGGTTGTGAGGGTGGCGGATATCATGCGAGAAAAAAGGGTCATAATTCCAAGCTGGCCATTATTGGCTATCCTTTTCACGCTCTTAGTGTTGTGGGGTGCTTTTTTGAGTTCGCCATTTGGTAAAGTCACTACGATCGAGGTGAGTGGGACGCATGATTTAGATGCGACAACCCTGGTCAAAGACATGAATATTAAGCCTGGGATTTCAGTCGTTGATCTTTGGCTAAAAGAAAAAAGTATCGAAAGTAACGTCGAAGCGAGTTCGCCTCAAGTATTAGCTGCTGACTTTTCGTATACGAAGAATATCGGTTGGTGGCTCAAAGTGGACGAGGCTAAAGTTTTAGCATTGTGGCAAAATGGAGATAGTTATTTACCCATTTTGAAAGATGGTCAGACGTTAGAGGCAGTCGATCCCAATGAAGCACCTATTTTACCCATTCTTATTACGCCAAATGATTGGCATGCAAATAAAATATTTCTCGAATCTTTGAATAATCTCGATGATGCGGTTAGGACCAATATCGTTTCGATGACTCTTGCAGAGGATTCTGATGAAGTCTCTCTAACAATGAGTGATCGGCAAGTTGTTATTGGCATATCAGATACAATCATGATAAAAATGGCAGATTATCCAGCTATGAAAAAGGAAATAGGAAATAAAGAGGGAATTTTGTATCTAGACGAGGGTGCATATTTTAAAGAAAGTGATCAAAATGAGACAGTACCGGTAACACAAGACAACTAATATCTTCTTTGCTAATTGATGTCTAATAATGTCTCTGCATTACAATTTAAAGAAAACTAGTTTACAAACGAAAAAATCGGTTAAGTAATAGTAAAAGAACTCATTTTTTTAGCTCATTTATGCTAGAATAAGTAAGTATACAAAAGTATAAAATAATTCATATTGAAAGTAAGGAGGTTTCAATAAACATGCATCATAACAGAGTTTATGTCAGTTTAGATATTGGAACCACTTCAATCAAAGTCGTAGTTGCTGAATACGTTAAAGGTCAATTAAATGTTCTCGGGGTTGGAACTGAAAAAACGAATGGATTGAGTCGTGGCGTCATCGTCGATATTGATGACACTGTCACGGCAATCAAGGAAGCTGTCAAGATTGCTGAACAAAAATCAGGAACTACGATTAAAGATGTTGTCGTAGGGATTCCTAGCAACCAAATTCAAATCGAACCTTGCCATGGTATGATTGCTGTGGCCAGTGACAATCGAGAAATAACCGATAAAGACGTCTATAACGTGATAGCGGCGGCTAAAGTAAGATCAGTCGCTCCTGAGCGTGACATTATTTCAGTATTACCAGAGGAATTTATAGTAGACGGATTTGATGGTATCAAGGATCCACGTGGTATGATTGGTGTTCGCTTAGAGTTACATGCGAATATGATCACCGGTCCACGAACGATTATTCATAATATCAAACGCTGCGTTCAAAAAGCGGGATTGAACTTGATTGATTTGGTGGTCCAACCTATTGCTAGCGCTCAAGTAGCTTTGACAGATGGTGAGCGTGAGTTTGGCACGATTCTACTTGATATGGGTGGCGGTCAAACGAGCGTATCGATTTTCCATGAAAACCAATTGAAATTCTCATTTGTCGATCAAGAAGGTGGCGAATTTGTCACACGGGATATTTCGATTATTTTAAATACAAGTCAAAAAAGTGCTGAACAATTAAAGCGCGAATATGGGTATGCTATCGCCTCTCACACATCTGATCAAGAATTTTTCTCTGTTGAGACGATAGGAAAGAAAGAACCAGTGAAAGTGGATGAACATTATTTAGCTGAGATTATTGAAGCTCGGTTACTCCAAACTTTCCAAACACTCAAACGGGCTTTAGCCGAAGTGGATGGTCTAAGGTTACCAGGAGGGATTGTCATAACTGGTGGAGCAGCATCTTTACCAGGAGCTGTTGAATTGGCAGAAGAAGTATTTGAGATTCCGGTTAAACCGTTTATGCCAGATCAAATGGGCTTACGTCATCCAAGTTATACGACCAGTCTAGGTCTTGTAACTTATGCTTGCCAATTAGATGATATTCATCGTATAGCTCAGCAAAGTGAAGCACCGCATCCGATTACTGAAAAAGGAGCACCGATGAACCAGTCGTCGTCATCGGAATCTTCTCGGAATCTTAATACGAACGATCTAGCAAACTCAAAAGAGACTGCTAGCAACCCGCAAAAACAAACGGCTCAAAAAGCCAGACCTAAAGCAAAACATACAACGACTAAACCAAATAATCCAAATAATCCAAATGGATTTTGGGCTCGTATCAAAGCCTTTTTTAAATCTCTGATGGAAGAATGACAAGTGCAGTGGTTAGCTGCTAAGGAGGATAACAAATGGAATACTCATTTGACAATGCAATGGAAAATGGTGCTGTGATTAAGGTGATTGGTGTCGGCGGAGCAGGTAATAACGCTGTCAACCGTATGATCGACGAAGGTGTTCAAGGTGTTGAATTCATCGTTGCAAACACAGATACTCAAGCTTTAAAAAATTCAAAAGCAGAAACAAAGATTCAATTAGGGCCTAAATTGACCAAGGGATTAGGGGCAGGATCTGTGCCTGAAGTTGGTGCAAAGGCTGCTGAAGAAAGTGAAGAAACCATTCAAGCTGCTCTAGAGGGCGCAGATTTGATTTTCGTTACAGCAGGAATGGGTGGTGGAACTGGAACTGGTGCTGCACCAACTGTTGCTAAAATCGCGAAAAGCTTAGGGGCTTTAACGGTTGGCGTTGTGACTCGTCCATTTAGCTTTGAAGGTCCTAAACGCGGACGTTTTGCGGCAGAAGGCGTTTCTGCAATGAAACAAAATGTAGATACATTAGTCATCATCTCTAACAATCGGTTACTCGAGATTGTTGATAAAAAGACACCAATGCTTGAAGCTTTCCGTGAAGCCGACAATGTTTTACGTCAAGGTGTTCAAGGTATTTCAGACCTTATCACTGCGCCAGGTTACGTTAACTTGGATTTTGCCGATGTTAAGACAGTCATGAAAGATCAAGGCTCTGCATTGATGGGTATCGGTGCTGCTAGTGGTGAAAACCGTACGGCAGAAGCAACTAAGAAGGCTATTTCTTCACCATTACTAGAAGTTTCAATCGATGGTGCTGAACAAATCCTATTGAATATCGCTGGTGGTCCAGATTTGACCTTGTTTGAAGCACAAGATGCGAGTGAGATTGTTGCCCAAGCCTCAACAACTGAAGCCAATATTATTTTGGGTACTTCAATCAACGAAAACTTACAAGATGAAGTCATCGTAACCGTTATTGCTACTGGGATCGATTTAGATAAGCGTAATGAGCGTAAAGCTGTTAGTGATAAAAAATCATCACCATTCAATAGTCGGACACCAAATTCACGGCCACAAGCTAGTAGACAATCAGATTTTAATGAAAACACTACAAGAGCTGAACGTGCTCCACGTGAAAAAGAAGATAAAAACTTGTTTGGAGATTGGGATTTGAAACGTGATCAACCAAATCGTCCAGCTCCAAGTGAACAAGAGGATACAACTGGTTTTGACACGAATTTACCGCCAGTAGAAGAAAATAAAAAGGGTACTGATAATGATGGGTTGGATACTCCACCTTTCTTCCGTAAGAGAAATCGATGATCTGAGTACTGATAAACAGCCTGAACATGAAGTTCATAGATAATAACTTTATAGTATCCTTACGATATTATATGAGGATGGGGCTTTTTGTCCCATCCTGTTTTTTAAAAACAAGTATTAAAAGTGACCAGACAGAGTTCTTGTGGATCTCTAACGTTGGTTACAGAAATGATCCGCTTAAGTGGTCAGTTAAAGTGGTCAGTGAAAAAGGATAGGGAGGCATTTAGATCATGGGTTTGATGGATTCGCTCAAAAATTTTATTTTAATGACAGATGAAGAGGAATATGAAGATTACGAAGAGTCAGAGGATGTTGAGAAAGCTGCTTCATCGTCAACGCCAATGGAACATACGGAGGCTTCTAGTCCATCATCAAGCAGTCGTTCTTCTAGTATGAATAACAGAAGAGAGCGGTATTTAGCACCATTACCTCAACGTAATAAAGGAAAAGTCTCACCTGCACCGGTTTCTAAAATCCATGTGGTGGAGCCAAAGGTTTATGCTGAAGTTGAACCAATTGCAGATGAATTACTCGGCAATCAAGCATTGATTATCAATTTTAAAAATGTTGAGGATGTTGAAGCCCAACGCATTATAGATTTCTTAGCAGGAATCGCCTATGCCGTCGGTGGTGACTTACGAAAAGTTCGTGATGGTATCTTTGTAGCAACACCACCATCAATGACGATTGATGGTGTCTTAGAGGATGCTGAACAAAATGAAAGATTCTTCTCATCATGATAAGGAGGTAAAAAAGTGGGCAATTTTGTATATTATGTATGGCGAGCGTTAGATTCTGCCATTTATGTCTATTCTTTGCTTCTTGTGGTCTATGCCTTGATGAGTTGGTTACCAGGTGCTAGAGATTCAAAACTAGGCGAATGGGTCGAAAAATTAGTGCGACCTTATCTGGAGATATTTGATCGTGTGATCCCATCTATTGGTGGCATCGGCTTCTCAGTAATGGCAGGCGTGATATTTTTACAACTGGTACAACGTGGATTGTATATCCTATTTGTCAGAATTATGATGATGATCCACTAAGATGATCTTCTCCATAATGGACTGGCGTTTTGGTGGTAGGGGATAACAGTAGAACCGTTGTGGAGTAAGCTAGCCAAAAGCTACAGGATTAGGGATAGACGTGTCACAGTTAGACAATGAGGATAGATAAATGGCAACAGATTTATATCAACATTTTAGAGCAGAAGAACAATTATTTATTGATCAAATCGAATCTGCTAGGGCGCAAGTTTTGGATCATTATTCGCCATTGTTGTTGCACTTCCATGATCCAAGAGAACAATATATCGTTTTGAGCGTTTTAGGAAAAGAAGGAGACGTTCGATTTAGTTATCGCGGAGGATATCATGAAAGTGAACGCAAACGATGCCTACTTTATCCTGACTACTATGAGCCTAGAACAGAGGACTTTGAGATTGGTTTCTTAGAGGTTCATTATCCTGTAAAGTTTGGGAACATTTCTCATCCAAAGATTTTAGGCAGTTTGATGAGTGCGGGGATTAAAAGAGAGCATTTTGGAGATATTATCACAGATGGCACAAGGTACCAGATTATCTTAGATAAGACAATCATGGATTATGTGGTGACTCAGGTGACCAAAATAGGTAAGATGACGGTTCACCTAGAGCCAATCACTGAAACTAACTTGGTCATCCCAACTGATTTTTGGGAGCCGATTGAAACGACTGTGAGTAGTTTGCGCGTTGATGCAGTTATTAGTTCGATTTTTCATGTTTCAAGGCAAAGAGCTAAGATATTGATTCAACATGGGTCTGTCAAACAAAATTTTGCCATCTGTGAAAGACCTGATGCCTTATTGGATATCATGGATATTGTTTCCGTGAGAGGTCATGGTAGAATAAGAATCGATGAAATATATGGTCGTAGTAAAAAGGATCGCGTGCGAATCGGCGCCAGTATACTTGCAAATAATGGCTGAGCATTGGATAATAACAAGTGAAAGAAAGTCTTGAGATCATTTTTTGAAGCGTGCTAGTTTTGTAACTGTAGCTTCAAACTGTCAGGATGACTAGTGATTTAAAAAAGGAGAGAATAATTATGGCAATAACCCCAATAGATATTCACAATAAGGAATTTAATACACGATTCAAGGGATATGATCAAGAGCAAGTCAATGATTATTTAGATGATATCATCCAAGAATTTGAGACATTGCTTCAAAAGAATCAAGAGCTTGAAAAGAAAATTTCATTTTGTGAAGAAAAAATTGGTCATTATGAAGGTATTCAAGAAACCTTGAATAAATCGATCATCGTGGCACAAGAAGCAGCAGACCGTTTGAAGAAAAATGCAAACAAAGAAGCAGAAATGATTATTTTTGAAGCTGAAAGAACAGCTGATAAGTTGTTGAAAGATGCAGCTCGCAAGGCAACTGCTATTAATCGTGAGACGGATGCTCTGCAACGTGATTCTCGTGTCTTCCGTCAAAAACTACAATTATTGATTGAAACACAATTGGAAATGGTGAAAAGCGAAGAATGGGATGAATTATTGAAATCCCAAAAAGATCCTGAAGTTGTTCCGCCAACTGTTAAAGAAGTTGTAGATGCCCGTCGTAAACGTGTGAGAAGAATGGAACGTGAAGCCAATAAGCAATTAGAAAAACGTGATGCTGAGCTTCATGATGCTAGTCTGGATGAGACAAGAGCATTCGAACCAATTCATCGTCCAAAACCAACTGATTCTGAAGAACTTCCTGAAGAACCAGTACGTAAAGCACCAAAAGTAACCGCAGAAGTAGTGCCACAGTCAAAACCTGATCAATCATCGGCTAATGAACAAGCTGAGGAAAAAGCTGTAACGCCTGAACAAGACAGACAAGAAGAGAAGCCTGTGGATGTCGTTGTATCGACTGACCAAGATCAAGTGGTTCAAAAGGATGAAGAAGTTACTCCAACAGAAGAACTGACACCTGAAGCGCGTGCTAAAGCAGAAATCGAAAAGAGATTGCGTCGAAGCGAACGTCAAATCGAAGAAGAAAACTACGATTCTAAAAAACCTGTGGCAGCCAAGCATCAAGGATCATTTGACGACGAGTAATAGAAAGATATAGTGTAACCCTGTTCTAGAATACTAGAGGTTAACAGTGGTATAGAACCTAAAAAGAAGATAAGCATGGCAGAAGGTAAATCATCTGCCATGCTTATCTTTTAATTTTTGGTTGAACTATTGTAACTGACAACGTAACTGACGACATGATTGACGTCGTTATTGTTGATTTTACGGTATATCTTTCCCACAAATGAATGGTCATTAGAAAAGTAGGGTCATATTAGAAGGCTTATTTGTACTTGTTTTCTAGTCTACTCATGAAAGCACCCAACCATGTACCAGCTAAGAGTAGTAAGATACAAGCAATATAGCCTCCGAAACCAATGCCACTATAATCTGTCGGAATAATCATTACAGTTGATGCTAAAACGATTCCTAAGATAAAATGGAAAAGTTGTGGAAAGGCAATGCTGAAGATATAATTCATCAGTTTGGATAGCAGTAACACAGTAGCCAGTCCACCGATTCCAATTGGGATAATGATCGCAAAATCGAAGTTCTTGAACCCATCCGCCATGAGTTTGTAGAGGCCCATATAGAGTAGAAAGTTTGAAGGAGATAGTCCTGGAACGATCATTCCTAGAGCAATCAAGACACCTGCAAAGATCCAATTCAAGAAAGTTGGTTCTACCACTGTAAACAGTGCTGAGCCTTGCCATAAGAAGAGACTACCCGCAATGAAACTAACAGCAAGAATAATATATTCACGAGTTGATCGTCCTTCTTTGCCAGCTTCTTTCCAAAGAGATGGTAGGGTCCCTACAATGCAGCCAACGAAAAACCACAGGATAACTGTTTCGTAGTTGCCCAGTAGGAAACTAACACCAAATGATAATAAGAAAATCCCGAATAGAGCTCCTAGGCCAACGGGTAAGAAGAACAGGAAATTCTCTTTGAACTGCTTGGTGAGATTAGCTAAAAAGCTGATCATTCGTTCATAGATTCCAAAGATAGCAGCTAGTGCGCCACCACTAACACCTGGAAGAATAAAACCTGAACCGATAAACATTCCTTTGATGAATCGCAGCCAAAAGCTGCCGTTTTTTGAATCTTCAGTCATTGTAATAACTCCTCGCATTTTTGACAATAAAATATCGGAAAAAAACATTTCGTCTTTTTCCGACGTTGACCCCATATTATCATAGATCATGATAGATTGGGTAAACTTTATAATTTATTAACTATTTGCTAGCTAGATGATGGTTATTACAAGTAAGCTGTTGGAAAAAGACTACTTACTGGTTGCTTTTAGGATCCAACTTACAACGAGTATCAAAATAATAGCACCTAGTAGACTTGGAATGACAGTGTAGCCACCTATTACAGGTCCAAGATCTGGTAGTAAAGCTCCACCAACCCAAGAACCTAACATTCCTGCAACAATATTACCAATAATACCTCCAGGAATATCTTTTCCTAGAATTGCGCCTGCTGCCCATCCGATAACGCCACCAACAATTAAAGACCATAACCAACCCATAAATAATTCCTCCTTTAATTTTTTTCTAGTATCGTCAACAAAACTGATGACGACTAATTGACTCACATTGCCACAACACGACTACTCAAGAGAGATAAGCTCAGAAATATCGTATAGGGATGCTATCAACTATACACTAATTATAAAAGAGAACATATTTAAAGTAAAACAATATGATTATTGACCACTCTGCTCGCGTCTACTGATTGAGAGCAATTGTTGTTTCAATTGATTTTCCATGACACCGAGCTCTTTTTCTGCTGACCGACGTTTTTGTCTACCTTCTTGTTGGATACGGACTGTTTCTTCAAGCGTTTCTAGCAAGTCGTTTTGCGTCTTTTGCAAAGTCTCGATATCAATGATGCCACGTTCGTTTTCTTTGGCAGTTTCAATAGAGGATTGCTTCAACATTTCTGAGTTTCGTTTCATCAGGTCGTTGGTTGTTTCAGAGACTTGACGTTGTGCCGCTACAGCATCACGTTGACGGAACAAGGTCATTGCAATAGCAATTTGATTTTTCCAAAGTGGAATTGCAGTCGTGATAGAGGACTGAATCTTTTCCGCTAGTGCTTGGTTAGTGTTTTGGATTAAACGAATCTGTGGTGCTTGTTGAATCGTCATTTGCCTTGTCAATTTTAAGTCATGATTTCGCTTATCTAATCGCTCCGCAAAGGCCCGTAAATCACTGACAACTTGGACATCCATTTGATTTTTAGATGCAGTGGCCTTAGAAACGGCTTGAGGGATTGTGACTGTTTCTAGTTCCTCAAGTTTTACTTCGCCAGCAGCAATGTAAACATTCAATGCTTCATAGAAGTTTTTATTCTTTTGATAAATTTGTTCGAGTGTTCGATTGTCATTCATCAGACCAGATTTTGACTGTTTGAGTTTTAAAGCAATCTTGTCGACTTGTGTTCCTACTTGTTGGTACTTAGCAGTCATTTGGTAGACAGATTGTTTTGCCTTCCCAAACCATTTTTTTAGGACATTATTTTCTGCTGCCGCTAATTCTTTTGGATCAGTCTCATTCAATTTGAACATCAATTCAGTGAGGGATTCACCAATTTCTCCGGTGTCCTTATTTTGAACATGGAGTAACATTTGTTGACTAAATTCACTCAGTTGCTTTTGTGCGGCAGCTCCATAAGTGATGATAGCTTGCGGATTAGATTCATCGATTTGTTTTGCTAATGCACGTGCTTGCTGTTGCCGTTCTTCAGTCAATGTATCGATCAATTTTGATTTTGGCGCTTCATCTCCTGAATCTAGATCAAGGTTTTTTGGCGTAAAATCAGCCGTTGTATCGTTTGGATCTCCAAAGGGATTTGATAAGAGGGCGTCAACATCATTTGACTGTCCTCCGTTTGAGGTATGATCTTGATTGTCTGGTGTCAGTTGGTTTGAAATATCGTTATTTGTCATAGAGAAACCTCCTAATAGGTTGAGTTGTTACTTCCTTAAGTTATAGTGACATCCTTATGTCTGTTGATGTATCTGGCGTAATCTTATGCATCTGTCGTATGCTGATATATTGTCTTGATGTTATGACACTGATGGAATCAGGGTAAAAGGATTAAGGTGAAGAGTATATGAGTAATGGTATTTCGGATTATTATTAAATCCAAAATACCATAATTAAGACGACTAGTGTAGCTTTTAATGATATTCTCAGTGGTGAAGGCTTAAAAAGCATCGAAGTCTTGAGCAGATACAGCTGCTTTTTCCTTTTTTAAACTTTCTTCGAGTTCACGTAAAGCCATGTCTGGAACTGCACGTTTTTCTTCTTTTGACATTTCCAGTAATTGTTTATCTTGTTCTAATCGCTCTTTAGCGAGCTGTAAGTCAATTGTGATATCGTCAATGTCATCCGACATGAATTCCCGATATGACCGTTGTACACTAGCACATAAGGCTTCAACGGTTTCGATACTATCAGTCATTGTTTGAAAAGTTTCTTTTGATTTGCTGACATGTTTTTCAATGTCTAAATATTTTTCACTGATTTCTAGCAAAGAAGGAATGTAAGAATACAATAAGGCTTCAACTTCGTATAGTCGTTTTGGTGCCATGGTGATCTCATTGAAATAGTCTTTCAAGATTGGGAACAAGTCATATCTTGTCATGACTGCTTTTAATTTGGTCGACCGACGAGTTGTTTTTTCAAGTGCGATGACTTGTTCTTTTGTTTTGGCCATTTGTCTTCTGAAAAAAACGATGTCATTCTCATCAAGCCCTTGCTCTTCATAAAATGCTCTCTTTGATGGGGAGAGGGGAGGCAAGTCATTCTGTTGCTTATTACGTTTCAGTGAAAAACGTTTATGACTAGGTTTATTGAATTGTCTCAAGGTGATCCAACCACCGATATAACTGAATAAAACACTTCCAGTTACAATGATAGCACCGTTGAAAAATCCACCGATACCGGACATGATCGCCATTACGAGAAATCCCATTATCATTCCGATCATAACACTTGTCCATACCAAGGAATAATTCTTCAGAGAATAAGGATCTTGTTGCTTGTTGTCAGTTTTATTATTGAGATCAGTTGACTTCATGGGCGAGTCTCCTCTCTTTCTATAGTAACAGTATATCAATGTTAAGGCTAAAATGTATAAGACTTAAGCACGATTTATCTAAAACTTTTACAAAGTTAGTTGTCAAAACCCTAGTGGTTGCGTATTCTTAAAGAGAAACGTGCTTATAAATAGAAAAAGAAATTGTAGAAAAAGAAGTAATAGAAAGAATAGAAGTAATAGATAGAACTGAAGAAATAGAAGCAGTAGAAGAAAGTGAAGAATAGAAGAAATAGTAGGAATCGCATAACTAGAAAACTAAAGACGAGTGAGGAAAACGTGATGACAAAAGAAGAGCATGTGTTTTATAAAAATGATTTAATCACAAGCAAAACGGATGATGAAAAGTTCTATGAAAAAACACTGAAAAGGGAACAGATTTTTAAAGGAAAGTTTTTAGATGTTGTCATCGATACAGTTACTCTGCCAAACGGCAAAGAAAGTACCAGAGAACTCGTTCTTCACCCTGGCGCTGGTGCAGTGATTGCCTTTAATGATCAGGATCAATTGTTAGTAGTGAAACAATTTCGAAAACCTTTTGATAAATGTTTGATTGAAATACCAGCAGGGAAAAAAGATCCAGAAGATGCCAGTCCACTTGTCACCGTGAAACGGGAACTAGAAGAGGAGACGCATTATATAGCAGATCGTTGGAAAGAATTAAGGACGACAGCTTTGACATGTGGCTATTCCAACGAATTATTGACCTTCTATGAGGCTAGTGGGTTACACTTAAAAGAAGGGTCGAAAGCAGCAGATGAGGATGAATTTTTAGATGTCGGTTGGTTGACTTATGACCAACTTCATCAATTGATGGTGGATGGGGTCATTATTGATAATAAAACACAATTTGCTTATGACTATTGGACAAATAAACGATTGAGGGCACAAAAATGACATTAGTAGTGCTTTAAATAGAAAGCAGTCAATCAATGGAGGTGATTTAAATGGGTAAACCATTACTGACGAGAGAAGATATTAGAAGAGCAAAAAAAGAAAAACAACGTGCTCTGAAACAATCTAAAGAAGAGGTTGAATACCGTAGAAATGATGGTAGTGATTCTGATGATGTTTATGACGACGGCTATGATGATATCTATGAGGACAACTATGATAGTGGTTATAAAAGTAGACAGCATTACGAAGATAGTAGCCGATTTGAGGATAGAGATCAGTTAGATGATGAGGATGGCTATCTAGAAGAACGAGAAGATGAGGATAAAAAGTCTAAAAGCTTTTTTAAGCGTCATAAAAAGCCTAGATCACGATTTGAATCGAACGAACGCCTTAGACGGTATAATCGTTTCCTCACAAAAGGGATTATTATTACTGCCGTATTGATTGTGATAGTGATAGGAGTGGCATTCTTTATCTAGAGGTCGTTTTACTAGCGGTTATCTTTAAGATATACGATGAGCTTACAAAGAATTTGTCTTTCTCCAGAGAGGCATACTTAAAGCTTAACTGATAGATGAAGAAGTTACTAATAAAGCAGTGTTAAAACACTGTTAAAAAGAGATCGACCACAAGTGTAGAACTTGTGGAACGGCCTCTTTTAATTTAAGATCACAACTGCTATTGCAAGATCATTGGAATGCGAAATAGTGACCTTTTGCTCACCAGTGTAAGGAGAGCTCACTACTGGCTTGCCATACTCTCCCGGTAAGATTTCAATGTCTAACATAGAAAGTTTACCACTGATGCCAGTGCCATAAGCTTTCGCAAAGGCTTCTTTGGCAGCAAATCTCCCTGCTAAGAATTCATATTTTCGATGGCCTTTTAATTCTTTATAGAGGTCAAATTCAGCTGGAGTAAGAACTCGGTCAACAAATTTAGCTTGTTTTTCTTGAGCTTGTTTTATGCGGTCTATTTCGATAATATCACTGCCTATTTCCATGAGATGCTCCTTATATCTGTCATTAAGCTTTATTGACATTGTTTAGTTATCTTCTACTAAGAGTGTATTTAATATGAGTGTCGTTAACATGAGTGTCGTTTACGTGGGTGTATTTAACAAGATAGGTCAAACCAAATCTTTTAGGTCATCTATGTTTCTATTATTAAGGACCTATGCTTCTATTATATAAAGAGCTTCTACTATACTGCTACTATATAGCAGAGAGCTTCTGTTATATAGAGATATATTTTTATAGAAAACATTTAAAAAATACCTCTTAAGATAATTTTAACATTTTCATTTTAAGATGTAATCTCTAAAAAATAACAGTGTTTTTGATAGTCATTTATGACGCTGTTCTGTTTTTCTCGGTAAAAGTAAGCCTGTAAAAAGTGCGATGATATCGGTTTTTTTTGTTTGATTATACAAGTGCTAGTGGTTAAATGGAATTATTTTGGTGTCTTGATGTTCTATTTTGAGGGTTGTCCATTTTTTTTGATGATATTTTTAAGCTGAAAAAGGGTTGACGGTTAGAAAAGCGTTCGTTATGATATAAATACTTTGATTATCAAAGTATTTTTCTGAGAGATAAGGAGGGAGACGTATTAAAGGTGAAAACGATGGAGCAACCGCAGTTTAAGGATGTTAACAACTACTTAGTGCATGTATTCGACGAGATGTTGAGAATTGAAGAAACTTCACTGAAAGAGAGTGATTTTCATGACTTGTCGATGAAAGAGATGCATACGATTGCTGCCATTGGTTTATATGGCGATAAACGAACTTCCCAAGTAGCTAAGGAATTACATGTCACAGTTGGAACCTTGACGGTGTCTGTTAATACCTTAGTCAAAAAAGGTTATGTCTTACGGGTTAGGCAAGAGAAGGATCGACGGGTTGTCAATCTGAAGTTGACTAACCGTGGTAGATTATTGTATCGATTGCATGACAAGTTTCACAGGACGATGGTCAAACGAATCATTACTGATTTGGATGATCCGGAAGTTAGTGCTTTACTGGGAGCTTTGAAAAGTTTATCGAACTATCTTAGCGAGATCAAAATTTAACTCGTTATAAAGGAAGTGACCACTTACTGTGCGTATTGTAAAAACAGGGTCGTATCTCCCTGACACGATAGTGACTAATGATGACTTAGCAGAATATTTAGATACTTCTGATGAGTGGATCCAAAAAAGGACTGGCATTAAAAAGAGGCATGTTGCTAAAGGTGAGTCGATCGAGAGTATGGCTTATAAGGCTGTCGAAGATCTTTTTCTCAACTCAATAGGCACAGTGGTTGATAGGAATGATAATAGTTATTTAACCGATAAAGCCAATTGTGGAGAAACAATAGACTTCATCATTGTCGCTACCATGTCTCATAAAAGTTCAAGTCCCGGAATTGCGAATCTTATCCAAGCTAGACTTGGTATCACACAAGTCTTTTGTCTTGATATTTCTGCTGCTTGCAATGGCTTTATTGCCGCATTAAGTGTCGCTAATGGTTTGTTAAAAACACCCACTTACCGGCGTGGTCTTGTTATCGGAGTCGAGAAGATGTCAGATATTTTAGACTGGACAGACCGTTCAACTGCTTGCCTTTTTGGAGATGGGGCTGGGTGTGTCTTAGTCGAGGCTTCTGATGCTCTAGTTTATGCAGAGTCGATTAGTAGCGACGGCGCGCATGGTGAGGATTTGAAAGCACCTCTTGAACAAGCGAAACTTGAGATGAATGGCAGAGGTATTTTTAATTTTGTTAGTCGAGAAGTTCCTAAAAATATCTTATCGACCATTTCTAAAGCGGGACAATCTATAAAAGCTATCGATTATGTTCTTGCACATCAGGCCAATAAAAGATTATTAGGGATGATTAGCAAAAAAACAGGTATAACAGAGGATAAATTTCTGTCCAACATCGATGACGTAGCTAATACATCTGCCGCAAGCATTCCTTTGTTACTGGATAAAGTCGTCAAAGACGGAATTATAACACTAGAAGGCATGCAATTGGTGGTGTTTGTTGGCTTCGGTGGCGGTTTGAACTGGGGGAGTATTGTCACCCTCGTGTAATTTTTCGCCTTTAATTAGTTTGATCTTCAAACTAATTTAGCAGTAGTGATAGTGCATCAGAAAAAGAACAATGAGTATGAGTAGTCGTTTATCATTTCTATAGTAAATACCGTTAATAGCGTTGATACAGTAGATACCGTAGTGACCGTTGATGAAATAGAGGCAGTTGATACAAATTTTCAACTGGAGAAATAAGTTAATAAAACTACTCATACAATAAGTCAAAACAACTATTCAGAACAATAAGTTAAGACAACTACTCAGTTCGATAATTCAGAACAATAAGTCAGAACAAAACTCAGAACAATAAGTCAAAAGAAAAATAAACAAGAATAAAGCAAGTAAGACAAATCAATTAAGACAAATCAAGTAGGTAATCATACAAATATATGGAGGTCATTATTATGACAACAACTTTCGATAAAATCAAAACTATCATCGTAGATCAATTAGACGTAGAAGAAACAGCTGTAAAGCCTGAAACAAACTTTGAAAATGACTTAGATGCAGATAGCTTGGATCTTTTCCAAATCATCAATGACATTGAAGACGAATTCGATATCGTAATCGATACTGAAGAAGGATTGAATACAGTTAACGATTTAGTCGCATTTGTTGATAAAGAAGCCACTAAATAACTTCTAGTCACTGAAACAACTAGTACCTCAAAGAAGTGATAACCATGGAGTTATGACATCAAGGCAACTTGATCATGAGGGGCTAGTTCTTTTTTATATTTAATACTTTGATATTCAAACTAAATAAAAGTAAGTCGTAACTAGCAAGTGGTTATACTGAAGTCAAAAGCGAGAGAGTGATTCAATTGAGAACGAAACTATGTGATTTATTAGGAATAGATTATCCGATTGTCCAAGGAGCAATGGCTTGGGTAGCAGATGCTAAGCTTGCCAGTGCTGTTTCTAATGCAGGCGGTATTGGTATAGTAGGAACTGGTCATGATCCAGTTGATGTAGTTCAAAAGAAAGTGGAAGAAGTGAAAGCTTTAACAGATAAACCGTTTGGTGTTAATGTGATGCTTCTTAATCCTCATGTTGAAGAAGTTGTTTCTTATCTCTGTCAAGCCGGTATTCGATTAGTGACTACCGGAGCAGGTAGTCCTGGTAAATACATGACAGCTTTTCAAGAAGCAGGTATCAGAGTAATTCCGGTCGTTGCATCTGTTGCATTAGCCAAACGGATGGAACGGTTAGGTGCCGATGCTGTTGTTGTTGAAGGTATGGAAGCTGGTGGACATATTGGTAAGGGCACGACGATGAGTTTATTACCTCAAGTTGTTGATGCTGTATCAATTCCAGTTATCGCAGCAGGTGGTATAGCCGATGGTAGAGGTGTAGCCGCTGCGTTGATGCTTGGAGCAGAGGGTGTCCAAATTGGGACGAGGTTTGTGTGTTCTACTGAATCTCCTGCTCACGAGAATTTCAAGAATGCCATTTTAAAAGCTAGTGACCTGTCAACTGTTGTTACGGGTGAACTTGGAGGGCATCCAGTTCGTGTATTGAGAAATCAATTAACCCGAGAGTATGCAGCGCTAGAAAAAGCGGAAACAAGTAAGGAAACTCCTGATTTTGCTAAAATGGATGAACTTGGGCGCGGTGCTTTGAGACGTGCGGTAGTGCTAGGGGATACCCAACGTGGCTCTATGATGTCTGGTCAAGTAGCTGGACTAGTAAAAACAGTCGCTCCTTGTAAAGATATCATCGAAGAATTAGTGCGTGAGGCGGTTGAAGTCTATCATGCTCGTGCCTCTTATTTTAATGAGGGTAAATCATGAAAACAGCAGTGATCTTTACAGGACAAGGGTCCCAATATGTTGGGATGGGACAAGATTTTATTGACACTTATCCTGAAGTCCGTCATTTTTTGACTGAAATGTCTCAAAAAACGGCATTAGATCTCATCGACATTTTTTTAAAGAATAAAGAAGCACAGGCTCAAACTAAATGTGTACAGCCTGCGATCGTGGCTCTTGAACTTGCGATTTCTAAGGTAGTTATGCCTCTCCTTAAGAATAACAACCACGTTCATGTTTTTGCTGGGCATAGTTTGGGAGAGTATACAGCACTTGCTGCGAGTGGTTTAGTGAGTCCTGAATCTCTTCTTGACTTTGTTGTCAAGCGGGGACAAGCCATGGCTCAGGCAACTTCTCATTCGGATGGAATGATGCTCGCTGTGATCAAAGTTCCCCAAGAAAAATGTGATGAGCTGTTGGAGGAGTTCAAAGGACGCGTGTGGGCGGCTAATCTTAATAGTCCGGTTCAAACAATCTATGCGGGCCATAAAGAGGCAATTTTGGCCTTTGGGAAAGCACTAAAAGCGGCAGGTTACAAGAAAGTGATGCCGTTAGCGGTTGAAGGAGCTTTTCATACCCCATTGATGGCATCAGCACAATCCTTACTTGGTCCGGCTATTAATCGATTGGTGTGGGAGATAAAAGAAAACTGGTCCCACTGGCAGAATACAGCTGACATTATCTATAGCAATGTCAGTGGAAAGCCCTTAACACTAGAAGCTTGCCGAACCGAGTTTAGCGATCACTTAGTCAAGCCAGTTGAGTGGCAGAAAACGGTTGAAAACTTTGTAGCAGATGGCGTGACACGTGTGATTGAGATTGGTCCAAAAGCAGTTCTGAGCAAGTTAGTCAAGGCGACCACAGACCAAGTGGAAGTTATTTCCATAACTGCAGTTAAAGACTTAGAACAATTGAAAACGACTCACTAATTATAAGGAATTAGGCGTTATTAGAAATAATGAGGTGTCATTTTAATAATTAGGCGTAACTTAAAAGTAATTAGGTGTTTTTAAGCGTAATAATGAGTAAGTATGAAAGTAAGTACGAGAGTAAGTATGAGAGAAAGTAAGGTGAAGGAATGGCTGAATTAGAAAAGCAACCTGTTGCATTTATAACTGGTGGCACTAAAGGGATCGGACTTGCGATTGCTCAAAAACTTTATAAAGATGGTTATCAGGTTATTTTGACAAGTCGTCATGCTCCAAATGAAGAAACACTTGCTTCTTTTGTTGGCGAAAATGACAGCACACCAGTTGTTTTAACCGGGTCTGTTGCCGATAGTACAGAAGTAAAAGACATCATTGATGAGATTTTTAGTCGTTTTAAACGCCTAGATGTTATTGTCAATAATGCTGGAATTACCTTAGATAAGTTGATTCTACGGATGAGCGCAGAAGACTTTATGTCCGTAATCGAAACAAATTTATTGGGAACCTTTAATGTGATTAAAGCTGTGACACCTTATTTCTTAAAACAAAAGAATGGTGTGATTATCAATATGGCAAGTGTTGTCGGGATTACTGGTAATGCTGGACAAACGAATTATGCGGCGAGCAAAGCCGGTATTATTGGTTTGACTAAGTCTGTTGCCAAAGAGCTAGCTGGACGTAATATCCGATGTAATGCTATTGCACCAGGGTTCATTGAGACAGATATGACTGCTAAGTTGAATGAAAAACAACGGTCTGCAATCTTGCAAGAGATTCCGCTAAAACGATTTGGACAAGTCGACCATATCAGTGAAACAGTCTCTTTTTTGATTCAAAATGATTATGTGACTGGGCAAGTGATAGAGGTCAATGGCGGGTTACATATGTAGTTATTTGGCCTGACCTTGTTTTTATCAAGATATCAATTAGTGGTGAAAATCACAAAAAAACAGTTTTATTAATCATGATAGGGCATAAAAAGAAAGTAAAGGTGAATAAATGACTCGAGTAGTGATTACAGGTACAGGAGTTGTCAGTTCGTTAGGAAATGATACCAAAACATTTTGGACTAATGTTTCGGCCGGCAAAAACGGTATCAAACCTATTACAAGTTTTGATGCTAGTGAGACAGGTATAACAGTAGCAAGTGAAGCAAGTGATTTTGATCCGACACTTACGATGTCGCGAAAAGAATATCAACGAATGGACCGCTTTAGTCAGTTTGCCATTGCAGCAAGTGATGAAGCATTAAAAAATAGTGGTCTTGTGGTGGATGAAGAGACAACAGATGATATCGGTGTATTAGTCAGTTCTGGTATTGGTGGCCTACATGCCATTCAAACAGGGATTTTAAAAATGGCTAAAAAAGGGCCAAAACGGGTGCCACCACTTTTTGTGCCATTAACAATTGGTAATATGGCTGCGGGAAATATCGCTCAAAAGTTTGGAATTAGAGGGATATCTCTAGACATCGTCTCAGCTTGTGCCTCAGCAACTAATGCAATCGGTGAAGCTTATTTAAAGATCAAACATGGTGATTTGACCGCTTGTCTCGCTGGAGGTTGTGAAGCCACCATCAATGAGATTGGGATTGCAGGTTTTGCGGCACTGACGGCTTTATCGACACAAACTGATCCTGAACGAGCTTCAATTCCATTCGATGCCCGTAGAGATGGTTTTGTAATGGGTGAAGGAGCTGGCGTGATTGTTCTTGAAAGCTTAGAGAATGCGCAAAAGCGTGGCGCAACTGTTTTAGCTGAAGTTGTTGGCTACGGCTCGACTGCTGATGCCTATCATATGACCGCTCCTAGGCCAGACGGCAGTGGTGCTGGTAAGGCATTTCTTAAAACACTAGAAGATGCTGGTATTAAGCCAGAAGAGGTTGACTACATCAACGCTCATGGCACAAGTACACCAACTAACGATAGCGGGGAAACAACTGCTATCAAGTACGCTTTTGGAGAACACGCCAAGCATATCCCTATATCAAGCACCAAAAGTATGATTGGTCACCTTTTGGGTGCTGCTGGTGGTGTTGAAGCTATTACGTGTATCGAAGCCTTGCGTCATCAATTTGTGCCACCAACTCGCGGCCTAAAAGAAGCCGATCCGCAGTGCGACTTGGATTACGTGCCTAACGTCGGAAGAGCAGCGGACCTGACTTACGTGTTGTCAGATTCCTTAGGTTTTGGGGGCCACAACGCTGTATTATGTTTTAAACGCTGGGAGGAATAAAACTATCATGGATGTCAAATCACTGATCACTCAATTTGATGAGAGCACGATTCGGTTTTTATCCTTGACACAAGGAACTGACCAACTGATTTTATCAAAGGACCCATATCAAGGTCCTTCAGAGTCAAACGGTAATGGTGGTCATGATCAAGTCGCTGTCACACACGCAACTGACTCTTCACCAAAAGAACCAACAGAAGTGATTAGCACAACTGCTAGTCCTAATGAGGAAGTTGATAGTGATGATAGTCAGTTCACCGCTGTTAAAGCACCGTTGGTCGGGATTGTCTATTTAGCGCCAAATCCTGGAGCAGAATCTTTTGTTTCAGTGGGCTCTGTCGTTAAGAAAGGACAAGTCGTCTGTATCATCGAAGCAATGAAAATCATGAATGAAGTCGTAGCACCAGTTAGTGGGACTATCAAGAAAATCAACGTCACGAATGAAGAGGTCGTTGAATATGATCAACCACTTGTAGTGATCGATGAGGAGGAAATATAAATGGAACTAACTAGTCAAGAAGTAATGGAAATCATACCAAATCGTTACCCAATCTTCTTTATTGATAAGGTGACTGAATTGATCCCTGGTCAAAAAGTCGTTTGTCAAAAAAATGTTACAATCAATGAGCCCTTTTTCCAAGGTCACTTTCCAGGTGAACCTGTCATGCCGGGTGTCTTGATTATAGAGAGTTTGGCCCAGGCAGGGTCGATACCATTGTTGAAACAAGATGATTTTAATGGTAAAACAGCTTATTTAGGTGGATTGAACAAAGTGAAATTTCGTCAAAAAGTTGTTCCTGGAGACGTACTACGTTTAGAAGTTGAGATTGTTAAATTAAAACGAAACGCTGGAATTGGTCTAGGAAAAGCGTTTGTAGGTGACAAAAAAGTATGTGAGGCGGAAATGACTTTCATTATTGGAGCTGAGTAAATGTTTAAAAAAGTACTCGTAGCGAATCGTGGTGAGATAGCGGTTCGAATAATTCGTGCCCTTCGCGAAATGGGCATCAAATCTGTTGCAGTTTATTCTACGGCAGATCGTTTAGCACTTCATACGGTGTTAGCAGACGAGGCAGTCTGTATTGGTCCGCCGCGTGTCGCCGACTCTTATAATCATAAGATTCAACTGTTGAGTGCTGCCCTAACGACTGGAGCGGAAGCTATTCATCCAGGATTTGGATTTTTGTCTGAAAATAGTCAGTTTGCAAAGATGTGTGAGGAATGTGATATCACATTTATTGGCCCAAGTTCCGAGGCTATCCATCGAATGGGTAATAAAGCAGTTGCAAGGGAAACCATGATCAAAGCAGGCGTTCCTGTCATTCCAGGGAGTGAAGGCTTTATAGACGATTGCGAAAGTGGACTAGAGTTAGCAAAATCACTTGGCTTTCCAGTCATGCTCAAAGCTGCAGCTGGTGGTGGTGGTAAAGGAATGCGTGAGATCCACTCTGAAGAGCAGTTCAAACAATTGTTTGACCAAGTTAAGCTAGAAGCTGGAGCTGTATTTTCGGATGACCAGGTATACTTAGAGAAAATCATTACTCATGCACGTCATATTGAAGTTCAGATTTTAGGAGATAGCTTTGGAAATGTGATTCATCTTGGCGAACGTGAATGCTCGCTGCAACGTCAACATCAGAAAGTTCTGGAAGAGGCTCCTAGTAGTTTTATTAGCTCAGATGTGAGAGAGCAGCTGGGAAAAGCAGCAGTTGATGCGGCAATCGCGACTCATTATGTGAACGCAGGAACTGTTGAATTTTTGGTTGATCAAAATCAAAACTTCTACTTTATGGAAATGAATACCCGATTGCAAGTAGAACATCCTGTCACTGAAATGGTCACGGGAGTTGATATTGTTAATGAACAAATCCGAATTGCAAGTGGCTTACCTTTGATTTACAGTCAAGAAGATATCAAAATCACTGGTCATGCTATCGAATGTCGGATAAATGCTGAGGATCCGACACATGACTTTAGACCAGCTAGTGGGAAAATCACTGATTTGATTCTTCCAAGCGGTAGTCTAGGGTTAAGAGTAGAGAGTGCCTTATTTGCGGGTAGTGGAATACCCCCTTTTTACGATAGTATGGTAGCAAAGGTCATCACCTATGCTAAAACACGTGATATAGCATTTCGGAAAATGAATCGAGCTCTTATGGAGTTTATGATTGATGGTATACCAACAAATATCGACTTTCAACTCGCTTTGATAGCAGACAAAGGCGTTCTATCTGGTGCATTTGACACACATTATTTAGAGGAGCATTTTTTAAGCAACTTTTTGAAAGCTCATAAACAGAGTGTCGAGTAATCATTGAAATGAATGGAAGGGGTGAATAGGGTGTTATTTAAAAAGAAAAAACCCCAAGTCATCATACCGAGTAAGCAGGAACGGGATAAAATGCACGCTAAAATCCCAGACAATTTGTATTATCGTTGTCCTAGTTGTAAAAAACTAGTTTATGTGGGCGATTTAGCAGTTGAACGTTTCTGTCCTCATTGCCATTATATTTGGCGGATGACTACAAGTGAACGTATCGCTCAATTATTGGATGAATCAAGTTTCACTGAGTGGCTCCCTGAAACCAAAATTTCGAATCCACTATCGTTTGATAACTACGATCAAAAAGTTAAAGCTACTAAAGAAAAAACGGGATTAGATGAGGCAATTACGGTTGGAGAAGCCACAATAACAGGCCAGCCATGTGCGATCGGAATTATGGATAGTCGATTCATTATGGGGAGCATGGGGCAAGCAGTTGGACAGAAACTAACGCACCTGTTCACTGAAGCAACACATAAAAAACTTCCGGTTGTTCTAACGACCGCATCTGGTGGTGCCCGGATGCAAGAGGGAATTTTATCCTTGATGCAGATGGCAAAAGTGAGTAGTGCGGTTAGTAATCATAGTAAAGCTGGGCTTTTTTATTTGGTGTTATTAACGGACCCCACAACTGGTGGTGTGACAGCTAGCTTTGCGATGCAAGGTGATATTATATTAGCAGAACCTCAAGCACTAGTCGGATTTGCCGGACGACGAGTCATTGAACAAACCTTAAAAACGACTTTACCTGATAACTTCCAATCATCAGAAGAAGTTCTTGAAAAAGGATTTATTGATGCTATTGTAAACCGACAAGAACAGCGAAAAGTCATTGGCTCGTTATTAAAAATGCATAGAGGTGATCTAAATGTCTAAAACGAATGAGTTGATTGAAAAGTTGACAGGCAAAGCGCGTCAGAAGGAAGCAGTAGAGGACGCTTATAGTACTGTCAAATTAGCCAGAGCTAAAGATCGACTGTCGACTGAAGACGTAGCCCATCATATTTTAGATGATTTTATCGAATTACATGGAGATCGTTACTATGGCGATGATAAGTCAATCGTGTCGGGGGTCGGTTTCTTAGCGGGTCGGCCGGTCACTTTGATTGGGTCGCAAAAAGGACATACCTTAGATGAAAATATAGCCCGAAACTTTGGCTCAAGTTACCCAGAAGGTTATCGTAAAGCTTATCGGATGATGGAACAGGCAGAAAAGTTCCAAAGACCAGTCTTAACTGTTGTGAACACAGCCGGTGCTTACTGTTCGCCAGAGGCTGAAAGTAGGGGAATCGGTTCTGCAATCGCTCAAAACCTATTAGTGATGAGTCAATTGACGGTTCCGATAGTGACCTTGATCGTTGGCGAAGGAGGATCTGGTGGTGCATTAGCGCTAGCTTTTTCAAATAAAGTCTGGATGATGCAGCACAGTATGTATTCGGTTCTGTCACCTGAAGGATTTGCTAGTATTCTATATAAAGATGCCAATTTAGCAAAAGAGGCTGCCAATAAAATGAAATTGACTCCTAATGATTTGCTTGACTTAGGGGTTATTGAACGCATTATAATAGAAGAAAACGAGTCTGATAGCATTCAAAAGAAGGCACTCATGGCACAACTAAAAGCTGATTTTATCTTAGAACTCAGTCAGTATGATCATCTATCTCCAGAAGAAATTGTTGCACAAAGACAAGCTAGGTTTAATCGGTTTTAGACAGCCGATAAATCTGCTTATGGGTGATGTGTTGGGCGATATGATATAATGAGATATCAAGACATTAGCTGATTTTAAAGAGTGATGCATTTATAAAGAGAGATGCATTTATAAAAAATGAGAAGCTTTGTCTATAGGACGTCTAAATAGTAGTAGGGGATGTGTCAGAATGAATGAAACAGTGAAATACTGGTTAGTCTTTATTGCAGTTTTTGTTGTTATCATGGTAGCAAGTGTGATTCTTAAATTAGCAGTAGGATTGATCACGATGATCGCAACAGTTCTTATTTTGGGCTTTATCGGCTATCAAGTTTATCTAGCTGTTAAAGATAAGAAGTAATCAGCCTAATCGCTTTTAAAAGGCTTACTCGCTATAAAAAAATCACTGGCTATAAAAATTACTAGCTATAAAAAGTATCAGCTATAAAAAAGTACTAGCTATAAAAAAAGAGATTTGACAAATTATCTTGTCAAATCTCTTTTTTGAATATCAGTAAATTGTATTGTCAGTAAGGCTAGTCATCATTTAAAAGGACTATGTCATTCATTTATTAGAGGTTAACTGAATCAAAATCTTGCTCACGTCTATCACACAAAACCTCATTAAAGTGTATGTGAAAGTGTATGTGTATGTGAGTATCGAAGAAAGTGTGAAGAGTAGCAACAAGTAGTGATTAGCTAGTCGTATAATAAAGAAATCGACCTATTAAAATGAAATGCCTTATGATTAACTTAATGTGTTGTAGTATTCAACGATGAATGATTCATCGACATCTTGTGTCAATTCTTCGCGAAGTGGTAGACGGTTCAACGAACCTTCTAATTTATCTTCGTCGAACGTCAAGTATTCAGGACGACCGAATAGGCCTTCTAACGAACTCTTGATGATCACTAGATCTTTTGATTTTTCACGAACTGAGATAACTTGTCCAACTTCCACTTCGTATGAAGGGATGTCAACACGTTGACCATCAACAGTGATATGGCCATGGTTTACTAATTGACGAGCTTGACGACGAGTGTTTGCAAGACCTAAACGGTAAACAACGTTGTCTAAGCGACGTTCTAGTAAGACTAAGAAGTTAACACCATGTTTTCCTTCTTTAATTTTACCAGCTTTTTTGAATAAGTTTGAGAACTGACGTTCATTTAACCCATACATAAAGCGTAGTTTTTGTTTTTCTTGTAATTGTTGTCCATATTCCGATAATTTACGACGGCTGTTAGGACCGTGTTGACCAGGAGCATAAGGACGACGATTTAATTCTTTACCTGTTCCAGAAAGTGAAATACCTAAACGGCGAGAACGTTTCCAGCTTGGGCCTGTATAACGAGACATATAAGTTTTCCTCCAATAATATAGTTTGGAGTAAAATAGCTGATCCAATGATCGTGCGTGTGCAGCTCATTTTAGCTGTTCACCCTTTGCAGCCGCGGGTTACTAGTGCTCGCGATCGAACGCGTAACGATCTGTTGACACTCTCACTTCATTGGTGCTGCGTATTTTACACAATCATCATTATAACGCATCATGAGTGTAGCAGTCAATAAAAAATGCTGTATTATTAGCCTATTAACGCTTGATTGCTAACGGAAGCGAAGTGCTCTTCCTTTATCAGTGACTCTGGTAGGCTTTAGCAAGGGGAAATGAGCTTAAAATCATAAAGCGATAACCTTTTTTAGTGAGATACATGACGTTAAACGTTTTTTTTGGTATACTCATGTATGATATTATAGAGACTAGTAGCATCATTAATAGAAGTGTTGTATCTAATTGGTGTCTAACAGATGTTTTATAGATGTCTAATAGATGTGTTTAGGTGTCTTTAGGTGTCTTTAGGTGTCTTTAGGTGTCTTTAGGTGTCTTATAGATATAAATCATTAGCACTACTGTAAGTGATCGTGTGAAAAAGAGTTAAAATTGTTAATAGCAGAGAAAAATAATTGTGGCGAGTCACAAGTACTGGAGGAATGGCAATGAATGCCGGCACAGGTTTCATGAATTTACTGATCGGGATCATCATTATCGCAATCATTGGGTATTTTGTATTCTATTATTATCAACATAAGCAAAAAAAGGATATTTCAGAATTGCAGAACCAAAGAGAAGATCTTATGGCGGTTCCTGTAGCTGATACATTATATACCCTGAAAAATATGAATTTGACCGGTCAAACGAGAAGAACATATGAATCATGGCAAGCAACTTGGCAAACGATCACTCGTTTTTCTCTTCCTGAGATTGAAGCCGCGATTATTTCAGCACAACAAGCCAATGAACGCTATAATCTGGTAAAGGCAACTAAATCGATTGATTTTGCAAAACAACAGTTGAAAGAAGCTAAACGTAATATTGATAAAGTTTACAAAGCTTTACAACGTTTATTAGATAGTGAGGAACAAAACCGTAAGAAGGGTGAAGACATCCAAAATGATTATAATGAGCTTCGAAAGAACTTGTTAAGTCAAAGTTTTACTTATGGCGATGCTCTTGATTCTTTGGAGAAACGATTATCTTATTTAGAACTAGACTTCACTAAATTCCATACTCTTTCAAACGAAGGGGACCATATGGAAGCAAAAGACGTCTTGTCTCAGATCGAAACTGAGATGACTGAACTGAATGATGTTATAAAACAAATACCTGAGTTTTATAAGGAAATAAAGGAAACATATGAACCACAAGTGGAAGACTTAAAAAATGGTTACCAACGATTATTGAGTGAAAAGTATCTCTTTAATGACATCGATGTTGAAGCTGATATTAAGGCTATTGAGGACTTAATCGTATCAGCTGAAAATAGTATTAAAGGCATTAAATTAGGAGATGCCCGTAAGGAACTTGACAAAGTCAAACGGGAGATTGATCAGACTTATGACGAAATGGAAGCTGAGATTACGGCAAAACAATACGTCGATTCACATATCCAAACAGTGCATCTTCAACTTGAGAAGGCACTCAAAAACAATCGCTACGGAGCTTTAGAAGTTGACCGTATGGGTCAAAACTATATCCTCCATAATAATGAGGAAGTTAAAATTACAGAGTTTCAATCACAATTAGAAGAAGAACAAGATAAGCTGAATCATTATGACGAACAATTAGCAGACAATGCTGTAGCATTTTCCTTAGCAAAGGATTATTTAGAGCTTCTTTCAAAACGGTTGACTGATATCATGCATCAACAAAGTGACATGATGAAGCAATTAGCGACCTTAAGACAACAAGAAGAAGCTATCAAAACGAACCTAGATGAGTATGAGATTGAGCTACGGAATATGAAGCGTCATATTGAAAAAGCTAACATCCCCGGTGTGCCAAAATCTTACTTGGATCTTTTTTTCCAAACATCTGATATGATTGAAGCTTTGAATAGTGAATTGAATCGGGTTCGTATTGATTTGCCGGTGCTCAATGCAAAAGATGAAGCAATTGCTAAACAAATTGAACGCCTTGAAGATTTGACAGATTCTATTGTGGACGATGCTCATTTAACGGAGGCTATGATTCAATATGCAAACCGTTATCGGTTAGATAATGAAACGATTGCTTTAGCAATTCAACAATCACTGGCAATATTTGACCGTGAATATGATTATAGCCGGTCCCTTGAGATCATTGAAAAGGCGTTGGCCAAGATCGATGCAGAGGCACCACAAAATGTGCGACAATCTTACCAACGTGACAAAGCAAACCGCGTGTTATAGTTGCTTTAGCAGTTGTTATTAGCTGAAGAATTGGTAAATAGATATAAGACAACAGTGGGGAGTGCGGTTTTGCCGCCTCTCTTTTTCATTGAACAGGGTAATGTTATTTGCTTATCTGAGAACTGAGACTATTACTGAGATTACTGAAGTATTATAGAAGTATTATGGAAGGAAAATTAGAAATGATTTATATCGACAATAGTGCTACAACACCAATCGATACTAGCGTTTTAAACACCTATCAAAAAGTTGCCACGCAATTTTATGGAAATCCAGGTAGTTTACATGTACCTGGTGTTAAAAGCTATCAACTGTTAGAAAAGGCGCGTAAACAAGTGGCCGAAATGATTCAGAAACAAGAAGATGAAGTTATCTTTACCAGTGGTGGCACCGAATCGAATAATCTTGCGATTAGAGGTACTGTTTTTGCCAAAAGAGAATTTGGAAATCATGTGATCACTTCAACGATTGAACATCCCTCAGTTTTGAATACAATCGCTCAACTGGAATCGATGGGCTTTATTACAGTTACTTATTTGAGTGTTGATCAAAATGGTGTGGTTGATCCAGAGGAAGTTAGTCAGGCCTTACGACCAGAAACAATTTTGGTTAGTTTAATGGCAGTTAATAATGAAATCGGTAGTATCCAACCCATTTTGGCAGTTGGTGATCTTTTGGAAAGTCATCAAAATGTCCATTATCATGTGGATGGTGTACAGTCTCTTGGAGCGTTTCCAAGTATAATTCCGCATGATAGGATTGACCTGATGACCTTTTCTGCACATAAATTTCATGGTCCTCGGGGCGTTGGCTTCTTATATAAAAAGCATGGCAGAACAATCCAAACTCAATTAACTGGTGGTGGACAAGAGAGCCAGTTGCGTAGTACGACAGAAAATGTTGCTGGTATTACAGCGATGGCTAGGGCTTTGCGATTACATCCGGATCACGGGAATGCTGAGCCATTACGGAAATTACTAAAAAGAGGCATATCGGCTTGTGATAACATCGTGTGGTTATCTCCCGCTGACGGGGTACCCTATATCAATTGTCTAGCAATTGAGCATGTGAAAGGGGAAGTTCTTTTACACGCCTTGGAAGACGAGGGGATCTATGTGAGCACGACGAGTGCTTGTTCTAGTAAAACACATAGTGGCCCGCAAACCCTACTTGCCATGGGTATCGAGAAAAAAGTGGCAGAAGGAGCAATACGCTTGTCTTTTTCTGACCAAACGACTAGTTCAGAAATCGAACATGTCTGTGAAGCCTTGAAAAAACATGCGAATCACTTTAAAACTGTTTTTCAAAATCATTAGAAACTAAGGTTATGGCGAACTAAAGCTATGGATAAATTATACTGTGGCTAATTAAAGCTATTGTTAAATAGAGTGATTGAAAAAAAGACAGTGAGAAAACGATAGCGTAAGCAGGAAACAATTGGTAAGGATAGAATGGAGAATGACGCGTTGTGGAGACATTAAAACCGTATATTTTGGTTCGTTACGGCGAATTATCAACTAAAGGAAAAAATAAAAGAAGATTTACTCAGCAATTAGCCAAAAATATTAAACGGCAGATTGATGGGCTAGGGGATACGATTGTTCGAGCTGGGCATGATTATTTGGAAATTCATCTAGATGAATCCCACATCTCAGAAGCATTAGAACGTTTGAAGTCTGTTTTTGGGATTCAATCCTATTCGCCAGTCTATAAAGTCAAAAAAAATATGGCTGCAATTGAAGCAACGGTGTTACAATTACTGGAAACTGAAGACCTTATTGGTCAAACGTTTAAAATTGCCACTAAGCGTGCTGATCATACTTTTTCACTTGATACCAATGCTATCAACCGAAAACTTGGGCAAGCTGTTGTTGACCGGTTCAAAGGGCTAAAGGTTCAACTGAAGAAGCCAGATATTACGGTAAAGGTTGAAATTCGAGAGGAAGCAGCCTTGATTACCACAAAAGTTTATCTTGGTGCTGGTGGCTTGCCAGTCGGAACGAGTGGTCGTGCGTTATTGATGCTCTCTGGAGGCATCGATTCAGTGGTCGCTGGTTATTTGGCGATGAAACGTGGCATTGAGATAGAGGCGGTTCATTTTGCTAGTCCGCCATATACTAGTCCTCAGGCCGTTCAAAAAGCGAAGGATCTGACAAAGATCTTGACCAAATTTGGCGGTGATATTCAATTTATCACTGTCCCATTCACCAAGACACAAGAAGAAATCAAAGAAAAGATACCAGAAGGCTATTTAATGACGATTACCAGAAGAATGATGTTTAGGGTGATGAACGACCTCTGTGCTGAACGGGAAGCACTAGCCATAGTTACTGGTGAATCGATTGGACAAGTGGCTTCTCAAACCTTGATGAGTCTTGATGCTATTAATGCTATGGCAACTTATCCGGTTATAAGACCTTTGATTACTTATGACAAGTTAGAAATCATCCAATTGGCGAAGGATATCGGAAGTTTTGCCATTTCAATCCTGCCATATGAGGATTGTTGTACTGTATTTGCTCCACCAGCGCCAAAAACGAAGCCAAAAAGTGAAAAGTGTGACTATTATGAAGAAAGTATAGCTGTGTCTGAACGAGTTGATGACTCAGTTAAAGGCATCTTGGTTGAAAACATTAAAACGGTTGGTTCTCAGACTGAATTAGAAGAGATGGATGATCTCTTATAGGAGGGCTAAACCATATTAATTAACTTTCACTCTATTTTTAGTTATAATTTTTAGTGTAAGGGTCGAGTAAATTCTCGACGACAGATATCATTACACTAAAAAGGAGCGGGATGTATGCAAGTAACATTTAAGGGAAGTCCAATAGAAACTAATGGTAATCTTCCGATAGTTGGAAAAGAGTTACCACAATTTAAATTGACTGATTCAGATGGCAAGTCATTTTCTAATGCAGATTTGGTTGATCATGTCACAGTGCTCAGCATCGTACCAAATATTGATACAAGTGTTTGCGATGCACAATCGAAAGCCTTCCATGAGAAAGTCTCACAATTGGATGGTGTCCAATTAGCAACTATTTCTGTCAATACTGCAGAAGAGTTTAATAATTGGTGTGCTGCTAATGGTATTGAAATGAGAACTGTCCCAGACTCAGATCGATCATTTGGTAAAGCACTAGGACTTTATGTGCCAGATAAAGATATTATTGCTCGAGCGGTTATTGTAGTCGATCAAGATGGTAAGATTACATATGAACAACTTGTACCAGAGATTGCACAAGAACCTGATTATGATCAAGCTGTTGAAGCCGCAAAAGAAGCCTTAGTTGCCTAATTGCTAAGAGAAAGAGCCACAGCATCCGTTGTGGTCTCTTTTTTTAGCTCGTGTATGTTCCGTTGAATTAAGTAAGTAGCATATAGTTGAGTATAAGTTGAGTATAAGTTGAGTATACTTCGTTGGTATGTATGACAGGATCAGGATTATTGGTTTTTATTGTCGAAAAGGTGGCAACAGATGGTAAAGAAAAAGAGTAAGTATTTGGTAACAGCACTTGCTGCAGCCTTGGTAGGGATTCCCTTGGTAACAAAAAGAAGTTGGTCTAGTCGTATCACACGGTTCTTTATTCCCAAATATACTACGAAACCTATTTTGGAAGATCCTAGACTGTTTGCTGTATTAAAGCGCTTTTTGCTAGCTAAGGGTTCTATCCCATTTAGAACACCTCGTAGCCGCTACATGCATTACAGCTTAGATATTTTTAAAGGAAATTTAGAATTGACAATTTATCCGGGGCTTAAATTAAAAAGACGAGGAGAATTATCTCGAGCTGATACGGCAGAAAATGAAAAGACTATTGGAGAAAGTGTCACTGCGACCAGAAACCCTGCTGCTCCTTTACTTTATATCCATGGTGGAGGCTATGTGGAACAACCTACAGAGTATCATTACCGCTTTTTATGGCGATTAGCAACAGCTTTGAAACGGCCAGTTAAGCTTTTTGTTTATCCTAAGGTACCTGATGAGGTTGCTGTTGATGTTATTTCAAAGACTAGTGAGTGGTTAGAAGCGCAAGAGAGAAGTATCGTTTTAGGTGATTCTTCAGGCGGTGGTTTGATCATGAGTGTCATGGAGGTTACTCAATATGAGCCATTGGCTTTAGTGTTGATTTCACCATGGCTAGACGTTAGTATGACGAATCCAGACATTGTTTTAAATGAGAGTCATGATGCCACCCTTTCAAGGGCCGGTTTACTTGAAATCGCAAAACTATATGCTGGTGATTTAGACCTATCTGATCCGCTAGTCAGCCCTATCAATTATCCATTTAAAAAACTGCCAAAAATGGCTATCTATATAGGTACAAACGATATGTTCTTAGCAGATGTTCGAAAATTTGCCCATCTCATCAAAACAGTGACCCCAGCCCTTCATTATGTCGAAGCACCTTATATGGAACACGTCTATCCCTTTTTACCGACAATCGAAGGAAAAGCAGCTGTTCGGGACATTATTCGCTATACTAAAGAGATTTTTTATACTTAAAGTTTGAATATTCAGGCGCGTCATGCTACACTAATGGCAACATTCGGTGATCAAGAGGAGTACTAAGTGCTGCATTTATAGAGAGAGTCTTGAGTGGTGAAAGAGACTTATATCTCACTTAGGAAGGTTGCTTGGGAGAATCGTTTCGGAGTCAGACTTCGTTATCAAACAAAGTGGTGATCACGGCTTAAGTTTTTAGCTGTTGATCATTAGTGTGGTGGTACCGCGGTAACTCGTCCGACACAGTTGTGTGGGGCTTTTTTTGTGGCCAATTTTTAAGGCGGATGAGTGTTTGGACTTGTAGAAAGAGTAATTTGATGAGTAGGAAGGAGTCAAATATGGCTGAAATAGGAGCAAGTAAAAAAGAACAAATGTCAACAAAATATCAACCATCTGAGGTTGAAAAGGGACGTTATCAAGAATGGGTACAATCAGGAGTCTTCAAGCCGAGTGGAGATCCTAAGGCTAAACCGTATTCAATCGTTATACCACCTCCCAATGTAACTGGGAAGCTTCACTTGGGACATGCATGGGATGTTACTTTACAGGATATGTTGATTCGCTTCAAGCGGATGCAAGGCTACGACACGCTGTGGTTGCCTGGAATGGATCATGCTGGAATCGCTACGCAAGCAAAAGTTGAGGCAAAATTGGCAGAGTCAGGTCTTAGTCGTTATGATCTAGGTCGCGAAAAGTTTATAGAGAAGACTTGGGAATGGAAGGAAGACTATGCTAGTACCATTAGAAAGCAATGGGCTAAGATGGGTATTTCAGTCGATTACGACCGTGAGCGTTTCACTTTGGACGGGGGTTTGAGTGATGCTGTCAAAAAGGTGTTTGTTGATTTATATAACAAGGGAATTATTTACCGTGGTGAGTATATCATCAACTGGGATCCCAAAGCACAAACAGCACTTTCAGATATTGAAGTTATTCACCAAGACGATGATGGTGCTTTCTATTATATGACGTATCCATTAACAGATGGCAGTGGGGTCGTTGAGATTGCGACGACTCGTCCAGAAACCATGCTTGGTGATACTGCGGTTGCTGTTCATCCGGATGATCCGCGATATCAAGACATCATAGGTAAGACCGTTACTCTTCCGTTGCTCAATAAAGAAATACCAGTTATTGCTGATTCTTACGTCGATCGTGACTTTGGGACTGGCGTTGTGAAGATTACTCCGGCTCATGATCCTAATGACTTTTTGGTCGGAAATCGTCATGACTTACCACGTGTTACCGTCATGAATCCTGATGCAACTATGAATGAGAATGCTGGGAAATATGCTGGGTTAACACGAGAAGAAGCCCGAAAGGCCATCGTCTCTGAGTTAAAAGCACTGGGACGTCTTGACAAAGTTGAGCATATGGTCCATAGTGTTGGTCATTCAGAGAGAACAGGAGTAGTGGTTGAACCAATGCTTTCTACTCAATGGTTTGTCAAGATGGATGGTCTAGCTAAGCGGGCTATCGACAACCAGTCCGACCCGAATAATCGAGTTGATTTCTTCCCTAAACGCTTTGAACAAACCTATTTGACTTGGATGGAAAATGTTCATGATTGGGTAATTTCGCGGCAACTTTGGTGGGGCCATCGTATTCCAGCTTGGTACCATAAAAAGACAGGTGAGATGTATGTTGGCATTGATGCACCAAAAGACAGTGACAACTGGGAGCAAGATCCAGATGTCTTAGATACGTGGTTCAGTTCTGCCTTATGGCCATTTTCAACGATGGGGTGGCCTGATGCAGATAATCCAGACTTCAAACGGTATTTTCCTACAGATACATTAGTGACTGGCTACGACATCATTTTCTTTTGGGTTAGTCGGATGATCTTTCAAAGCTTAGAGTTTACAGGGAAAAGGCCATTTAAAAATGTCTTGTTACATGGGTTAATCCGTGCAGCAGATGGCCGTAAAATGAGTAAGTCTCTTGGTAATGGGGTTGACCCGATGGATGTCATCGATAGCTATGGGGCAGACACACTACGGTGGTTTTTAGCGACTGGTTCAGCTCCAGGTCAAGACGTTCGCTATAGTGAAGAAACCATGAAGTCATCATGGAATTTCATCAATAAAATATGGAATGCCAGTCGTTTTGTGCTCTTGAATCTGGAAGGATTTACTGTTCAAGATATCGATTTGAACGGTCCTAAAACACTTGCCGACAAATGGATACTGAGTCGATTGAATGAAGTCATCCAAAAAACAACTGAATTATTTGATAAGTTCGAATTTGGTGAGGCAGGTAGACAACTGTATCATTTCATCTGGGATGATTATTGTGACTGGTATATTGAAATGGCTAAGGAAACACTGACTAGTGATGATCAAGAAGCAGTCCATATGACTAAATCGATCTTAGCTCACACGCTCAATAACATTTTGAGATTGCTTCATCCTATTATGCCATTTGTGACAGAAGAGATTTGGCAAAGTACACCTCACAAATCTGAGTCAATCGTTGTAGCGCCGTACCCAACTGTAGATGACTCTTTGATTGATCCTACTGCAGTTAAAGAGCTAGATATTTTAGTTGCAGCTATCAAAGCAGTCAGAAACATTCGCCAAGAAATGGATACACCACTCTCTAAACCAGTGACTATTCTGATCAAACCGACTCAAGATGCTGTAAAAGAGATGTTGATTGATAATACGGCTTATCTGGAACGTTTCTGCCATCCTGAATATTTAACCATCTCAGAACAGGTGACAGCACCTGCCCAAGCTATGACGGCTGTGATCGATGGGGCGGAGATCTATTTACCACTAGCAGGGTTGATCGATGTTGATGAGGAGATCAAACGGTTAGAGGGCGAATTAGTGAAGTTAGACAAAGAAATCGAACGAATCGACAAAAAATTAGCGAATGAAAGCTTTGTTTCTAAGGCACCTGAGAAAATTGTAACAAAAGAAAAAGAAAAGCGTATAGGTTATGTGAAGCAACATCGGTCAGTATCTGATCGGATCGAGACCTTGCAACAAAACTGATGAGCCATAAGGAGATAGTGAATTGAGTCAGAGTTTCAACACTATAGTTGAGAAGTTGTATGCTGCTAAAAGTGGTCAGCAAAAATTTGAGCGGATGCAGAGGATCACAAAGACTCTTCTCAAAGAATTGCAAGAAGTGTCATTTGTTCATATTGCGGGAACAAATGGGAAAGGGTCTACGAGTGCTTTTTTAGACCGCTTGCTCCTTGATCATGGTTTTTCGGTTGGGTTATTTACCTCTCCCCATCTGTATTCGGTAACCGAGCGACTCAAATATAACGATGAACAGATCACAGAGAGTGATTTTGTCACTCTTTATGAAAAAACCTATCGGATGGTTGCAGAGTGTTTTCCAAATGATCTAGATCATTTAGGCTTTTTCGAGTGGTTGACCGTGATGAATTTTGTGTTTCTCACTGAGATGAGGCCAGACGTCGCTATATTAGAAGTAGGTATTGGTGGGCTTAGAGATTCCACAAATGTGATTGATCCTGATGTAACGATTATTACGACAGTAGGCCTAGATCACCAAAAAATGTTAGGCAATACGATCGATGAGATTGCTATGCAAAAGGCTGGTATTATTAAAAGCCGAAAGCCTGTTTATGTGGGTCGTATGCCAGAAGATGCTTTGTATACGGTAGAAATGACGGGTCAAGCTTACAATGCACCGGTTTATCTTTTGGATAGAGAGTTCAAAGTTAAAAATGTGACTGACGTAGACAGCGGACTTACCAGTTTTGATTTTATCAATGCACAAGCTAATAGTCATTATCATTTGACCTGCCCTTTGATTGGACGCTATCAAGTTGATAATCTGGCATTAGCCCTAGCATGCTTTGAGTATTTGATGGCTAAAAAACACCATCATGTATTAGAAAAAAGATTACCCGAAATATTGATGCATACATCATGGCCAGGCAGATTTGAAAAGGTGTCAACTTATCCCGTTACTTATATTGATTCTGCTCATAATGTGGCAGCAGTTGCTCATTTAATGTTGACGGTCACACAAAACCCAGCTTTTAAGAGTAAATCGATTGTCTTGGTCTTTAGTGCACTAACGCGAAAAAACTATGCGGAAATGCTAGATTTTCTACGCCAAAAGTATCCAGAATATCCGATTGCTTTGACGAGCTTTGATGATTCCCATAGTTTAACTAAATATCTGGTTACGAAGTGGTTGCAGCCAAATAATGTGACTTTCTATCCATCGATTAAAGCTGTTTTATCTAAGTATAGAGAAACTGACACGCAATTGATTTGTTTTGGGTCTATCTATTTTATATCGGAAGTCCGATTAGCATTAGTTGGTCCAACAATCTAGTAGTGACTCAGTGGGTTATCTTCGCCAACTGATAGGATGTTATCATCTGAATCATTTGGATCATCTGGATCATCTGGATCATCTGGATTATCTGGATTATCTGGAGCATTTGGATTATCTGCCTTATCTGCCTAGTCTGCAGCAACAAAGAAAAAAGACAGAAAGCTAATAAATCATAGTAACCCTCTTTTCTCGTCTTTTGATGAGTGAAGGGGGTTTTTATGTCAAATGGTCGTTTCTATTTCTACAAAAGAGGAGTTCCCATTAAATGAACAACCAAGGGAACGTTTATTACATCAAGGTGCAGATGCACTAGCCACACATGAGTTATTAGCCATTTTGTTACGGACAGGTTCAAAAGAGTATTCAGTGATGGGATTAGCCTTACACATCCTTCATGAATTTAAGGATCTAACACGCTTGCGGCGGGCTTCTTTAACTGAGCTACAGCAGATAAAGGGAATTGGAGAGGTAAAAGCGGTGGAATTGAAGGCAGCTATTGAGCTTGGTCAACGGTTAGTGAATGCAGATCCAATTCGTGGGCAAACAATTCGTTCAGTCACAGATGCTGGTCGGTTGTTTGTACAGGAATTGGCAGATGAACACCAAGAAAAGTTGATAGCACTTTACCTTAACACTAAGAATAATGTCATTATGCAAAAGACGATCTTCGCTGGCTCTTTAAACAATTCGGTCGCTCATCCAAGAGAGATTTTTCGGGAAGCTGTCAAAGAATCTGCAGCTAGAATTATGGTGGCGCATAATCATCCGAGTGGGCAAACGACACCGTCTAAGGCAGATCTAGACTTTACAAATCGATTAGTCGAAGCAGGGCAATTAATTGGTATCGAGGTGTTGGACCATGTGATTGTCGCGGACCATGATTTCATATCATTTAAGCAAGAAGGGTATTTATAACAAAAAAGTTAACTTACTAATACATATATCACTCACATTAAATGAGTCAGAGAGCTAGTGGCTTATGTGCTAAACATTATCGTAATAAATCGTCGGATTTCAGTGAGATAGCCATGAGAAGCAAGCAAAATTTCTTTTAAAAGGTTGCAATGAACATCATTTGATGCTAATATAATGGTAGTGTTTTTGTTAGGAAATCAATGCTGAGTAATATCAAAATTATTTACCAATCAAGAATATGAATATAATGTGTCAAAAGACACGAGGAGGACATTCGTTCATGGAACAAGGAACAGTAAAGTGGTTTAATTCAGAAAAAGGTTTTGGATTTATCGAACGCGAAGGTGGAGACGATGTATTCGTACATTTCTCAGCTATCAACTCTGATGGCTTCAAAACTTTAGAAGAAGGCCAATCTGTTGAATTTGAAGTTGAAGAAGGCGCACGTGGCCCTCAAGCCGCTAACGTAACCAAAATCTAATTCAAATTTATCAATGAACAAACCGACCAAAGGGACTGCCAAACGCAGTCCTTTGGTTTTTTTTTATCCTTTTTAGTGATTCTTATTTGTATAAGTCATAAAGTTACATTAAAGTTGTGGAAACGAAAGCATTCAATTTAATATTTTGGTATACTAAATCAAGGTATTAGACGGTGGATTTTTAAAGGAGACATTTAAATGGCATTAGCAATTAGTCCAGCAAAAGTTGGAATCGATTTAGGAACTGCCAATACGATCGTTTATGTTGAGGGTAAGAGAATCGTCTGTCACGAACCTTCTGTAGTCGCAAGACATAGCGGGTCTGGGGCTATTCTGGCCATTGGTCGAGAAGCTTATGACATGATTGGTAGAACACCAAAAAGCATTACAATCGTGCGGCCATTGAATGACGGTGTAATAGCTGATTTTGAGATGACTGCTGCTATGTTGAGTTATTTTATGAGAGCTGCTGAAGTTAAGCATTTTATCAAGCCTGACGTCATGATCTGTGTTCCAAGTGGTGTAACTCCAGTCGAACAAAAAGCAGTCAGAGATGCGGCACGGCTAGCTGGGGCAAGAGAGGCCTATGTAGTAGAAGAGCCTTTTGCTGCTGCTGTTGGAGCCGGGCTACCAGTTAGTGACCCAACAGGTAGTATGGTAGTCGATATCGGTGGCGGCACAACTGATGTTGCCACTATATCATTGAATGGCATCGTCAAATCGACGACACTTCGTATTGGTGGCAATTTGATGAATCAAGCTATCGAACAAGTAGTAAAAGATGAACACCAAGTGTTGATTGGCGAGAGGACAGCCGAATCATTGAAGATTGCTATCGGATCAGCAAGTGAACGGTTTGCTAAGAAGTACCAGCCCATGACAGTTTGTGGTCGGGATTTGGTGACTGGCCTACCTAAAAATATTACAGTTGATCCAGTCTTGTTAGCACGGGTATTAGCAGAACCAATCGATCGGATCATTTCTGCAGTTAAGACAATCTTAGAAGAAACCCCTCCGGAGATCACTAGTGATGTGATAGAGCATGGTATAGTGCTGACGGGTGGAGGAGCATTGCTTCATAATATCGCCGATGTGGTTGCTCAAGCGACCAAGGTACCTGTCTTTATTGCCAATAGTCCGATGGCTTGTGTCGCAATAGGAACAGGCAAGATATTGAATGATGGAGAAATATTGAAAAAGAGTTTTAAAAACAGTAAACAAATGAGGGACTAGCGTGAACCATTTTTTCTCGAATAAAAAATTAATTGGCCTCTTAGTTGGTGTTATCGGTATAGTGACACTATATACCGTTTCAAGTCGGTATGCGCCGACAGTCGTCACTAAGGGAATCAATGATGTATTGGCACTCCCCGCACGTGCATTAAGTACCCCAGGGAACTTATTAAGGGACTTTGTAGACTCTGTCAATGCATTGACGAATACTTATGAAGAAAATCAATCTCTAAAACGTAAAATAGAAACGACATATGAGTTAGAGGCCCAAGTTGCTGATCTTAAAAAAGACAATGAAAAGATGAAGGACCAATTAGACGTCGTCGATGGGTTGAACGACTATTCATTGATCAACGCTAGTGTTATTGGTAGAAATCCAGATTCATGGTTGGAACAAGTTATTATTAATAAAGGTTCTCAAAACGGTGTTGAGATGGATATGTCAGTAATGAGTGGCAATGGCTTGATAGGTCGAGTAACAGAAGTCAATCTGACAACCTCTAAAATTACGTTGTTGACTAGTTCTGATACAGCAAATACTCGTATTGCAGCAATGATTCAATCGGATGATAAAGTTGTTTACGGAACGATCTCAAACGATCCAAGTCATAATCAACAATTGATCATGACACAGATTGATCAAGATGCGGATATCAAAGAGGGGGATCAAGTCGTTACCTCAGGTTTAGGTGGTATTTCACCAAGGTCCTTATTGATTGGGTCAATTGAATCTGTCAAGATGGATCAATATGGTCTCTTCAAAGAAGTAACCATCAAGCAATCAGCCGATACGAATGATATTCGATATGTGACTTTGGTCAAACGTTCGAGTGAAAGTGAGGAATCTGAGTAATGTTAGCGAGACTCCACTATAAGCGTGGCTACTGGTTATTCCCACTAATGATTTTGATGATGCTTTTAGATGGTGTTCTTGCCTCGACCTTACAGGTTCTTTTATCGACTCAAAATTATGTGATCGTGCCACACTTATTGTTAATGACAGTGACCCTGTTTAGCTTTTATGCCACTGATGAACCCGTGGTGATCTATGCAGGGATAATTGGCTTTTTGTATGATTCCTATTTCATTGGATACTACGGTGTTTACCTCTGTGTCTTTATGGTAGTAGCGTATTTAACGCGACTGATTTCGCCATTCTTCTCTCAAAATGTTTTGTTTGCAACCCTCATTGTTATCTTGGGAATGGCGGTAGCGGACGGAGCTGTGTATCTGTTTTATCAATTTAATGGGATGACATCCATGACTTGGATCCAATTTATGGTCCAACGAATGTGGCCAACTCTCTTATTTAATACCGTTTTATTTTTCTTTATCTATAATCCATTGAAATTTATCAATAATTGGATCCACTACCGAGCATAAAGGCTTGACGGTAGTGGGTCTTTTTGGTAAAATTCGTATGTTGTAATTGTGTAGCACCACAGCTACAACCGCTCAATTATTAGTTTCTAAGCATGATTACCAATCTATCGTTGTCAAAAGGCATTCTTTTGAAGAGGATCGGTTGAGTAACATCACTATTATTTGGCGAGTCTGAGTCTAATCAAACAGGAGGTGCACAGATGTACGCGATAATTAAAACTGGTGGCAAGCAAGTAAAAGTAGAAGTTGGACAACCAATCTACATTGAAAAGCTTGATGCTGAAGAAGGTACAAAAGTATCATTCGACGAAGTTATTTTACTAAGTGGCGATTCTGTTAAGGTGGGAACACCATTCGTAACAGGCGCAACAGTAGAAGGTACCGTTGAAAAACAAGGACGTCAAAAGAAAGTTGTGACGTTTAAATATAAACGTCGTAAAGACACACACCGTAAACAAGGTCATCGTCAACCATATACAAGAGTGATGATCGACGCCATCAACGCTTAATCTATAGCAAATGATTACTTGTCATTTTGTTAGAGAAGATGGGTTATTTTTAGGATTTACTTGTAAAGGACATGCTGATTTTTCAGAGTATGGTAGTGATATCGTTTGTGCTGCTGTTTCGGCTCTGACACTATCAACGGTCAACTCGTTGGAAAGCATCGGTAAGGTTGTTCCTCAGGTTGAAAGTGCAGCTGATGATGGTGGCTATTTAAAGGTTCGTTTACCTGATAGCAACACATTGTCCAAGAAGCAATTAGACGTTTGTCAAATCTTAATGCAGCATCTTTACCTAGGATTAGTGAGTATTTCCGAAGAATATCAAGCCTATATTAGCGTGTTGGATTGACTAGATTGTTGTTGCTCTTTAGGGGGCATGATTTAAAAAAGCACTGGGAGGTGCACACGATGTTAAAATTGAACTTACAATTTTTCGCTCATAAAAAAGGTGGCGGTTCTACTGCCAATGGCCGTGATTCTATCGGTCGTCGTTTGGGCGCTAAACAAGCTGATGGAGAATACGTTTCAGGTGGATCAATCTTGTTCCGTCAAAGAGGAACTAAAATCCATCCAGGCGTTAACGTTGGTAAAGGTGGCGACGATACTTTATTCGCAAAAGTAGATGGTGTCGTTAAATTTGAACGTAAGGGTCGCGACAAGAAACAAGTTTCTGTATACCCTACGGCTAAATAATCACCTTAAAAACAGAGGAAGGTTGGAACTTGGTTCCAGCCTTTTTTATTTGAAAGATTTTTCTTTCAGAATAATCTTTAGTTATTTCTGAATATAACTTATAAGGAGACTATTTTATAGTATCTTAGTTCGAAAGGTGGGAAAAAATGACTAAAGCACATTTAACTGGCTACCGTATTCTACAAGAAAACATCGATCTTTTAAAAGAGGAATTAGGCTCATCTGAAGTTGAGGCACTCGTTGAAACATTACAGAACCTTGCCCATGGTAAGAAGGCTCAAATTGTTGATGGGTTACCAAGTCCGCAAAGTGTAGAGAAATTAAACGAAGGCTATCAAAGTATTAGTGATTATTTAAAAACGCCGCAAGATTGGCGTTTAGCTATTCAGTTAGCCTATTTTCATGCCTGCAAAGAAGATCATATTCAAGCAAATCATATGATGACACCAGAAGCAGTTTCTTTGATTGTTGCTTTATTAGTCAAAGAGCTTGTCGCAGATCAACCATCGATTCATTTGTTAGACCTTGCTGTTGGTGGTGGGAATCTATTAGTGACTGTGACAGAATATCTTGAACAAACCCATCAAGTAGTGGCAGATGGTGTCGAAAATGATGATCTGTTGGTGGCTTTGGCTGAGAACATGGTTGAATTGACAGGGCAACCAGTCAAGCTACATCATCAAGACAGTTTGCAAAACCTGCTAATTGATCCCGTCGATTTTGTTGTGTCTGACTTGCCAATTGGCTATTATCCGATTGATCAAGTCGCTGAACATTACCAATTAAAGCGGTCGGAGGAAAAAAGTTATACCCATGAGCTCATGGTTGAACAAAGTTTGAAGTGGTTGAAAGAAGATGGATTTGGGTTATTTCTATTACCGACACACATCTTGAATGATGAGAACACCAAAAATATGATTGCTTTTCTTAACAAAGAGGCTCATATCCAAGCAATTCTGACACTACCAGTCTCGTTTTTTAAGGATAGTCATCAACAAAAAAGCATTTTGATCGTTCAAAAACGTGGTGAGAAGGCAAAGCAAGCAGATCCTGTACTGATTGGTGAAATACCAGATGTGAAGAATTCGGATAAACTGCTTCACTTTTTAGCTAAGTTTAAACAATGGCATCAAAATATGATATAGTTATTCTAGAATTTAACAGAGGAGCGAAAGACATGTCAAAAACAATTTCTATCAATGCTGGGAGTTCAAGTTTGAAGTTTCAGTTATTCATTATGCCTGAGGAAACAGTCATTGCGAAAGGGTTAATCGAACGGATCGGTTTACCAGTTGCTAATGTGACAATCGAATATGGGGACGATGAAAAATTCAAGTTAGAAAAGCCAATCAAGAACCACGAAGAGGCTGTTGAGATTTTACTTGAACAATTAACTGCATTAGGAATCATCAAGAACTTCGACGAAATTACTGGTGTCGGACACCGCATAGTCGCAGGTGGCGAAACGTTTAAGGATTCCGCAAGAATGGATACAGAAGAAGATATCCAAAAAGTGGAAGACTTGGCTGAATTTGCACCATTACATAATAAACCTGAAGCTGTCGGTATCAGAGCATTTAAAAAAATCTTGCCTGACATCACTAGTGTTGCTGTATTTGATACGTCATTCCACACAACAATGCCAGAAAAAGCGTATTTATATTCAGTGCCTTATGAATACTATGAAAAATACAAAGGACGCCGTTATGGTGCTCATGGCACGAGCCATCGTTATGTTGCTGACCGTTGTGCTAAATTAATGGGTAAACCCATTGAGGAATTAAAAATTATTACCTGTCATTTAGGGAATGGTGCGTCAATCACAGCTGTCAATGGTGGAAAATCCGTGGATACATCTATGGGCTTTACACCCCTCGGTGGACTCACAATGGGGAGTCGTTCTGGTGATATAGATGCTTCGTTAGTTGGTTTTTTGATGAACAAAACGGGCATCAATGATATTAATGATTTTGTTGATATACTAAATAACAAATCAGGCTTATTAGGACTTTCTGGTGTCTCTAGCGACATGCGAGATGTTCAAAATGCAGCCAAACAGGGTAACCATCGCGCCCAAGTTGCTTATGAAATCTTTATTGACCGCGTTCAAAAATATATAGCTCAGTATATAGCTGTCATGAATGGCGTAGATGCTATCGTCTTTACAGCTGGTATTGGGGAGAACTCTGTTGTAGTGCGTCATGATGTCATTGAAGGAATTACATTCTTTGGATGTGAGATTGATGATGAACGGAATAATGTTCGTCATGAAGCGTTAATTTCTTCTGTCGATTCTAAAATTGCTGTGTATAACATCCCAACAAACGAAGAATTAATGATTGCTCGTGATGTAGAACGCTTGAAAAAATAAATCGATTGAATTACGTTGAGACTTTTAAAACTATAGGGACTATTTAGTTTGAGTTCTTGTAGTCATAGGATCATAAGATGTAGGGAAGCTAGTTTTAGCTTCTCTTTTTTATTTCTTGAAATTAAAAAGAACATTATCTCCATTTTTAGAAGATAACATGATAGAATGGGTGTTAATGACGTATTAAAAAGTTTTTTTGTTAGTAAATGTTCGCTTTACGTCATAGTTTGGTGATGGTGCACTATCAATACAGGTTACAGATGAATGGAGCGATATATTAGTGGATATGAAAACAGATGTTCAAATTGCCCAAGAAGCTAAGATGAAACCAATTAACGAGATTGCTGATCAATTAGGAATTTTGGATGACGAGTTAGAGCTATATGGTCACTATAAAGCAAAAGTCTCATTAGATATTTTAAATCGTTTGAAAAACCAAGAGAATGGCAAGTTAGTCTTGGTCACTGCTATTAGCCCAACACCAGCTGGTGAGGGCAAGACAACGACCAATGTCGGGTTATCGATGGGGTTAAATAAAATTGGTAAAACAGCCATATCAGCATTACGTGAACCGTCTTTGGGACCATGTTTTGGAATAAAAGGTGGGGCAGCTGGTGGTGGATATGCTCAGGTTGTTCCTATGGATGATATTAATTTGCATTTTACTGGTGATTTTCATGCCATCACGTCAGCTCATAATTTACTAGCAGCCATGTTAGATAATCACTTACAACAAGGGAATGAACTCGATATCGATCCAAAGAGAGTAGTATGGAAACGGGTGATCGATATGAACGATCGTGCGCTTCGTAATATTGTAATCGGGCTCGGTAAAAAATCTGATGGAGTGGTTAGAGAAACTGGCTTTGATATCACTGTTGCTTCTGAGATTATGGCTATATTGTGTCTTGCGACGTCTTTAAACGACTTGAAGGAACGTCTTGGGAAAATAGTCGTAGCTTATACCAAGTCTCATCAGGAGGTTACAGCAGCTGATTTAAAGGCAACGAGGGCGATGACGTTACTCTTAAAAGATGCTATCAAACCAAACTTAGTGCAAACCGTTGAAAATACACCAGCTCTGATCCATGGTGGACCATTCGCTAATATTGCTCACGGTTGTAACTCTGTTATGGCTACCAAGGTAGCTCTTAAATTAGCTGATTACACCGTTACCGAAGCTGGTTTCGGTGCAGATTTGGGGGCTGAAAAGTTCTTTGATATCAAGTGTCGTTTGGCTGACTTAGCTCCTGACGCAGTCGTAGTGGTAGCCACAATCAGAGCACTTAAAATGCATGGTGGTAAAGCTATCAAAGAATTAGGCAAGGAAGACCTATCAGCTCTTTCAGAAGGCTTTGCGAATCTTAAACAACATTTAGAGAACATTGCAAAATATGGTGTTCCGGTGGTAGTAGCTATTAACCGTTTCCCATCGGATACGCTTGAAGAAATCAAATGGTTGACGGAAAGTTGTGCCAAGCTAGGTGTCAAAGCTATTTTGGCAGAAGAATTTGTTAAAGGCGGGGATGGGGCTATCGATTTAGCGAAGGCTGTTGTTGATATCTGTGACACTAAATCTGCAGACTATCATCCTCTCTATGATGATAATTTGCTAATCACGGAAAAAATCGAGATCGTTGCAAAAGAGATTTATCGAGCTAAGGAGGTTACTTTTACGGCAGAAGCCAAAAAAGAGATTCGAACCTTAGAGAAATTAGGGTTAGATAAAATGCCGGTCTGTATTGCTAAAACACAGTATTCGTTCTCGGATAACCCAAAACTATTGGGAGCGCCTAGAGATTTTTCGATCACAGTTCGTGATGTGAAAGTATCCGCTGGAGCAGGTTTCATCGTAGCAATTACTGGGCGTATCATGACGATGCCTGGCCTTCCGAAAGTACCTGCAGCAGAGAGAATGGACATCACAGAGTCGGGTGAGATCATTGGTTTATCTTAAAGATGAGCAACAGTTACTGGTCGCTAAGAAAAAGCTTAGAAATGAGATATTACAAGAAAGACGCTCCCTGGATAGAAACTATCGTGACGTGGCGACGAAAGCCATCACAGAAACTATCTTGGCTATGGCTGAATTCACTAGTTGCCAATGTCTCTTTACCTATATCGGAGTAGGAGACGAATTCGATACAAGAGAGTTGATCAATCGATCAGTCTCAGAGCAGAAACGAGTTGGTGTCCCTAGAGTTAGTGGAAAGCACCAACTCGTGATCCATCAGTTTCAGAATTACGATGCCTTGACTAAAAGTTCCTTTGGCTTGTTGGAACCCCAGAGAGAATCGCCTATAATCGAACCTGCTCAGTTAGATTTGATTATTGTTCCTTGTGTGACAAGTAATCTTAAGGGGGAGCGTCTCGGATATGGTGGGGGGTTCTATGATCATTTCTTAAGAAGTAATCAAGTTAAAGCTGTTACTGTTTTACCGATTTTTTCTCCATTACTTCGTGAAGATATTCCATTAGGGGAGTATGATCAAGCTGTTGATATAGTGGTGACTGAGTCAGGAATCGTCTATAATAGGACCAATCTGTGACGTGTCATCAGTCGTTATATTGCTCCGACAGATTCTGCTGTCTTAAGTGTGACGCAT
>OMJG01000092.1_pt1 | contig 63396 bp, 62 predicted proteins | sample 1646431 | NCBI WGS metagenome assembly OMJG01 (sample SAMN03771674, study PRJEB25209) | food metagenome | isolation source: Cotija cheese | place: Mexico:Jalisco,Michoacan | collected 2011-12-12 | reverse complement strand
AACTTCAAAATAAATATAGTTGTTCGATTCATTAAAAACCAAAGGTTGATTACATACTAAAGATATTACACAAACATATGGACTTGACTAATTATCGACCCGAAAACGGGATTTGCAGGCCGATAAAAATAATTAGCGACCCGAAAACATTGTTTTCGGGTCGCTCAATCTTTAAGATTCAATCAATTTTTCGTTATGTAAATTAATATAATATACTTCGTTATCTGTCCATTCATCAAATTCATATATAAAGTTTTTTCTCAATACTTCAAATTCAAATCCTAATTTTTTAATGAGCTTTTTAGAAGGTTCGTTATCTACATTAATATGTGCTTCTATGCGATGAAGTTTTAATGTTTTATAACATTGATTAATGATTTCTTTCATAGCTTCATATGCATAACCTTGATTCCAAAATTGATTGTGCAAGAAATAGCCACATTCTCCCCATTGGAAGTCTGATCTGCTTAATACTTTAATATCCAGCATGCCTACATGTTTGCCATTTTCTAAAAATATACCAAATATAAACGTATCATCTTGTTTAATGAGTTCTTGTTGTTTATCAACGAGTTCTTTAAACCAAGTTTCGTCACATTCCTCCATGTTGATTTTTCCATTGTCATGTTTATATTGTGAAGGGTAGCGATTTTCAAAGCCTTCAATCCAACCTTTGTGGTCATCATAGTTTAAAGGTCGAATCGTCAACCTATTCGTACGGAATGTTAATTCTTTATCTGTATACATTAAAAATCCCCTTTGTAAAAATATGTGTAATTAATCATATTATATACTTTAATTTCCTAGGTTTATAGAGGAAGCTTACAATAACGATGCATGCTATTCATGGATTATTAGAGGTAATGAATACTATCCGATATAATTTGGTTATATAACGTCGAGTAAATATTATAGTAATAAATTATGATTAACCATGTAAGGAGGGAATGGAATGATAGATGATTTAAATAAAGCATTAGATTATATTGAAGATAATTTAACAAATGACTTATCTATTGAAAATATTGCTAAATATGTATGTATATCGGATTATCACTTTCGGAAAATATTTCAGGCAATATCTGGTATGCCCTTGAGTGAATATATTAAAAAGCGTAAATTGTCATCAGCTAATGTTGATTTAAAAAATGGTGAATCTGTTACAGAAGTAGCCTTTAAATATGGTTATCATTCAGTAGATGGATTTAGTCGCGCATTTAAAAATTGGACAGGTTTTTTGCCATCAAATGCGATTCATCTTGCAAGTATAAAATCATTCCCTAAACTTACTTTTACGCTAAGTATAAGAGGAGGTATAGATATGGAATACAGAATTGAAAATAAACCTGCTATTAAATTTGTCGGTGTTTCAACAAAGATACCTATGCAATTTGAAGGTGTAAATCAAAGTATTGTAGAGCTTGCAAATAGTATTTCAAACGAACAAAAATCATATATGCATACACTTAATAATATTGAACCAAAAGAAGTATTAAATATTTCTTATGATGCTGATGCATATTTTGAAAAAGAAGAAGGATACTTAACTCATATGATTGGTGTAATTACTGATAAAGTAGAAATAAATCGTGAGTTATTAGATGTTTTTGAAGTTGAAGCACATACTTGGGCTGTATTTCCTAATGAAGGACATTTCCCATCTACAATGCAAAATACTATGGCAAGCATTTATGCAGAATGGCTACCATCTTCTGGGTATGAATTAGAAGATGTACCAAATTTCTCATTTACAAAAATGAATAGCCAGGAAGAAACAGCTTACAGTGAAATTTGGATAGCAGTTAGAAGTATAGAAAAAGTCTAGGGTGCCATACCCTAGACTTTTTCTCATCAATAAGCTTTTTCTATATTATCTAATTGTTTAATTGTTGAACTAATACCACCAGAACCGAAGAACCATGTATTGGAATCAAATTTCAGTATATTTTTATTTTTGATTGCACTGACGTTTTTTATGACTGGATTTTTAAGTTCTTGTGGTAACCCTTTAGAATCATCATCTGTTCTATTTATATAGAAGATTTTGTCTGGATTCTTTTCAGCGATATATTCATATGACACTAACTGTCCGCTTGAGTTCGCTGGCATGTCAGGTTCAATATGCTTGATACCTAAATCACCACTTAAGAAGCCACCATATCTACCAGTTTTACCGTATGTCTTAATGCCTTTTTGATCAACATTGGCAAACATAACGGTATCATCATTCACTTTACTTTTTACAGATTTAACTTTTTGGTCGAGTTTCTTTATGAGTGATTGAGTTTCATTTTCTTTATCGAATATTTTTCCAATATTTTGTGCGTTTTCCTTAATAGATTCTATGTAACGATCATCATCTGGGCTCACGTAAAGTACTTTTGCATTTGGCGCAGCTTTTTTAAATTCTTTTAAGTTTTTAGTATAAGCTTGCCTAAATGATATTAAAATTAAATCCGGATTTTCTTCAGCAATTTTTTCAAAATTAGGTCTACCAGGATTTCCTAAATTGGTATATTTATCATTTTTAAACTCTGATAAATAACTTGGTAAGAAATCACCATTTGGACCTTTAGGAATAGCTGTTATATGTTTTTGTAATTTCAAATCTTTCATAATATCTAAAGCCCCATAATCCATGACAATAACTTTTTTAGGATTCTTAGGTATTGTTACAGTTTCCGTTTTTTTCTTGCCTCTATTATGATCTTTATTCTTTTCTTTATATTCAAAAGTCTTCTTAATTGTTACAGTATCTTTATGACTGACTTCATCTTTACTATTACTACACGCAGATAATAATAAAAGTACACAAACGATGATGGTAATATACTTTTTCATGATTGCCTCCCATTTTCTAATTGATAACATTTCTCAATTATACAAAATAATTTAAGAATAACAAGTGCTATTTTTAAAATCTAGTGATGTTTTAATAAACATAAGACGGGAACATTAATAATATAAAATAGAAATGGGGGATTTATTCATGACAGTCGTAAAAAGTTATATCAATGATGAAACATTGGAAAATGACATTAACAAGCTGAAAGAACTAAATATTAACCCACCAGATATTTTTGTACTATCACATGACGATGACAGAACAGCACGAAACGTTGAGCATACAGACTATGATAATATAGATTACAACAACAAAGACTTAGGTCGAACATTTGATAAACAAGGTGACGAACTAAGAGCTAAATTAATAGAAATAGGTTTGTCCAAAGAACAAGCAGAAGATTATGAAGAAAAAATGGACGAAGGAAAAGTATTCCTAATTTCCAAAGACGACAAAGCAAAAGAAGTATTAGAATAAAGTATATAATAAACCCCAACTCGAAAATATCGGGTTGGGTTTTTTAATACCTATATAATTACTTATTCCACATATAGAATAATTTGTATATAATTAAAGTAAGTCATTATACGGTGGTATGCACTATGAAGAAAAACTATATATTTATTATTTTATTTACCTTTTTTAGCATTATTGGCAGTAAATTATTTACATTTGCGCTTTCATTTCATGTTTTAAAGATAACAGGAAGTGTACAAGCATTTTCTAATATTATGATTATATATTCGCTCATATTTATTTTGGGTAGCACTACTATCGGATATTATATAGATAAGATTAATAAAAAAGCATTTATCATATCTATGCAGTGCATTTCGATTTTCTCAATTATAAGTATTTACTTAATACCAAATAGTTTAAACCAACTTCTATACATATACATAATTGTAATCATTTTAACAGTCACAGATATGGCTGTATCACTCACTTTTAACAGTGGTTTGTTAAGTTTAGTAAGTGAACGTTTTATAGATCAAACAGTTTCATATAGAAACGTCATTCAGAATGTATTACAAATAGGTGCTCCAATTTTAGGTGGAATAGTATACGCTTATTTCGATATTAAGACTTTTATGATTATTATGTTTGTAACTGAGCTCATTTCATTAATAATAGTGCTTAATATTGCGTTTAATAATGGTCCGGCAAATAAAGTCTATGAAGAAGTTAAGAATACATTTTTTAACAGCTATAAAGTCGTATTTAAATTTTTGAAATCAAATAAAGATATATTTTTAATTCTATTATCAGGTTCTATCATTAACTTTATGTTTGGTTTCGTTACGATAGGCATTCCAGGAAGTTTTGTCACTATATTTAATATGAATTCTAAACAATTAGGAATCATTGAAACAGGATTTCCTCTAGCAGGTATATTGTTTGGTTTGATTTATCCTAAGTTAAAGAATAAAGGAACACTTGTAGCAAATATGCAAGTTGCCATGATTACTTTAGCTGTAGGAATACTCATATTATGTATTCCGTTTATAACAGATTTATATAATTTATCGATACTTGTAATATATTTTATAAGTATATTTATTATCGGAAGCGGCGTTGTACTGAGTAATGTACCGATAAACATTTATGTACAAAAAAATGTACCAGAGCAAATAAAAGGTAAATATTTAGCATTGTCACAAACAATGTCACAAGTAATGATGCCTTTTGGAATTTTAGTTGCAGGTATACTCTTTGACTTTAATTCAGTATTCTATATTATTTCGTTCAGTATTACAGCAATATTATGCTTTATCTTGGCATATCTTTACACATTTATCAAAAAACATGACGGTGTAATTTGATACATTATTGACAAAGCAAAAGAAGTATTAGAATAAAGTATGTATTAAACCCCAACTCGAAAATATCGGGTTGGGGTTTTTGAATTCATTGGAATGATTACTATTAAACAAAAGTAATAAAAACAAATAAATGTTTTATTTAATATTCCTTGTAATTGAAATTTAAAAGTGTAGGATGAAGGTGTATCATCTTATGATACATAATCTATATAAAGGGAGAGTAATCGAATGAACAAATTTTCAAAAGTTTTTGTTTCAACCGGTTTAGCAGTAGCGACAGTATTTACGGTAGGCGCAGCGGGTAACGGTCATTCCGTTGATGCGGCGAGCAACAGTAATATGGATAGCCAAGCTTCTCAACCTTATACTTCTTATTACAATGGATATGTGAGTTATGATCCTGGATTTTTCATAACGGATACATTCAAAAAAGGATTTGAATCAGGTAATTTCATGTTAAATGGATATGAAACACCTGCACATGAAGATTATGCTAAAGAACATCAAGATGAGGCTAAAAATATAAATTTATATGATCAAAATTTAAATGTATATAGTAACTATGGTTTAGATGCTAATGCACAACCGACAAATGCAAATCAATTTAATTTATCGATAGATGATGTTGTTGATTCTTACGGTACAGATTTCAGTAAATCAGGCAGTCCACGAAGTGTTGAAGGTCAATATTCTTGGAGTTTAAATGGTTATAAAATTGCCTTCACTTCTGACGAAACAGGTACTGTAACGAGAATTGATTTCTATACGATTGTTGAATAGTGTTATAGATTGTTAAATTGTTCTATACGATATTGAAGTTCATCAAAGTCTATTATACGGGCTTGTCGGTGAACTTCTTTTTGGTTGTAATAAAGTAATACGACAGGTGAAGTGAATAAATTTAATTGTCCGACTGCTTCTGGCATTTGGTTAGCAACAATTTCGTATGCTGGAATGTCATAGTCTTCCACCATTTTTTGTACGATTGGATGATCCACTTTACATACCGAACAATTCTCGCTAGATACGTAGATTAGTGTGAATGTATGTGCATCAATCTGTTTATTTAATTCATCAAAAGTTGTGATGATTTTCATGAAATTTAGCTCCTATCATTTAATTATAATGGCAAATATTATACCATTATATGAGAAAAGGAGGAAAAAATATGTTTGGTAACAAAGATAATGATTCAAAAGATAATATTCGATTTTTTGTTAAATCGGTAGATAATGTTAAAGGATTAGGTCGCATTTCGATTCTTGTTGATCGTGAAACAGGTGTTAATTATATCAATGCTTGGGTGGGTACAGGCAGTGGTTTAACGCCATTGTTAGATGAAAATGGAAAACCTGTAATAGATAAAGTTTAATAAAATATGCATCAAAGACAAAGGAGTATAGAAATGTCTAGAAGATTTCTAAAAATGATGATAACAGTTGTGACGATGATGCTTATCATTAATGTATCATCTGAAAAAGTAGAAGCGGCCCAAGAAGAGGGGACGATGGGTCATGGTTATAAGAAATACATAGAAAATGAAAATCAAAATACTTTTAGAAACAAACAAGAAATAGAGGAATCTTCGACAGTAGCTAAAGATGATTCAATACTTGATTTATCAGAATGGCAAGGAGAATTAACATCAGCACAAGTTAAAAAGCTTAAAGCCAATTATGATTTTATTATTTTAAGAGCACAATATGGTTCAGACTATAAAGATGCAGCATTTGATACAAATTCAAAATTACTTTCTGCCAATAATATGAAGTATGGTGTTTATACATATAGTATGTATGAAAATGCAAGTGAAGCAAGAACAGAAGCGAAATCGCTTTATAATAGAGCACCTAATGCAAGTTTTTATATCAATGATTATGAGGAAGAATCAGTTGCTTCAGGAGATACAAATGCAAGTACACTCGCTTGGTTGAATGAAATGAGGAAGTATTCAGGCGATAAGAAAGTATTACTATACTCTTATGAAGACTTTATGGTTAATCATACAGCGAATGCTGTTGGTTCTTATGATGGTTACTGGTTAGCCTCATATCAAGAGACACAACCTGAAAGAGAGCATGTATTATGGCAATACACAGATAGTTACTATTCATCGGAACTTGATCAAAATGTCGATGCAAATGTACTAGGACCAAATGTGCAAACAAGCTGGTTTATAAATTAATGAGCATAAAAAATTAGAACAGTTCCTAAGATTATTTTGGGAACTGTTCTTTTTCCATTATGGGACAGGGCCATAATTGACGATTGTTGTGAAATGGGTTTTAATTTGCGATTTTGTTCGTGCATGCTTGCCTAGGGTATGGTTCGAGCCAGTAGTCTCTCACGCATACTATCCCCACAGGCGTCAGCACTTACAAAATCGTTAAAAACTAACGCTTTATACAATAATAGAGTATTTTCGCATCATTTAATTAATCATCTTCAAAATAACTCTACCACTGAATATTAAAGTATATATTCCTTTAAGCTATATTGTTCATTCTATTTTCTATTATGGTTGTAACTGCATAATAGCTCCAAAACTCTGTTGGCATGTAGTAAATGTTATAAATGAAATTAACTCACTTATTTCCGCATCTGATAATTCTTCTTTTAGTATTTTTATAGTATAGTTTGGAATATTTGTTCCTAATTTCATATAAACTTCAGTAAAACCAATACAGACTACTGATTTACTATCGGTCAAATTGTTACTTGGTTTGCCCTTTGCTTTGCAATATAAACAACCATTTTTTTGTGCTAACATTCTACGTATTTCTTCTTTCAATTCTCGATTTAAAAAATGTGTTTCTTCTAGCGATTCACCTAGTTTACTCCAATTAGTCATTACTCTATTATTGTAACCAAGTAATTTTTGAAATGGAGTTTTTCCATATGCTGAGGCTTGAATTATAGTCATATAACTTCTCCTTTCCATGTAATGAATTTTAATATAATAAAGCGATAAAATACATATGGAATTTAAGGTATAATATGTATATATCAATAATTTTTAAGGGGATAGTGAGAATGGACCTAACAGATAGAAAAATATTAAACATACTTGAAGAAAATAGCAAAACTTCTTTAAGTGACATAAGTAGAATGGTTAATTTATCTATACCATCTGTACGAGAGAGAATTAATAAAATGAAAGATTTGAATATAATAGAAAAATATACAATAGATATTAATTATAACTCGCTTGGCTTTGGAATAGACGTAATTATTAATATTACTATAAAGAATAATCTTTACGCAGATTTTAAAACTTTCATAAAAAATCTGGATAATGTTGAATTCTGCTATAGGATTTCAGGAGACAGTTGCTTTGTTTTTAAAATGCATTTTGAAACCATGGAAGCAGTTGAAGAATTTATTGATAAATCACAATACTATGGGCATACTAAGACACAATTTATATTTTCAAGAACAATATAAAAAGAGAGGGTTACAGAAATCATAATAAATATAACTCACTTTACGATTATTAATTAATAGTTATTTAGTATTATTTATCGAAAAAATTACAACAGTTCCTAAGATTATTTTGGGAACTGTTCTTTTTCCATTATGGATACATTTCTGATTATGTCTTCTGTCATTAGGATTCATTTTTCTTATGTTCAATAATCTCTGTGTCACGATTGCTAGCGATGTTTCGAGCGCGCTTCATAGCATCTTCTTTCTTATCAAAGGTTTCGCTAGCTTGTTTAGCACCATCAGTTTTTATCTTCCATTGATCGTCTTCATAATAGACATGTATATCTTTATCGTTTAACTGAGGATTGGCAGATTTATCTTGTTTATGTTGTGTAATTTTCTTATCTTTCAATTCATTTAATTCTTCTTTAGTTGCGTTTTTGTACCAATTTTCTGCTTGTTTCGTTGCAATTGGAATGGCATCTTCTTCTTTGTACCCGTTGGATAACATTGCGTTGCCAATATCAATAGCTTTCTTTCTTTCAAGTTGATCAAAGTTTTTCCAAGTTTGGGGATAGTCGTCCATAGTCCATGGCATGTTTCATCATCCTTTCATAATAGACACACACTTATTGAATACCACTATTTTAATTTATTAAACGGATACAATGGTGCAGTGTATAAATTATTTACGGTATTTATTTACAAAGTTTCGTGTTTCACCGGTAATGAGTGGTCCACCTGTGTAAACATCTCTAGTTGATTGGTTTTTAACTTTTTCTGTTGGACGAATGCCATGTGCATGTATACCGATGACATGATTATCATGATTAAATACTGGAGATCCTGAAAATCCTATTGTTCGATGCATGTGTCCGATATATTCGATATAGTCTTGAGTTGGTTTAAGATAGAATCCTTTTGATTGATACATATTTTGTCCGTCATATGGTTCTTCGTTTGGATAACCTGCCATAGATAGTGTTGATTTAGGTTTCAAATGATGAATTTCACGTTCGGATGCTATGGTTAAAGGTTTAATTTTAGGTGTTAATGATTTTTCAGTAATGAGTACTGCGACGTCTCTTTTGTTTGATTTATAAAATTGTTTAATTTTAAATTTCATCGGTGTATATTGATTAGATTTAGCTGGAAAGAAATAAAATTGTTTCCTTTCCTTGTTTCCATCATCATCACTTACAACATGTGAAGTTGTGATAACTGTATAGTCATCGACTACAAACCCTGTTGCGCCATTTCCTGACTTGCCAGTTTCATCAGATGTGACTTTACCAACTGCTTGACTGATACGTTTATCTTTTGAATGAAATTGTTTAATTTTAAGATGATCATTTGAAATTTGTGAACCTAATTTATAAGCTTCTTGATAATCATGATGTGTGGCTTTTGTAAATATATCTTTATAAGACGCAGGGACATCAGGTGGTATAAATAAATAATTGAACGTCGAAATTATGAGTATTAAATATAATTTAAGGTATAACAGCATTTAATCACAATCTTTCTCAAAATTGAATCATCACTATGTTATACCCTTATATTTCAATTATAAAAATCCAACAACAATAAACGTGATTACTGACAACACGACTGACGTTATAAGCATTGCAATCATTGGTTTGAATGCTTTTGTTCTTAAGTCACTGAAAGATACATTTAAACCGATACCGACCATTGCCATAATTAAGATGAGTGTTGTAAATGTACTGATTATATTTAATATTGCTTCAGGAATAGGAATGAACGTATTCACAGCGCTCATAATTAAAAATCCAATTAAAAAGTATGGAAAGTCTATTTTTTGTGAAACTTTATGTGATCTCTTTCTATTAACGATTATTAAGAAAATAATACTTAATGGTATTAATAGAAATACTCTACCCAATTTTGTTAATAAGCCAATGCCTAATGATGACTGTCCACCGGCATCTGCTGCTAAAATAACGTGTGCAATTTCATGTAAGCTTGAACCTGACCAAATACCATAAAATTCAGCATTCATTGGAAAAATAGCGAATAATAACGTGTAAGTTAAAGAGAATATTGTACCCATTATGGCCACTAAACCTACACTAATCCCAACATCACTGTCTTTAGATTTAAGGATAGGTGATATTGCGGCAATTGCAGCTGCACCACAAACACCAGTTCCAACACCCAATAACAAGACTAAATTGTTATCTCCTTTAATAATTTTATTTAAAAACAAAATAAACAATATCGCAAAAGCGACGACACCAACATCTAGTAATAATAATGTGCTACCTTGGTGAATAATCGTCCATAAATTTAACTTAAGCCCGTATAAAATAATCGCAAATCTTAATAATTTTTTTGATGAAAATGCAATCCCCGATTCGATTTGCGTTGGGTATCCCCTGAAATGTCTATATAAAATAGCTGTAATAATCGCGATTGCGAGTGCCCCGACTTTGTTAAATACCGGTAAATACGATAAAAGTATACTGACAATAGCAACTAAAAAAGTAAATCCAATACCGAGTAAAAAACGTTTATTAAATTTTTCCCACATAATTCTCACCTCAACGTAAGTTTAATCGCAAGATGAATATTTGTGAAATGCTATTTTTAAATATATAATATAACATAAATGATATGAGGTGGTTGCAGTGGAAGATAAATTACAAATCTTAAAAGTTATTGTAGAAGAAGAAGGCTTTACGAATGCTGCTGAAAAGTTATATAAATCACAGCCATCGATAAGTAGAGATATCAAAACACTTGAAGAGAAATATCAAATTAAGATTTTTGAAAATACAAGAAAGCATATTATTTTGACAGAAGAGGGAAGAGAGTTATATAACTATGCATGCCAACTAGCAATATTAGATGAGCAATTGCAAACGAAAATTAATCAGCATAAAGAAGATGTGAAAGGGAAGTTTGTCATTGGAACGAGTCACACATTCGGTCAATCGATGTTATTAGACTTAACAATCTATCTACAAACAAAATATCCGAAACTGAATATTCATATATATGTCTATAACTCAGCTGATATATTAAGTAAGTTGAAAGATTACTCACTAGACCTAGGCATTATCGAAAAGCCAGTACTGGACGACAAAATCAATAGTGAAGTCCTAACAAGAGATAAACTATTACTCGTGAAAAATAAACAAACAAACCAAAATTTAAATCAATTAAGATGTTACGTTAGAGAAACAGGATCGGGAATAAGATATTATCAAGATATGTTATTACAGCAATTGAATTTAACATCTCGTAAAGTAGTCATTAATGATAACCAATTAATTTTAGAACTCGTTAAACAAAATATGGGCTATACGATATTATCCAATTTCTCTATAAAATCATTTGATGAAGATTATATCGTCACAAACGACCTAGATTTAAATCGGAATTTCTTTGTAGTGTCTAACAAATCAAGATACAAGACAAATAAATATAATACGATTGTAAATGAAATTAAGAACTATGAATTTAGATAAATAAGCCTATCACTTAACTGATTAAGTCAGTTTTAAAGTGATAGGCTTGTTTTTGTAACATCCCTTGTTCTCTTAATGATACCCAAGTAATCTAGAAATTTTGTTAGCACATGTTTTTAATTCTTCTACAAAGAACTCTTTCTTATCTAATTCTGTTGTAGGGAATGATAGGCTGATAGCGCCTTGGACTTCGTTTCGATAGTTTACGAAGTAGGTACTTACGCAATATATGCCTTTTTCGTTTTCTTCATTATCTACTGAATAACCTTGTTCTCGGATGACTGCTATTTCATCGATGAATTGATCATAGTCTGTGATTGTATTTTCGGTTAGTTTAACAATATTCGATTGATTCCATATTTCTTGGATTCTTTCATTCTCATACGTCGAAAGTATAGATTTACCTACTGCTGTGCAATACATAGGTGCTCGTTTCCCGATTTTAGATGCCATCGATCGATTGTTATTGCTTGGTATAAATTTATCTATATATACCACTTCGTTATTGTCTTCCACTACTAAATGACATGTTTCCCCAACTGTTGTCATCAGCTTACTAATCATACTTTTAGCTACATTTAAAAAATCAATATTTTGTACACGTTTATTCCCAAGTTGGAACATTTTAAAAGTTATTTCATATTGATTGGTCAATGCGTTTTGTTGTACATAGCCGTTGCTAATCAATGAATTAACAAGTCTATGTACAGTTGCTTTAGATAATTGAATTTCATCTACTAAGTCTTTTAATGATATTTGTTCTTTTTCAGATATGATTTCTAAAATGCTTAATGCTCGGTCAATGGATTGAACGTTAGAAGCCATAATCATCACCTCTTTGATAAAAATATAGCATAAATTATTCTATGAATTAAGTAACATAGATGAAAATAAATAATTGACAGCGTTTTCACAAACGTTATAATAATACTAAATATTACTATACAATACATTGTATCATAATATGGAACGGAGGACTATTTTGAAAAAGTATAAAATTTTAAATCAGTTACATGAAAATTACCTCGTTGCAGTTGTTAGAGGGGATGACATGGATGAAACAAAGAAAATTGTGGATGAAATCATTAAAGGTGGATTTAAAAATATAGAAATTACGTTTACTGTACCGAATGCTGAAGAAGTGATTAATCAAGTACATAAACAATATGGTGATGATATCGTTCTAGGTGCAGGTACAGTGTTAGATGCTGCTACTGCACAAATTGCGATTAATAAAGGGGCTCAATATATTGTAAGTCCACATTTAGACACCAATATATCTAAATTATGTAATGTACATTCTATTCCATACTTACCAGGTTGTAGTAGTGCAACAGAAATTATAGAAGCGTTACGCTATGGATCTGATTTAATTAAACTGTTCCCAGGAGGACAATTAGGTGCCGGATTTATTAAAGATATCAAAGGTCCAGTACCTAATGTTGAATTGATGCCTTCTGGAGGCGTGAATTTAGATAACGTATCTGATTGGATTGAAAAAGGTTCATTCGCTGTAGGTATTGGTGGCGACTTAACGAAAGAATTTACAGGAAATAATTTTGAAGTTATTTCAGAAAAAGCTCAAAAGTATGTAGAAGCTGTTAGAAATCGATGAAAGTGAGTGGTAGAAATGAGGCTTTTCACAATTGGTGATTCCATGATAGCCATGAATCCTAGTAATAAAGGACCTTTGAAATTTAATCATACATTCCAAAGAACAATTGGAGGCGCGGAATTAAATGTAGCAATTGGTGCGAGTAGATTAGGGTTAGAAACAATTTTTTATTCAAAAGTTGGTAAAGATGAATTTGGTCAACATATTATCAATAATTTACGTGGAGAAGGTATTGATACAGATCATATCGAACAAGTATCAGGAAAAAACACGTCCGTTTATTTTAAACAAATAAATGCAGATGGAAGAGGTGCTTCATTTTATTATCGAGACAATGCACCCATTAAAGACTTAACAGAAGAAGATGTCGCACATATTAACTTTGATGAAATTGATTATTTCCACGTCAGTGGTGTGTTTGTCGCATTATTACATCATAAAATTAAACTGATTCAAGCTATGATGAAAAAAGCGCAAAAAGCAAATACAACTGTAACTTTAGATCCTAATATTAGACTAAAAACTTGGACTGAAGAGACAGCAAGTGAAAGTCTAGGCGCATTATTACCTTATACAGATATTCTGTTAACAAGCGATGAAGAACTAGAAATTCTTAAAATAGCCACACCATTTGAAAATATTGAAGATTTATTAAAAGATAAAGACTTGCAAGAAATTATTATCAAACGTGGACATTTACCAACACAATTTGTAAGCAATGAAGAACAATTTGAAACAAAAGTTTTTCCAGTAAGTCCAATCGATACAGTAGGCGCTGGAGATGGCTTTTCAAGTGGATACTTGTTCTCTTTAAGTAAAGAATATACAGCAAAAGAACGCGTAAGATTCGCAAATGCAGTTGGTGGAATGGTTACAGAAGTAATAGGCGATAACGAAGGATTGCCATATTTCGAACAAGTAGAAAGTTTCTTGAGTGGTAAAGGTATAATAGAAAGATAATCGGCAATTAGGAGATGGATAAAATGGAAATGACATTTCGTTGGTACGGAAGAAACAATGACACAATTACATTAGAAGATATTAAACAAATACCTAATACAACTGGGATTGTATGGGCACTTCATGAAAAGCCAGTTGGTGCTGTTTGGGAAAAAGAAGAAATTAAAGATGAAGTTGAATATATTGAATCACATGGATTTAATGCAAAAGTTGTTGAAAGTGTAAATGTTCATGAATCAATTAAATTAGGTAATAGTGAACGTGATGAATTAATTGAAAACTATAAACAAACGATTGAGAATTTAGCTGAATATGGTGTGGAAGTTATTTGTTATAACTTCATGCCAATATTTGATTGGACTAGAACAGATATGTTCCATCCATTAGAAGATGGTTCTACAGCACTTTATTTTGATTATGAAAAAGTTAAAAATTTAGATCCGAAAGAATTAATAGAAACTGTTTCAAGTGCGAGTAAAAATCTAACAATGCCAGGTTGGGAACCAGAAAAATTAGATCAAATTTCAGAACTATTTGAAGCATATAAATATATAGATGAAGAAAAATTGTGGGATAACTTTGCTTACTTTATAAATTCAATCATTCCAACTGCAGAACGTTGTGGGATTAAAATGGCAATTCACCCAGATGATCCACCATATTCTATTTTTAACTTACCAAGAATTATAACTGGCACAGATAGTTACGAGAGAATGTTTGAAATCAATAATAGCCCAAATAATGCGATTACGTTATGTACAGGTTCTATGGGTGCTAGTAAAGATAATGATATGGCAGAAATTGCTTTGAAATATCATGAGCACGCACCATTTATGCATATTAGAAATGTTCATATCTATGAAAATGGCAGTTTTGTTGAAACTTCTCATTTTACAGAAGACGGTAATATTGATATTGCACAAATTATGAAACATTTATCAGATGCAGATTATAAAGGGTATATTCGACCAGATCACGGCAGACATTTATGGAATGAAGAATGTCGTCCAGGATACGGATTATATGATAGAGCATTAGGTATTATGTACTTAAATGGATTATGGGATGCATATCAACTTGAAAAGGAGTCTGGTAAAAATGTTTAGTAAACATGAAAGTTTAAAAGATAAAGTTGTTGTAATTACAGGTGGCAGCGGAGTTCTTTGTAGAACAATTGCGAAAGAATTAGGCAAACAAGGCATGCAAATCGCCATTTTAAATCGTACTTATGATAAAGGTGCAGAAGTTGTTAAAGAAATAGAAGCTGAAGGTGGTATTGCTCGTAACTATTCAGTTGATGTGACAAATGAAGAATCGCTTACAAAAGCTAAAGATGAAATTTTAGAAGCATTTGGAAAAATTGACTATTTAATTAATGGTGCAGGTGGTAATAACCCTGACGCTATTACAGATTCAGAATCATATAATGCTGAAGATAAAAAGAACTTTTTCGATTTAGAACAAAGTGGATTTGAACATGTATTTAATAATAATTTTATTGGTTCATTTGTTGCTGCTAAAGTATTCGGTAAAGAATTACTGAAGTCAGAGCATGCCAGTATTATTAATTTTTCTTCTATGAGCAGTTATGCACCAATGACTAAAGTCCCAGCATATAGTGCAGCAAAAGCTGCCATTAATAATTTTACGCAGTGGTTGGCTGTTTATTTTGCAGAGGAAGATATTAGAGTCAATGCGATAGCACCAGGATTTTTCTTAACAGAACAAAATAGAAACTTATTATTAAATGAAGACGGAAGTCTGACGGCACGTTCAAAAAAAATATTAAGCCAAACACCACTTGGAGAATTTGGAAAACCAGAAGCACTTATCGGTACGATTTTATGGTTATTAGATAAAGAATATTCATCATTTGTAAATGGCATTACTGTACCAGTTGATGGCGGATTTATGGCGTATTCAGGTGTTTAATAGAACTTTTTAAAAATATTATAAATATTAATAAATATATATAGTACTATTATGAATAAAAGATATTAATTTAAACAGAATAATATTTATACTTATTCAATATTTTTTTCTTAAAATGAAAAGCATAAGCAAAAAAACTTCCATGGTTTATTGAACAAGTTAAGAAAATTTCTGAGGTACCCATTTCTGCACATTTAATGGTCACGGATCCTTCATTTTGGGTGGATGAATTATTAAAAGTAGATACAGATTATATATGTATACATGCAGAAGTCGTCAATGGTGTCGCTTACCGATTGATTCATAAGATTCATGATCAAGGTAAAAAAGTAGGGATCGTATTAAATCCGGAATCACCCATTGAAGTGCTTAAACCATATATTCAATATTTAGATAAGATCACAATTATGACCGTTGACCCAGGGTTTGCTGGAGAAAAATTTATCGATGAAACATTAGATAAAATAGTAGAATTAAGAAAGTTAAGAGATGAACATCAATACAAATATTTAATTGAAATGGATGGTTCTTCAAATAAGAAGACATTTAGTAAAATTCAAAAAGTCAATCCAGATATTTATATATTGGGAAGAAGCGGGCTATTCGGTTTAGATGAATGTATTGACGAAGCATGGCACAAAATGATAGCAGACTTTAATAATGCATTAACTGAAGTATAACTAATAATACCGCCACCTGAGTTGGACGACAACTCAGGTGACGTTTAATTTATATTTAAACTATTTAATTATATCTATTAATTCTTTCTTAGATGCCGATCTTGCTGGTATCCAACCAAATACAATACCGATTAATGTTGAAACGCCGACAGCAAGTAAAATAGATCCTAGACTCACAACACTTTGAACCATATCAGGTGTAACGGCTTCTACAAGTTTTGAAATCAAGATACCTATGATTAAACCTATAATGCCACCAATTAGACATAGCACGATACTTTCTATTAAGAATTGTATTTCAATGTCTCGACCCTTAGCCCCAAATGCACGTCTTATCGCAATTTCTTCTGTACGTTCAGCGACTGAAATATACATAATATTCATCACACCTATACCAGCAATGAATAATGAAATACCTGCTACTGCTGCAACAAAGTACGTAATGGCATCGAATACTTGTGTAATACTTTTCATGACTTCTTCCATATCTGAATACTGATAACTACCTTCGCTCATGCCCGAATCTCTTTTATTTAAGAGCTTAGCTGCCTTATTAGTGATTTCTTTTTTGTTATCATCGTTATCTACTTTTAATTCTAGTTGTGGAAGTTCCTGACTTAAGTCACCCATATATCGATTGAATGTTTCGCTAGGCATATTCACTGTATTTTCATACATAGGATTATTAACGATTCTTGCAATTTTAAATCCTTGGTTATCTATAAATAACGTCTTACCAATCGCGTCACCTTTGAACGCTTTTTTAGCTATCGTTTGATCGATTGTGACGACTTTTTCTTTCAATTCTTTATCTGATTACGTGAATCTTTTGCCTTCAGATGCATTGTAGACGTGATCTTTTTCATCTCTTTAATATATATGATTACCATAATTATGTATAAAATGTTACATTTATATTATAAAGAAATATATTATGAATATCCTAAGTTTTGAGTCTTTAAAATAATATTGACAACGAAAGAGGTATATCACATGGGTTTTTATATAATGTTACTTTCATTTATATTAGGTTTAGTTATAGTAGTAGTTGGTATAAAACGTAGAAAAGAACATAATATTTATAAAGGATCTATAGTTGTTGGTGCAGTTCTTATTATCTTTGCTATTTATTTAGGGTGGCCAAAATAAAGAATAATGTACTAAAGGGTGAATCTTTATGAAACTAATTATCTTATTAATATTAATAGCAGGTATACTTCTAGTTATTGCAACTAATTTAGAAGGAAGTTTAACCAATTTATCTCCTGTATTGTGAGGAGTTTCAATATTTCTCTTTATAATAGCTGCATATAAAGTAGTAAAAAGGTCATGAATTAGGGTGCCTCTTTTAATAAAAACAAACGATACACTCTATGTCTTTATCTCTTATTTAAGTGAAATGTGACGGAGTGTATCGTTATTTTATATTTACATATTTTGAGCTTTTAACTTTTTAGAAGTGATGAGATTGACGATTAACCATACGAGTTGTGTTAAGAATGGAATAATAAAAAGTTTTGCCATGATACCGATAGAGAACCATTTTAATTCTGTTGTTTGCACAGCTCCAGTGGCATCAACTTCTCTAACCATAAAAAGATTGAGAACGTTAAAAATGCACCAACTTCAATGATTGTTAAAATCTACCATAATATCCAAGATACCTTCATGAGAATGCCTCTTTTCAGTATATAATATATTGATGTAATATTATCATTTAAATATTAAATGAGCAATAAAGGGAAGAATGCATGAATATATGATATGGTTTGAATAACGTGTAAATAATAATATGAGTTTGAGGAGGATTATAGTGGTTAAGAATTTAATGGAATGGGTTGCGTCTATCGTTGTTGCTATTGTTGTGGCGTGGCTTATTACGACTTTTTTATTTAGTAGATATGAGGTGCATGGACAGTCTATGTATCCTACGTTTAATGATAAAGACAATTTGATTGTTAGTAAAATTTCGAAAACGCTTGGTACGATTGATAGAGGTGATGTGATTATTTTTCATGCGAATGAAGAAAAAGATTATATTAAGAGGTTAATAGGTGTACCTGGTGATACTGTCAGTTATAAGAATGATCAATTATATATCAATCATGAAAAAGTTGCAGAACCTTATTTAGATTTTAATAAGAAGCATAAATTCACGGAGTATTTAACGGAAAACTTTGATGTTTCAGATACAAAAAATTCTGATGGTGAAAAAGTAATTCCAGAAGGTAAATATTTAGTCCTCGGTGATAATCGTTTGAAAAGTAATGATAGTCGCCAAGATGTTGGGCTCATTACCGACGAACAAATTGTAGGGAAAGCTAAATTAAGAATTTTACCAACGAATAATATGAAATATGACTTTTACGCTGATTCGTTTGATCATGTAAATGAGAATTGATTGGAACAATATGCTAAACTTTATTTAACTGCATGTAGACTTTATAGTATAGGATGAGGCTAATGTCATTTGAGATTGAGACTTTAGATAAAGAAAAGAATAAAGATTTGATTACAATCTATGATGAGCGTTCAAAGATTCAATTTACGAATTTTGGTTTGCGGATTGTCGATTGGAAAATTGATGGTAGATCCGTTATCCTTGGTCCGACTGAAAGTGATGATTTAATAGAATATTATGAGCAAAATCCTTATTTCTTTGGTGTAACTGTTGCAAGATATGGTGGCAGAATTGAAAATGGTCAATTTGTATTAAATGGTGAGTCCTATCATCTTGAACAAAATGATGGTGTTCATAATTTACATGGTGGCACTAATGGTTTATATACTCAAGTGTGTGATTATGACATTGTTAATGAAGATGATGTTGTCCGTATTGTATATCATGTAGAATTGAAACATTCAGTTGATCGTTTCCCAGGTGATATTAACATGACCGTAACACATCAATATGATTTAACAAATTTGAAATGGACAATTATATATGAAGCAACGAGTACTGAAGATACTTTATTTAATCCGATGAATCATGTGTATTTTAATTTGAATGAAACAAATGCATCTATTGATAATCATCAACTTCATCATAACGTTCAATTATATCCGCTTAAGGATAATCAAATTGTAGAATCTCTTAATACAGAGAATATTAATGTAGAAATTGGGAAAGATAGTATAACTTTTAAAGATATATTCGACAGTGGATTACAACAAATCAATCAATTTAATGGTATTGATCATCCAGTGAAATTAGAAGATGGCACTTTCAAAGTGTCGAATGATGAATTGGAACTTGAAATGACGACTGATCAGAATGAAGCTGTCATATTTACATTGAACGAAGTAGATTGGAATGATCATCAAGACTCTATTAATGTACATAGTGGCTTTACATTAGAAACGCAATCATTACCTAATGATATTAATTTATTAAATGAAGCAGCACCATCAATTTTAAGAAAAGGCGACACATTTAATAGTGTCACAAGTTATCAAATCAATTATAAGAAATAGTTTATATAATAGAAGACAATCATACTTTCATAACCAAACTTGTTTAGAAGCGTTGGTTATGAAAGTATTTTTATGTCTTATTTATCAATGACTCTCATAAATTATGTCTTTTAATTTTAAAATAGCAGGTTCGATATCTTCTCGATTTATTTTCGCAAATCCAATAATAAGCGTCTTAAAGGGTGTATTTTCAGGTTCATCAGTCATGAAACGTCTAATCGTATATAATTCTATATCGTGGTCATGCGCCTTCTGTTCAATATCTTGATAACTTAAATCTGTCTTAATATTAATTAGAAAATGCAGTCCTGCCTCCATATCGTAAATCGAGACGTCTTCTTTAAATGCTCTTTTTAATACTTTTAGAAAAAGCTCTCTCTTTTCAGTATAAGTATGATGCATCTTACGAATATACTTCTCATAGTTTCCAGATTTAATAAACAAATGTAGCGCGTAAGCATTTATTAAGCTTAAATCTGTAATAGATGTATCTGTTATCGAATCGAATTTATATAAGAGTGGATAGGGTAAGACCATATAGCTTATTCTCAAACTTGGCATTAATGTCTTCGCGAATGTACCCAAATATATGACACGTTCATTCTTATCTAAACTATATAATGAAGGAATATTGTCTGTACCATATTTATATTCACTATCGTAATCGTCTTCTATAATATATTTATTATGTTCAGTTACCCAGTTGAGTAATTCAATTCTTCTTGAAATTGGCATAATCGTGCCTGTTGGAAATTGATGTGAAGGTGTTGTCACGACAAAGTCAGGCTTTGCCTGTTTCACATGTTCAACAGATAACCCTTTATTGTCTAGTGGAATATTAACGACATCCTGTCCCATGCCGATAAATAGCTTTCTCATTCTTGAATACCCAGGATTTTCGATAGCAATTTTTTGATTGTTTAAAAATGCTTTAAATAAGCTGCTCAGAAGATTAGCTGTACCTGAGCCGACAATGATTTGTTCAGGATAACAAACGACACCTCTTTTGTATGAAATCAATTGAGCGATTGATTTTCTTAGCTCAAGCGGCCCTTTATATACAGGGATTTCTGACATTTCATGTTTAAAAAGATGAAAAGCCTCTTTCACATATTTAGACCATAAGTCTATAGGAAATTGTGAGATGTCTGTTGTCATATGCGATAAAGAATAACGATATGAAGATTTAATTTGAGTTGGGTTATTGTTTAAAGGTTGCGTAATATGTTGATCTTGAATGATTAACTTATTTAATGCCTCAACAAAGTAACCTTGTCTTTCCTTTGTGTATATATAACCCTCAGCAAAAAGTTGTTCATAAGCATTCTTAACAGTGTTAATACTGACATTTAGATCAATTGAAAGTTGTCTTTTGGATGGTAATTTTTCGTGACTGTTATATTTCCGAGAGAGTATATCTTGTTTTAATTTGAGATAAATTTCTCTATATTTGTAAGTTTGAGTCATATCGTTCGCCCCTCTGGTACTATTAAAAATTAAAAACTGGTACTTTTCATTATACCAATCTTTTTTTAATATGTACTAAATAAACAATAGGAGGGATTTTGATGGGTAAGACTCAAGAACAATTAGAATCTTTACGTAACGAATATGTAGCAAGAGGTGTCAGTAATGGTAATACACATATTGCTGATTTTGCAAAAGGGGCAACAGTTACAGATAAAGACGGTAAAGAATGGATTGACTTTGCAGGAGCAATTGGAACGTTAAACGTTGGTCATTCACATCCTAAAATAACTGAACATTTAAAAAACGAGATTGAAAGATTTATTTTACCTGGTTTCAATGTGATTATGTATGAAAGTTATATTAAATTAGCAGAGAAATTAGCAGAAATTACACCAGGTGACCATAAAAAGAAAACAGTATTATTAAATTCCGGTGCAGAAGCTGTAGAAAACGCTGTGAAAATCGCTAGAAAATACACAGGTAGACAGCAAGTTGTGTCATTTGTTAGAGGCTTCCATGGTAGAACAAATTTAACAATGTCTATGACAAGTAAAGTAAGACCATACAAATTTGGGTTTGGCCCATTTGCACCAGAAGTATATCAAGCACCATATCCTTATTTAGCAGATAAACCTGAAGGATTATGTGATGAGGCATACATAGATTCAGTCATTAAAGATTTGAAGAATTTCTTTATCGCAACAGTGGATCCTTCAGAAGTGGCATGTGTTGTGATTGAGCCAGTACAAGGTGAAGGTGGATTTATCATTCCAGATAAGAAATTTATTCATGCATTAAAAGATATTTGTGAAGAACATGGTATCGTATTTATTGCAGATGAAATTCAAACAGGCTTTGCACGTACTGGTAAGACATTTGCAATTGAGCATTTTGATGTTATTCCAGATTTAATGACTATATCAAAATCTCTAGCAGCAGGATTCCCATTAAGTGGCGTTGTAGGGCGTAGTGAAATTATCGATAGCCCAAATCCAGGCGAAATTGGTGGTACATATGCAGGAAATCCACTTGCATGTGAAGCAGCATTAAAAGTAATTGAAATTATTGAAGAAGAAAACTTAAATGCTAAAGCTGAACAACTTGGTGCAACGATTCAATCAAGATTAGAAGCATTTAAATTAGAACATTCATTTATAGGAGATATTCGTAGATTAGGCGCAATGGTCGCAATGGAAATTGTTAATCCAGAAACGCAATCACCTGATAAAGTTAAAACATCACAAATTGTTAAAGCAGCAAATGAAAATGGTTTATTATTATTATCAGCTGGTATTAACGGAAATGTGATTCGATTTTTAGCACCGTTAGTCATTACAGATCAAGAATTAAACAAAGGATTATCAATCTTAGAATCTAGTCTTTAAGAAATTTGACTAATAAAAATGGGGTATAATTATGAATTCTCAATTTAATAAATCAATGAACATAGCAGACGTACTATTTCTCGCGATTGGTGCCATGCTTGGATGGGGCTGGGTTGTTCTTTCGGGAGAATGGATTTCACAAGCAGGATTTCTAGGTAGTATTATCGCATTTGTAATTGGTGGATTATTAGTAATTTTTATTGGATTAACATACGCAGAGCTTGCCTCTGCAATTCCTGAAACAGGTGGCGGATTTGTATTCGTTAAGAAAGCATTTAGTCCTGGCGTAGCATTTATATCTGGTTGGTCAGTATTATTTGGTTATGTATCTGTTATTACTTTTGAAGCAGTCGCATTGCCAACTGTTATTGACTATGTCATACCATTTGAACATTCTGGTTTATTATGGAATTTAGCTGGCTGGGATGTTTACTTAACTTGGGTACTCATCGGTTCTATAGGTAGTGTTATATTAACATCATTAAACTACTTTGGCGTTAAACCTGCTGCAATTATACAAACTGTGTTTACAATATTTATTGTTGGCGTAGGTTTATTATTATTCTTTGGTGCTGGTTTCAATGGTGACTTTACACATCTTAAACCATTGTTTAATGGTGGTGTAGGTGGAACAATGTCTGTTCTAATCATGATTCCATTCCTATTTGTAGGTTTCGATGTTATTCCACAAATAGCTGAAGAAGTAAAAGCACCTTCTAAAAAAATAGGTGGTATTTTAGTTATCTCTATTATAGCATCGGTTATCTTCTATTTATTAATTGTGTTTGGTGTTGCAACTGGTTTAACACCAAGTCAATTAAGTACAAGTGAATTAGCAACGGCAGATGCAATGGTGAATTTATTTGGATCAAGTGGATTTGGTATATTACTCGTATTAGGTGGGATTGCTGGTATTATCACAAGTTGGAATGCATTTATTATTGGTGGTAGTCGTATTTTATATGCGATGGCGAAAAATAATATGATTCCTAAGTGGTTTGCATACATTCACCCTAAATACAAAACACCAACACACGGTATTATATTCCTTGGTGTTTTAGCATTTGTTGCACCATTATTAGGTCGTCCTGCATTAGTATGGATTGTTGATGCTGGTGGCATCGGTGTTGTATTAGGTTACTTATTAGTTGCATGTGCATTTTTGAAATTAAGAAAAAGTGAACCTAATTTAGAAAGACCATATCGTATTAAAAGTGGTAAAGTAGTTGGTTGGATTGCTGTAATTTTAAGTATTGCGTTTATCGCAATCTATTTACCAGGAATGCCGTCATCACTTATTTGGCCACATGAATGGATTATCGTATTTGTATGGTATGGCATAGCAGCAGTCTTATATTTAACAAAATCAAAAGGGGATGAAGTATTTGAAACAGCTAAAAGTATACAATCCAGCAACGAATGAAGTCGTTAAGACGATTCCTTATACTTCTGAAGAAGAAGCAATTCAACAAATTGATAAAGCACAAGTTGCATATGAATCATGGCGTGAAAAAGACGCTCATGAACGTTCATCACTTTTATTAAAATGGTATCAATTAATTGATGAACATAAAGAAGAATTAGCAGAATTAATTACTCTAGAGAACGGTAAACCTTATAAAGAAGCATTAGGCGAAGTTGCTTACGCAAATAGTTACATTCAATGGTATCAAGAAGAAGCAAAACGTATTTATGGTAAGACTATACCTACTAATCAAAAAGGTAAAAAAATTATCACTGATCCGTTCCCAGTAGGTGTTGTTGGTGCAATTACACCTTGGAACTTCCCAGCAGCTATGATTGCAAGAAAAATGGCGCCAGCATTAGCAGCAGGTTGTACAATTGTTTGTAAACCAGCTTTAGAAACACCATTAACGACGATAAGAATGGTTGAATTGGCACATGAAGCGGGTATCCCTGAAGATGCCATTCAATATGTTGTATTAAGTGGTAAAGACGCAGGTAGAATATTTACTGAAAGTCCAATTATACAGAAGATAACATTCACAGGATCTACACCAGTAGGTAAACATTTAATAAAAGATTCTGCAAATACAGTTAAAAATGTCACGATGGAATTAGGTGGATTAGCACCAGTTATTGTTCATAAAGATGCAGATATTGAACTAGCAGTTGATCAAACGATCGCGACTAAATTTAGAAATTCAGGACAAACTTGTATAAGTGCAAATAGAATTTATGTACATCAAGATATAGAACAAGCTTATACAGAACGTTTAACTGAAAAAGTAAACACATTAAATGTAGGAAATGGCTTAGAAGAGGGTGTTGAAATGGGTCCACTTATTAATCAACAAGCTTTAGATAAAGTCATTGACCAAATTGAAGATGCTGTTCAAAATGGTGGAGAATTGTCATTACCATTAGAACAATTAAAATTAGGTGGAAACTTCTTAAAGCCAATGGTTATTAGACAAGCCAATCTTGATATGAAAGTGATGCATGAAGAAACATTCGGACCAATCGCTGCAGTCATGGCATACGAAGACTTAGATGACATTATTAAAGTTGCCAATGATACAGAATATGGTTTAGCCGCTTATTTCTTCACGAATGACTATCGTACAGGCTTTGATATTTATAAGAAGCTTGATTTCGGTGTGATAGGTTGGAATGATGGTGCGCCATCAGCAGCGCATGCGCCATTTGGAGGATTTAAAGAAAGTGGATATGGCCGTGAAGGCGGCATCGAAGGTATTGAACCTTATTTAGAAACTAAATATTTATCAATCGGTAATATGTAATAAATGAACCCCCTAAAAGTGACCACTTTTAGGGGGTTCTCATATGTATCTATTTCTAGAATACACTTTAAATGCTATGATATTATCTAATGTCTTTCACAATTTTGCCATCTATTGAAACGACTTTAATTTTATTTTGGTCTCTTAATACTTTGATGTCTTCTAAAGGATTTTGATCTAGTATAATGAAGTCTGCTTTCTTGCCGACTTCAATTGTACCTAAGTCGTCGTCATAACCTAAACATTCAGCAGCTGTCTTAGTAGACGAAACAATAGCTTCCATTTCTGTCATGCCGTGTTCAACCATAAGCTCTAATTCTCTTAAATTAGTTCCATGTTTGAATACACCTGCATCTGTACCCATTGCTATTTTTACACCAGCTTGATGTGCTTTCTTAAAGCTATCAATATGGTCTTGCATGACTTGTTTAGATTTCTTAATAGAATTTTCACTCATACCTAATTCTTCAGCGAACTCTATAACGGAAAGTGGTGCGAGTAATGTAGGTACGAGGTACATTTCTTTTTCTTTCATTAATTGAACAGCTTCATCATCTAAATATATACCATGCTCAATTGAATGAATGCCTGCTTCTATACATTGTTTAACACCTTGCAACCCTTGAGCATGTGCCATAACTTTTCGATTATTTCTAAATTGAGCTTCTTCTACAATGACTTTTAATTCTTCTAATGAGAATTGCGTATAATCTGGGTGGTCAGTTGCACTTGTTACACCACCTGTTGCGTGTACTTTTAATACATCAGCACCAGCTCTTAACATTTCGCGTGCTTTTTTACGGACTTCATTCACACCATCACATATGCCACTCGGTAATCCAGGATAGCCATCTTGCAAAATAGGTAGTTGTATACCGGATTTAGTATAACTGTCCCCATGGCCACCTGTAATGGTTAATGCGTTGACACTTATTTGTAAACGTGGTCCAAGTATTAAACCATCATTTACAGCTTCTTTTAAACCTAAATCTGCGCCTAAAGCATCTCGAACTGTTGTAACACCTGCATCAACTGTTCGTTTTAAATGATCAATTGCTTTGTAGAAGTTATATGAAAAAGGTGTAGATAATCTTCTTTCTAAAGGTTCCATTTCCAACATAACATGTACATGACTATCGATTATACCTGGTAATAGATATTGACCATTTCCTTCTATTATATTGTCGCCATTTAAATTACTACCAATTTCAGAAATGACATGATTTTCAACTTTTATATCAACACCTCGTTGAATGTCTTTTCCAGTACCGTCTATTAAATTGATGTTTTTTATAATCATATTTATGTCCTCCTAAATTACTTAATAAAGTTCATTAATATAGATGTTAAAATAACAGATGCAACTGTTACAGTTGTAAATCCACCGATAATCATCGGGCTCAATAACTCATTAAATACATCTTCTCTGTCTTCCTCGTTATCAGTAACAGATCGACTGACTTCTTCACATAAAATAAAATCACCCGGGAAACCATATAATGCGGTTAAAGCAACTGGCAGTGCTTTAGTTGGTTTCCAACCAATTAATTTAGCACCGATAAATCCACCAATTAAAATACCAATTGTACCTATAACAAGAATAGATAAAATAGCAGGTAAGAATTCCCATAAATCATGTGGTTTAATGCCGCCCATAGAACCGATAACGATTAAAATGATAATAACCATCATAATTGTGAATGATTGATTATGTTCCAGTTCTTTTTGTTCAAACAATCCAATTTTCAATCCGATAACACCAAATAATAAACTGACTAGTGTGAAATGAATGCCTGTTACTTCACCAATCATGAAGGCAATACTTGCTAAGAAGAACATAATAAAGAGTCTGATGACATTGTTTTGAAGTAACGGATTCTTATTAAATATCGTTTCTTTCTTGAATTCGTTTTTATTAGAAATATTAGCGACATTTTTGTCTGTATGTCTATTTGCTAAGTAATATTTTGAATAGCGCTTCATAAGGATAGAACTTAATGGCATACCAATAACGCCTTGAAGAGCCTGCACGATAGCGGGTAAAACAATTAAATTTGCTAATCCTAAATCTTGAAGCTTTTCGACTGTGATGAGCAGCGCGACGATACCTCCAGCAATAGGTCCAACACCTGAAGCAGCAGTACGGAAATCAAATAGGAGTGTAACGAAGACTAATATTAAGGTTGTAGAACCCAATATACCCAATATTGATATAACAACTGCTTTCCATTGTGATTTAAGTATATGAAGCGGCATCATTGTACCCATATGCATGATAACTGGTGCAATAATAAGCGCACCTAGCGAAGGTAAAATGGCATTATCTAATATCTTTTCAGGTAAGACGCCTGCCCATGATAAAAGCAAATAACTGACCATTGCCGTTAATAACATAGGTACACGAGCCTTTGTAAGATAAGATATAATTTCCCCGAGAACGATTAATGCGAATAGTATTGTTGCTGAAATAAGCGGTTCACTAACCATTAGCATTCCCTCCTTTTTAAAGTTAATAGTCAAACTTTAGCATATCTAAATCAAGAAGTTAATAGTATTTTCTAAAAATTTAGAATATATAGATAAATATTGCACTATTAATTGCATTCAATATATAACAAGAATTTAAATATTATTCGATGGTATATAACATTTGTTCAATAAAAAACAGTAAACACGTCATATGACGATGTTTACTGTTTATTAGAGTTATTCATTTGAAGTAGATTGCTTGCGATGATTCAAATAATAAATAACAAGCAATAGTACAATCCATAAAGGTGAGTACATTAATGCTGTACGTGTATCATTTGCAAAGAACAAAATAACTAATACAAATACAAAGAATATTAATGCAAGATATGATCCAATCACACCGAATGGATTTTTGAATTTAGATTTTTCGTGTAAAGATTTGTCTTCTTTTCTAAATTTGATATAACAAATTAAAATGATAGACCAAATAAAAATAAAGAATATCGTAGCTAATGTCGTAACGAGTGTAAATACGTCATCTGGTATAAAATAATTTAATATCGCAGCGAAGAATAATACAACACCTGAGAATATCAATGCTGGATAAGGTACACCACGTTTATTTGTCTTGCTTAACCCTTCAGGCGCATGACCCGTTTGACCTAAACCATAAACCATACGACTATTACTGAATAATCCACTGTTTGCAGCACTTGCAGCTGAAGTTAACACAACAAAGTTAACAATTCCTGCAGCAGCTGGAATACCAGCTAATACAAATAAATTAACAAAAGGACTTTCAGCAGGATCAATTTTATTCCATGGTGTGATACTCATAATGATTAATAAACTTAATACATAGAAAATTAAAATACGAATACCGATAGAATTAACCGCTTTAGGTAAATTCTTTTCAGGATCTTTCGTCTCACGAGCTGTAACACCTACAAGTTCAATTCCTACAAAGCTAAATACTGCCATTTGGAAAGCCAGTAAGAAGCCCATAGCACCATTTGGGAAGAAACCATTATGGCTATATAAATTATGAAATCCAGATTGAATACCTGTGCTAGATTTAAAACCATTAAATATCATCCATAAACCAATGACAATTAATAATATAATGGCGATAATTTTAATGAGTGCAAACCAAAATTCGACCTCACCAAATAATTTAACAGTCATAAGATTTAAACCTAATAGAATAACAACTGTTGCAATTGCAGAAACATATGCAGGAACATCAGGATACCAAAACTGAATATACTTAGCCACTGCTGTAATATCCGCTATTCCCGTTGCAACCCAACAAAACCAATACGTCCATCCAGTTAAAAATCCGAATAAAGGACCTAAATAATGTTCTGCAATATCAATGAAAGAATTATAGTTACTATTTGAAAGTAATAATTCCCCTAAGGCTCTCATCATAATAAATAAGAAAAAACCAATAATAATATAAACTAATAAAATAGATGGACCCGCTAGTGAAATACTCTTACCAGCCCCAAGAAAAAGACCGGTACCAATCGCGCCACCAATAGCAATTAACTGAATATGCCGATTAGACATACTTCTTTGTAACTCATGATTTTCCATTTTTAATTCGCTCTCCTTAAACACAATAAAACATATGTAAACAATAAGATTTATAAAACAATATAAAAAGCATTATACTACGATTATTTGTATTTTGCATATTAATATAAATAAATGTTTTTAAATGTAAGACAAAGGTGAGGATACATAACACGATGAGTAATGTAACTTTACTCATTTTTTTGACTTATAATTATTTGATATAGAATAAACAAAGGAGGAGATTTCTTATGTTAAGAAGTATTTTACAACCAATCGTAGATTTGATTACAACTTTAGGTCTTTAATTTGAATTTGATTTATTTTTATATGCAAACAAAGGGGTCAGTACATAGTGCTGTAAGTACTAAATAAGCCACCAATTCGTATTTTGCGAATTGGTGGCTTTTCTATTTAGTAACAATAATTGACCAATATGGTCGATAGCGTTATGATGTAGTCGACCGAACTGGTCTAATATGTTTCGGAAGGTGTATATGATGAATGATGCATTCTATAATTTAGATGAAGAAAAGCGTCAAAAAATAATCAATTCAGGACTGATGGAGTTCTCTAATTATGGATATCAACAAAGTTCTACGAATCGTATTGTTGAAAATGCTGGTATTGGTAAAGGGATGCTTTTTTATTACTTTAAAAATAAAAAAGGATTATTTAAATTTCTTGTGGATTATTCATTAGATTTCATTGAGGAATATTATTTTAAACAAATTGATACTTCTGAGAAAGATATTTTTAATAGGTTAGTTAAACAAGCGAAAATAAAATCTAATTTAATGACGATTCATCCTCATATGTCGAAGTTTTTAACGAAAATTGTTCTGGAGGAATCTGAACATCATTATATATCTGAAGAACAAGACCAACATATTAAACAATTACAAAGTAAAGTTCAAAATGCACTATTTGAAGATTTAGATATGGATTTTTTTAAAAATAATTTAAATGTTGAAATGTCTATCAATATTATAAAGTACTCGATTGACGGTTTAGCAGAATCTATGAAGACACGAATAACGCATCAAATGATCGAGCAGAATGATTATCAAAGCTTTTATGATGAATTCGATTTATATATAAAGGAATTGCGTAAAATCTTCTATAAGGATCGTGATTAATATGACATTGTTAAAAGTAAATGATGTTACAAAGACGTTTGGTAAATTTAAAGCTTTAAACGGTGTGAATTTTACTGTTGAAGAAGGAGAGATATTTGGGTTTATCGGTCCGAATGGTTCTGGAAAATCTACGACAATTAAAGCGATTTTAGGCATGCTTAAGCCTGATTCTGGCAATATTGTGGCATTTGATAAAGATGCTTGGAAAGATGCGGTTCAAATTCATAAACAGGTTGCCTATGTTCCAGGTGATGTTAATTTGTGGCCAAACTTAACAGGTGGAGAAGTGATAGATTTATTTCTTAAATTAAGTGGCACTAAAAATGATGAAAAAAGAGATGAACTGATTAAAAAATTTGATTTAGACCCTACTAAAAAATGTGGGTCATATTCTAAAGGTAATAGACAGAAAGTCGCACTTATCGCTGCATTTACAACAGATGCACAACTTCTTATATTAGATGAACCGACATCTGGATTGGATCCTTTAATGGAACAAGTATTCCAATCATGTGTGTTAGAAAAGAAAAAAGAGGGCAAAAGTGTTCTATTATCGAGTCATATTTTAAGTGAAGTAGAAAAACTATGTGATAGAGTTGGCATTATTAGAAAAGGTGAAATCGTAGAAATGGGAACGTTGGATGATTTGAGACATCTCACGAGAATGCATTTCGTAGTTCAGTCTAAAGAAGCTCTAACAGATTTGGACGAGCAAGATGGTGTACATAATATTTCTAAAGAAGGAGAGATATATCATTTTCAAGTGGATTCAGAGAAGGTTTCTAATATTATTAAATATTTAAGTCAATTTGAGTTACTGAAATTAGAAAGTATGCCACCTACTTTAGAAGATTTATTTATGAGACATTATGGTGTGAATATTGAAAGAGGTGAGTAATATGAATAATCTCTTTAACGGTGTTGATAAATTAACGTTATTTTACCTTAAGACACATAAATGGAAAATGCTTTTTTGGATATTAGGTATCGTACTTTTAACAGTTATCATACCACCAACATTTAAAAGCATGTATCCACACCAATCAGATATGCAACCAATTGTTGAAACTTCCGAAAACCCTGCAATGGAAGCAATGTTAGGACCAGGACAATTTGAACACGTATCAGTTGGCGTGTTATTTACGCACGAGATGTTGCTATTTACAGGTGTTCTCGTTGCAATAATGAGTATTTTACTTGTTTCAAAGAGTACTAGAGGAGATGAATCTGCAGGTCGTATTGAAATGATTCGAGCATTGCCAGTTGGAAAAGTATCGCCACTCGTAAGTGCACTTATTGAGATGATAATTGTGAATCTCATGATAACCATTTTGATTATGATGATATTACCTTTAATGAATATTAATAGTGTGGATTGGCAAGGTTCAATTGTTTATGCAGTTTCATTAGGATCAATTGGTATTCTATTTGGTATGATGACAGCTATATTTTCACAGTTAACTGAAACAAGTAGTAGTGTTACTGGCTATAGTATTACAGTATTGCTCTTAAGCTATTTAGTGAGAGCTGTTGGTGACGTCATAAATGAAGATATTTCTATGGTTTCACCTCTAGGATGGATTACAAGAACGTTTGCTTATTCTGAAAATAATTGGTGGCCAATCGCCATAACTTTGATAACGGCTATTATATTTTTAATGATAGCGATGATACTTTATTTCAGAAGGGATATAGAGTCTGGCTTACTGCCTTCTAAACCTGGTAAAAGAACAGCACATAAAATATGGTTATCTCCACTAGGTTTACAACTTAAATTGTATAAAGTAGGGCTTATTTCCTGGGCAATAGGGATGTTTGTATTTGGCGCTTCATACGGATCAATATTTGGTGAGTTAGATGATTTTATTAAAGATAACGAAATGTTGCAGCAAATGGTAGCTGGGAAAGGTGATCATTATATAGAAGCATTCTTACCTACTTTAATGATTATAATGGCTATAGTATCAACAATCCCTGCGCTGATAAGCTTATACAAAATAAAAAATGAAATAGATACTCATCGTATAGAACTTATAATGTCTCGACCTATTTCAAGAATTAAGTTGTTGAGTAGCTATTTAGTTGTTTCATTATTTAATGCTATCTTTATGATTTTTATAGCTGCATTCGGTTTGTATGTTGCCCAAGCATCTGTGTTAAATGATCCATTTAGTTTTTGGACAATTATAAAGTCTGGAATTGTGCATATACCTGCCATTATATCTTTCGTAGCACTTGGCGTTGTACTTTTAGGATGGTTTAATAAAGGGCATTTTATCGTTTATTTATATTTAACTTATACATTTTTCGTAGTTTACTTAGGACAATTGTTAAATATTAAAGAATGGTTAAAAGATATAACGCCATTTCATCATATTCCTGAAATACCTGTTGAAGATATGGATTATTCGGGTATAAGTATATTAATCATCTTATCTGTCGTGCTCATCATGATTGGATTTATAGGATTTAAACGAAAAGACATTTCATAAAGGGAGCTGTGTTCGGATGACAAATTTGCCGAAAATAGGGAAACCAGCAACAAATGCTTTGAACAAGATCAATGTTACGACGTTAGAACAGGTTGCTCAATTAGATGAACATAATTTGGCGAAACTTCATGGTATGGGGCCAAAAGCTTTAGGTATTTTGAAAGAAGCGTTTTCAGAACAAGGGTTAGCATTTAGTCAATTAGAAGATGATTTAAAAAATGTGAAATTCACAGTACTGGGAGATTTAAAATGTGATAACGCACCAAAAAGAAGAATTATCAGAGATATTGTGATTGCTTCACTCGTTGGAGATGAAAAGTATCTTAATGAATGGCTAACAGATGATTTAGTATGGAAAGTACCAGGTTCTTTTGAATTAAAGGGTAGAAAAGCATTTTTAGAAGAAATAAATGAGCACTTGCAAAAAGTATCTAGCCTTGAAATTAAATCAATGCTTACGCATGGTAAAGAAGCTTCTACACACGGCACAATCATATTGAATTCTGGTGAAGAAATTTATTTTGCTGAAATGTATAAATTTGAAAATCATAAAAAAGACGCTAAAGTGAAAGAGATTACGTCATATATCATCATGAAACCTTAAATTTATGAAAAATCCAATACCAGTATTTATGAAAATGTGATAAATTATAGAGGTTATGATAAACTTTCGGAGGTTGAAAGATGGAAGCAACATTACCAAATTGCCCTAAATGTGATTCAGAATATACTTACGAGGATGGACAACTTTATATTTGTCCTATGTGTAATCATGAATGGCCTATAAAGGATGCAGATGCATCAAATGAAGAAAATACTGTTATTAAAGATGTAAATGGTGTTGAATTATATGACGGAGATACTGTAACGGTCGTTAAAGATTTAAAAGTAAAAGGATCATCTAATTCTATTAAACAAGGTACTAAAGTTAAAGGTATCAAATTAGTGGACCCAGAAGATGGTCACGACATTGATTGTAAAATACCTGGTTTTGGACAAATAGGATTGAAGTCATCAGTTGTTAAAAAAGTGAATAAATAAGCTTTTAAGAGTCTGAACATGAAAATTGTTGAAGGCTCTTAATTTTTTAGAAAGTATGTTGATATAAATATTAGCTAAGTACTTATTATTTTTTGTTAAAAATAATTAATTGATTATTTTAAGTTTTTGAAATATTAATTCGTTATATACATCAAATGTTTTTTGTGGTAAATATGTAATAGAGATTACGTTTCCAACAAATATATAAGGGGAGAAAAATATGAAGGCTTATATGCAAAAATTTGCTCAGTCTCTAATGCTACCTATTTCGATTTTACCGGTAGCTGGGTTACTTTTAGGTATCGCATCTTTTATTGATTCAGGTGCAATTAACGGGGAAGGAAATAGCGTTGCGAACTTTTTAGCAAATGGTGGTTTAGCAGTTATTAATAATTTACCAATACTATTTGCTGTAGGGTTAGCATTCGGTATGTCTAAAGATAAAAATGGTGCAGCAGCACTTAGTGGACTTGTATCATTTTTAGTGGTTACACAAGTACTAAAGCCAGAAGCAATGGCGAAAGTATTGCATATTGCTGAGGATAAAGTTGATATCGCATTTACAGGTATTAGTAATGTATTTATCGGAATTATTTGTGGTTTAGTTACAGCAGCAATTTACAATAGATTTAAAGATACGAAATTACCAACAGCGTTTGCTTTCTTTAGTGGTAAACGTCTTGTGCCGATATTATCAGCAGCGGCAATGTTAGTCATTTCTATCGCACTTATGTTTATTTGGCCGCCAGTATATAACGGCTTAGTGTCATTTGGTGAAATGATTTCTAAACTTGGACCTCTTGGTGCCGGGTTATATGGATTCTTTAACCGTTTATTATTACCATTTGGATTGCATCACGCATTAAACCAAGTATTCTGGTTTGATATTGCAGGTATTAATGATATTGCAAACTTCTGGTCTAGTAAAGGTGAAGCGGGTATAACAGGTCGTTACCAAGCAGGATTATTCCCAATTATGATGTTTGGTTTGCCAGCTGCAGCATTAGCGATTTGGAAAAATGCTGAGAAGCGTAATAGAAAAGTAGTAGGTTCTTTAATGGTTACAGCAGCGATTGCTTCCTTTGTAACAGGGATCACAGAACCATTAGAATTCTCATTCTTAGTAGCAGCACCGATGTTATTTGGTATTCACGCGTTATTAACAGGTATATCATTATTTATAGCAGCAACATTCCATTGGACTGCAGGATTTACATTTAGTGCAGGATTAATAGATTATTTATTAAGTTTAAGTATTCCAATTGCTAATAAGCCATTAATGTTACTCGTACTTGGTTTGATTATGGGTGTCGTATACTTTGTCGTATTTGATTTTGCGATTCGTACATTTAACCTTAAGACACCAGGTAGAGATGGCTTAATGGAAGAAGCGGCAAAGCAAGATCCTGGTCTTGAAGAAGATGAAGCAGGTACTTCAACAAACAATAGTGGTGTGAAAGTATCTAATAAGACAAAGCTTATATATGAAGCAATTGGTGGTAATGATAATATAGAAGTTATCGATCACTGTGCAACAAGACTACGTCTAACATTAAAAGATACAAGTGTTGTTGATCAAGATAAAATCAAACAATCTGGCGCATTAGGAAACAAAGTGATTAGTGATAAAAACATCCAAATTATTATTGGAACAGACGTACAATTTACGGCAGATGAACTCATGCAAATGCAACAAAATCAAGGTCATTAATTGAATAAATTAATAGTTAAACAGTAGACATTCATTTTATAATTTGAAAGTCTGCTGTTTTTTTATCTTTAACTTTATTTATAATAATAACATTTTTGAACAAATATGAACAAAAAATAATGGTAAATGTGTGATTTTTTACTTTTATAGTAGTAATATGAAACTATTGAATGATAAAGGGGGACGATTCAATGGGTATAAAAAAAGCGATTTTGTTAGGTGCAGGTGACCGAGGGGGAAGAGTTTACGCGAATTTGATCAAATCTTTACCCCATAAAATTAATTGGGGTAGCGGAACCTGTTAAAGAAAGAAGAGAGCGAATAAGTAGTCATCATAGTTTAGATGAACAATATGTACAAGCGTCTTGGAATGCATTATTGGACTTAAGGCCAGAAGTTGATATAGCAATCATATGTACACAAGATAAAGCGCATTTTGAACCGACTATGAAAGCATTAGATTTAGGATATCACGTGTTGCTTGAAAAACCGATGTCTCCTAGTCCTGAAGAGTGTATTAAAATGGTAGAAAAAGCGAAAGAAATGGATAGAACATTAACGATTTGTCATGTATTAAGATATACACCATTCTGGAGCAGAATAAAATCTATCGTTCAAAATAGAAATATTGGTCAGATTGCATCTATTCAACTTAATGAAAATGTAGAATATATGCATATGTCACATAGTTTTGTAAGAGGCAATTGGAAAAGTAAAGAACAATCAAGTCCGATGATATTAGCTAAATCTTGCCATGACATGGATATTATCAGTTATATAATGGATCAAGATTGTAAAAGAATCAATTCCTTTGGCTCATTAATGTATTTTAATGAAGCAAACAAACCAGAAGGCGCACCATTAAGATGTCTAGACGGATGCCCGGTAGAAAATGAATGTCCATTTCATGCTGGAAGGTATTATTTAGGTATCGGTAGAGGATGGGCGATGAAATTTACAGAAGAAAATTCTAACGAAGCGATCATAGAAAGATTGAATCATACGGATTATGGGAAATGCGTCTTCCAATCAGATAATGACGTTGTCGATCATCAAGTTGTGAATATGGAATTTGAAAATGGTGCAACAGCCACATTTAGTATGAGCGCATTTACAAGAGAACAAACAAGAATTGTTCAAATAATGGGAACAAAAGGTGAAATTAGAGGGAATATGGAAACAAATGAAATAAGCATATTTGACTTTTTAACAAGAGAAGAAAAAATCGTTAAGTTCCCAGAAGTGAGCAGTGGACATGGTGGAGGAGACGAAGGTATTATAAATGACTTTATAGATGCAATTAATAGCTCAGATCAAAATGTATCTAAATCCATAGCAAGTAAATCCTTAATCAGCCACTTAATGGCATTCGCAACAGAAGAATCAAGACTGAACCACGGGCAATCGATAAATATAGACGAATTCTATAATGAAATAGCCTTAACATCATAATATAAGATAAATAAAGACGTGATACCGCTAGAAAATAGCAGTATCACGTCTTTTTTTCATGCGTAAAAAGTAGTGCTAACGCTCAAGATTCGAAAACAAAATCATTAGCGCCCCAAAATCCAACTTAAATCCCAACCAAACCATTTTTACCTCATTCTACATATTGATTATATTTTTAATAATGAGTGCTGCGACGAATAAGATGATGATACTTGATACTCTATTCAATATGATGATAAATTTACCTGATTTATCAAACATACCAACTTGCTTACCGGCTATAGCGAGACCGAAGAACCAGAACCAAGAGATAAAGATTGTTGCTACTGTAAATCCGACTTTTTCGTACCCTGAATAAAGTGATGCACTTGTACCGATAACACCGACTGTATCCATAATGGCGTGTGGATTGAGTAATGATACAGATAGTGCAAAGCTGATTTGTTTTTTAGCTGATATTGCTAAGTCTGAACCATTGCTTGATGATTTCTCGTTCCATAACGTCCAAGCCATATACAATAGAAAAATTAATCCGACGATATATATGATTAATTGTAGTGATGGATAGTGATTTAAGATAAGTGATACGCCAAACACTGCAAGTAATATGAGTAATGTGTCACATAGACCAGCTGTAATAACAACGGGTAAAGCTTTATTTAAGCTTTTATGATTTGCTCCTTGATTAAAAACAAATATATTTTGAGCACCTAATGGTAAAATTAAACCGAGTGCTAATAAAAGACCGTGGATGATTGCTTGAAACATTTGATTGAACCTCCTTTTTGTATAGTATAAAAGAAATAAGCTACAATGAAATCATCCAGAATTAAATTTAGGCCCAACCAGATTGGAGTTACATTGATGGAAAAACCTATCTACCAAAAAATTATAGATGATATGTTAAGAGACATTAATAATGGTCAATTAGAAGTTGGTATGAAAATACCTTCGCAAAGAGCTTTAACACAAAAGTATGGCGTGAATAGATCTACAATTGTACATGTTATTGATATTTTGAAAAGTTATGGTGTGCTTGAAAGTAAGGAAAGAAAAGGAATATATGTTTCGAAAAATAAATGGAATGAGTATGTGAGTAATAATTTAAATTGGCAAGATTATATAGGTAATAGTATTAACCAGAACAACCAATATTATATTAGAGAAATTAATCGATGCGAATTTATACCTGACATCGTGAGATTAGGGACGGGTGAACTTTCGGCTGAATTAATACCTAATGATGCATTTCATGAAATTATTTCTAAAGATTTAAGTCGTCAATTGACATCAAATTATGAAGCACCTAAAGGGAATATTCAGTTGAGACAACAAGTTAAAGAACTAGTTAAGAAAAGAGGTATTGAGTGTAGTGTAGAAGAAGTTTGTATTACTTCTGGTGCGTTACAAGGTTTGAAGTTGATAGCTGATGGATTACTAATCCCCAAATCAAAAATTATCGTTGAAACACCTTCTTATATTAATTCAATTAGAACTTGGCACAAAATTCATTCCAAAATGATACCTTTATCAGTTGATTATATAAGAAATAATATTCATGCGATTTTTAAAGAAGATGAAGATTACAGTAATAGTATATTTTATTGTAATCCTACTTTGCATAATCCTACATCACACACATATACATTGAAAGAAAAGGAACAAATTCTTGAACAGTGTAAAGCAAAGGGTATACCTGTTGTGGAAGATGATATTTATAGTGAGCTGTGGTTTGAAGGTTCGATTCCTAAATCTATGAAAGAGCTTGATACAAGTCATAATGTGCTGTATTTAGGAAGTCTATCTAAAACAGTTAGTCCGGGTCTCAGAATAGGCTGGTTAATTGGTAACGAACGAGTCATTAATCATTTAGCAGACTTAAAAATGCAAAATGACTATGGCGCAAGTTCGATTTCACAATTTATTGCTACTAAATGGTTGGCACATTACCATGAAACGCATATTGAAGACATAAAACGCAATTTAAAAAGACGCAAAGATATGATGGAAGATGCTTTAACAGAAGCTTTCTCAGATATTGGTAGGTGGTCTAAAGTAGAAGGATCTTTCTATATTTGGTTCAGATTTAATGAAAGTATTGATTTAAAAAGGTTATTCAAACTGGCTTTAGAGGAAGGATTGCTCATTCATCCAGGGGAGATATATTCAGAAAAAGAAAAGCATAGTTTAAGATTTTCTTATTCATATATTGATGAACATGATATTAAAGAAAGTATTTATAAATTAAGAACGATCATCGATAAAGAAAACTTGTTAAATAAAAGAAAATCCTCGGACTCTTAAAATGAGTACGAGGATCTTTTATATTATTTATTCACAATATAGTCTGGTGTATCACCTTGTAGTTTCTTAATCGTATTATTTGCGACGATTCTTGCCATTTCATCACGTGCTTCAAATGTAGCATTTCCGATGTGCGGTGTTATCACGACATTGTCCATTGTTTTAAGTGCATCTGTAATTTCTGGTTCGAATTCAAATACATCTAATGCAGCACCTTCGATTGTTTTAGATTGTAGAGCTTCAACTAAAGCTTGTTCATCTACAATAGGTCCACGAGATGCGTTAATAATATATGCTGTATTTTTCATTTTTTCAAATATTTCTTTATTGAATAAATGATGTAAATCATCAGAATAGGCAGCATTAATTGTAATGAAATCTGATTGTTCTAACATCTCATCAAGACTGACATAAGTAGCGCCTAATGAAGCTTCTTGTTCTGGCTTTCTATGTGGTCCGGTATATAGGATGTTCATGTCGAAACCTTTGGCACGTCTAGCAACAGCAGAACCTATTTCACCAAGCCCAACTATGCCGATAGTCTTACCGGAGACTTCCCTACCTCTAAAGAATAATGGTGCCCAACCGTTGAATCCTGTTGTTCTACAAAGCTGGTCGCCTTCAGCAATTCTTCTAGATACGGCAAGTAATATACCAATCGTTAAATCTGCTGTAGCATTTGTTGAAGCTTTCGGTGTATTTGTAACATCAATCCTTTTTTCTCTAGCATATTTAACGTCAATGTTATTGAAACCAGCACCATAATTTGCGATGATTTTTAAGTTTGGTGCTTGATCAATAATTTCTTTATCGATATTTGTAGATAGTGGACAAATAATCGCATCTACGTCTGTTACTTTTTGAAGTAAAGTATCTTTCGTAATTAATTGATCCCCTTCAAAGACTTCTACTTCAAAATGTTCTTGTAACATTTCTAATCCTTCTGTTGGAATTTCTCCAGTTATGAATACTTTATTCATGATGTAACCTCCTATAGAACTATTCATCGTTTATATGATAATTATACCCTAATGAGCAAGTTTCCATTCACTGAACTTACGTACGATGACTTCAAAAGCAATGTGATACGGTAAGAAGCTGGAATAAGAAGTTTGGTTAAATAATTCTATCGGTGAACTATTAACGTATATATTGTGGCTTGCATTCTGAGCTAAATAGTTATCCTTTAATGTTGTAATAGAGATATAACTAATATTTCGTGTATGCATAATTTCGACGTTCTCTCTTAAGTGTGATGTTTCGCCTGATAATGAAATGATGAAAATTAAATCATCTTTATTCATTTGATTCATAGCGATTTTAAGTTCATTCTCGTCATTAATAACCATTACTCTTTTATTGATAGAAAGAAAGTGTCGTTGAGCATCACGTGCAACGTTTAATTGTGCGACACCTGTACCATATATGTAGATGTAAGGCGCTTGATTGATTTGTTCGCTTATATAATCATAATCAATCATTTTTAAATGTTTCATAGTTTGTTGTAAATCTTGCTCTAAACTTTCAATGATATCTGTTGATGGGTTAGATGTTTGTCTATTTAATTTAATATATGCTTTAAAATCACTATAACCATCAAAGCCAAGTTTGCGAGCGAGTCGGTGAATAGAAGAAATTGAAGTGTGTGATATATCGGCGATTTCTTGTATTTTTAATCGATGAATCAAGTGAATATTTTGATTAATCATTTGTATGATATGTATATCGTTGTCATTAAGTTGCTGATAATGTTCATTAATCAGTTTATCCAAAATCATTATAATCCTCCATTCGAAGTGAAAAAAATTTCATGTTATGAAAATATAATCTAAGTTTACTATGTGATTTCTATTTACGTCAAACCTATTGGCAAATGTAAGCGCTTCCTATATTGTGGAGATAAATTGATGAGGAAAAGGGGTTAAAATATGAATGCAATTAAACGATTTGGTAGTGCCATGATTGTACCGGTATTACTATTTGCATTTTTCGGTATTGTTGTAGGATTTGCAACATTATTTAAAAATCCAAATATTATGGGTTCAATAGCTGAAGATGGCACAATGTGGTTTAAAATTTGGAGTTTAATTGAAGCGGGTGGTTGGACAATTTTCAACCATATGGAACTAGCGTTTGTGATTGGACTTCCAATCTCACTTGCTAAAAAAGCTCAAGGTAGAGCAACACTAGCAGCTTTAATGATTTATTTAGTATTTAACAATTTTATTAATGCAATTTTAACACTTTGGCCAAAGACATTCGGTGTAGATTTATCAAAGGGTGTTGAAAATTTAACGGGCGTAAAAGAAATAGCTGGTATTCCAACATTAGACACAAGTATCATTGGAGCAATTTTCATATCAGCAATCGTCATTTGGATACATAATCGTTTCTATGATAAGAAATTACCTGAAATGGTTGGTATTTTCCAAGGTCTACCGTACGTTGTTATCATTGGATTCTTTGTTATGATCCCAATCGCTTTTATTGTATGTGCAGTATGGCCAACAGTACAAGCAGGTATCGGTTCATTACAAGGTGTCATGTTGAAATCAGGATTTGTAGGAGTTTGGCTATTCCACTTCTTAGAAAGAATATTGATTCCTACAGGATTACATCATTTCATATACACACCATTTGAATATGGACCTGCAGCGGTCAATGGTGGACTGAAACCTTATTGGATTCAACACTTAACAGAATTCTCTAATTCTGCTAAATCTCTTAAAGAACTTTATCCATATGGATTCTTGTTACAAGGTAACATTAAAATATTTGGTTGTTTAGGTATTGCGTTAGCAATGTACGCTTCAACACCAAAAGAGAACAAGAAAAAAGTATTGGCATTAGTATTGCCAGCTGGATTAACAGCAATTTTCGCAGGTATTACAGAACCATTAGAGTTTACGTTCTTATTTATTGCGCCTTACTTATTCTTAATTCATGCATTATTAGGTGCGACAATGGTTACAATTATGTACCTATTTGGTGTAGTTGGTATTCAAGGTGGCGGTGCGATAGAAATTGCGGCAATAAACTGGATTCCATTATTCTCTAATCACGGTATGACTTACGTTGCACAATTTATCATTGGTATCATCTTTGTTGTAATTTACTTCTTTGTATTTAAGTTTATTATTGAGAAGTTTAATGTACCATTACCTGGACGTGTACCTGATGATGGCGATGCTAAGCTTTATACGAAACAAGATTATAAGTCTAAGAAAGCAAGTGCTGATACACAGATGGATGACAATGCATCAGAATATGATACGAAAGCTATTTATTTCTTAGAAGGATTAGGTGGTAAAGACAATATTAAAGACGTTACAAATTGTGCGACACGATTAAGAGTAACGGTTAAAGATCCAAGTTTAGTAAAAGATAATGACTATTTCACGCATAATCAAATGGCACATGGTGTAGCGAAAAGTGGGACAAATGTTCAAGTAATTGTAGGACTTAGTGTACCTCAAGTAAGAGATTCATTTGAAACGATGATATAAAAATATGGAGGTCATAAATAATGAAAAAATTTAACATAACAATAGCAGGCGGCGGAAGTACATTTACACCAGGCATTATATTAATGTTACTGGATCATTTAGAAGATTTTCCGATTGATACGATTAAACTATACGACAATGATGGTGATAGACAACAAACTATTGCGGATGCTTGTGAAATACTACTTCATGAAAGAGCGCCTGGTGTTAAGTTACAGGCGAGTACAGATCCTAAAACAGCTTTTGAAAATGTAGATTTCGTTATGGCACACATACGTGTTGGTAAATATGCGATGAGAGAACAAGATGAGAAGATTCCATTGAAACACGGTGTAGTTGGGCAAGAAACGTGTGGACCTGGTGGTATATCTTATGGTATGCGTTCTATTACAGGCGTACTAGAAATTGTAGATTACATGGAACAATATTCACCAGATGCTTGGATGTTAAATTATTCAAATCCAGCTGCAATAGTAGCTGAAGCAACTCGGAAATTAAGACCTCATTCTAAAATTTTAAATATTTGCGATATGCCTATTGGTATTGAAGAACTAATGGCAACAAATATTGGGCTGAAATCTAGAAAAGAAATGGTCGTTAAATATTATGGTTTGAATCACTTCGGTTGGTGGACAGATATAAGAGATAAGTCTGGTAATGATTTAATGCCAAGTATCATTAAACACGTTGAACAATTTGGGTATTCGACTGACACGGGTAGCGATATTGAACAGGAAGCAAGTTGGAATGATACGTTCAAGAAAGCGCGTGATGTACAAGCACTTGATAAAGATACGTTACCTAACACATATTTAAAATATTACTTCTTCCCTGATTACGTTGTGGAACATTCAAATCAGGACTATACAAGAGCGAATGAAGTGATGGCAGGACGAGAAAAATTTGTGTTCGGTGAATGTCAAAAAATCATTGATCAAGGTACTGCTGAAGGAACAGAATTAACAATAGATGAACATGCATCTTATATCGTAGACTTAGCAAGAGCCATAGCGTTTAATACGAAAGAAAGAATGTTAATGATTGTTGAAAATAAAGGTGCCATTTCAAACTTTGAACCAACAGCGATGGTTGAAATTCCATGTTTAGTTGGTAGCGAAGGACCAGAACCTTTATCAGTTGGTGAAATACCAAGATTCCAAAAAAGTTTAATGGAACAACAGGTGGGTGTTGAGAAATTAACAGTTGAAGCTTATGAAGAACAATCTTATCAAAAACTATGGCAAGCACTAACGTTATCTCGCACAGTTCCGAGTGCATCAGTAGCTAAAAATATATTAGATGACCTCATTGAAGCAAATAAAGAATACTGGCCAGAATTGAAATAGTATTGATAATTGAATTTCTATTTATAACGTGCAAGGCTTACGAGTCTCGCACGTTTTTCTTTGTCTTACATCAATTTAAGAACAATATATCGTATTGCGACTTTCTTTAATCGCAAACTTTTAAATGATATAATTAGTTGAAGTGATATATATTTTTTATTTAAAAATATAAGGGAGCATATCTATGTATATAGAAAGAAAACCAACAATCAATTTAGCAGAATTAAAGAAGGAATTTACGAATAATTTAGGTGAAATTGAATATGCGCAGTCTTCTGAACAAGCGCTAGAAGAGTTGTTTAATTTTGTAGAACTACAACATCAATATGCTGCAGCATTAGAAGAAATCGGGACAAAGTTGAAAATATTGGACGATGAATTCCAAGTTGCTTATAAACATAATCCAATTCATCATATGGAAAAGCGTGTTAAAGAATTTCCAAGTCTCATTAAGAAGTTAAGACGAAAAGGATTTCCTTTAAATGCGAACTCAGCAAAAGAGAATATTCAAGATATAGCGGGAATAAGAGTTATTTGTAATTATCTAGAAGATGTCTATACAATTGAAAAATTATTACTTAGACAAGCTGACGTAAAATTATTAAAAAGAAAAGACTATATAGAAAATCCTAAAATGAATGGATATAAAAGTTTACATTTAGTTGTATCTATTCCTGTATTTTTAGCAGAAAGTGTTCAAGTAATACCTGTTGAAATTCAAATTCGAACAATTGGAATGGATATGTGGGCGAGTTTAGAACATAAATTAAGATATAAGAATTCTCATGTATCTACAGAACAATATGAAGAAAAGTTAAGAGAATGTTCAATAGAAATAACAAATGTAGAACGTAAAATGCAAGAAATGAATGATGAAATTTATCATGATACGAATAAAAGTATGATAAAAGTAGACGAAAATTAATACATTAGGCACAAAGTAGAGCAGAAATTTCTTAGATTTAAGGATATCTGCTCTTTTTTAATCATTTAGTATATAATAAATTAAAATCATTCAGGTAATAATATTGAGGAGTGAAAAAATGGAGAAAAACCTTAAAGTTGAAGCTTTTATGCAACGTGAAAAAAAGTGGAAAGATGAATTTGAACTATTAAGAGAAATTATACATGAATGTGATTTAGAAGAAGATTATAAATGGATGCACCCATGTTATACATTGAAAGGTAAAAATGTTGTATTGATACATAAATTTAAAGAATATTGTGCACTTTTATTTCATAAAGGTTCATTACTTAAAGATCCTGAAAAATTACTCATTCAACAAACGAAAAATGTTCAAGCAGCAAGACAATTGAGATTCACCAATGTAGATCAAATAAAAGAACAACGAGATATTATTAAAGCATATGTTGAAGAAGCAATCGAGCTTGAAAAGTCAGGTGCTAAAGTAGAATTAAAGAAAACAGAAGAATATGAAATGCCAGTTGAACTACAAGAACAACTAGATCAAAATAGTAACTTAAAAGAAGCTTTTTATAATTTGACGCCAGGAAGACAACGCCAATATATTTACTATATTAGTCAAGCAAAGCGTCCGGCAACACGCGTTAGTCGAGTAGAAAAATATATTGATCATATATTGGACGGCAAAGGGTTAAATGATGAGTAAAGGTAATGAAAATATGAATGCTGTGATTGAAGAAATCGTGGAATTTATTAAGCGTTCTAACCATCAAATCATGATTAGAATTGGTGGACATGGTGGTTCAGGAAAAAGTACATTTTGTCAGGAATTAATAAAATGTCTAGTTCCAAAAGACTACAACATGATCAGCACAGATACTTATATAGTAAACTCGAATTTAAGAAAACATACAAAGGCGAAATATATGTATAACGGTGTAGAGCATGAAGCGAAAGTAACTGCTTGTATGCCTGAAGCGCATAATGTTGATATTCTAGAACGCGATATACGTGCTTTATATAATGGTATAGATATCATGACTATTGAAACACCGTGGCAACAATCTGAACGTTTAGATGCGACAAAGAAAGTAACAATCTTAGAAGGTATGACTACTACATTTATAGATTCCAAATGGGTTGATTTATCTATCTACATTTATACGGATAATGAAACTAAGCTGAAAAGAAGATTTGACCGTGATGTTCATGTGAGAGGAATAGATATAGAATATTTAAAGGCATCTCAAGATGAAAGACGTATTCAATATGAGTTATTCATGCATCCTCTTCTTGAAAATTTTGATATTGTCATTGATCATTCAAATGATTTGTTTAAAATACTGAAAAATCAATTAAATTAAACCTTTGTTTGATACATTTTGGAAATAGAATGATATAGTAAAAGTGTTAATTAAATTTAAGGGGGATTTTTTGTGGCAGATTCAGTAAAATTATTAAAAACACTTACAGATATTAATGGTATTTCGGGATTTGAGTATAATGTTAAATCTAAAATGAAAGAATACTTAGAACCTGTAAGTGATGAAATTATTGAAGATAATCTAGGTGGTATTTTCGGGAAAAAGAACGCTAAAAATGGTTCTAAAACAATTTTAATAGCGGGTCACTTAGATGAAATCGGATTTATGGTTACACGTATCGATGAAGATGGTTACATTAAATTTACAACAATCGGTGGATGGTGGAACCAAGTTATGCTTTCACAAAAAGTAACCATTACAACAGATGAAGGCAAAGAAATCAGAGGTATTATTGGTTCTAAACCTCCTCATGTGTTAAGTCCAGAAGAACGTAAAAAACCTGTCGATGTTAAAGATATGTTTATTGATATAGGTGTTGATAATAAAGAAGCGGTTGAAGATCTAGGCATTGAAATCGGCAATATGGTGACACCTTATTCTGAGTTTGAAACTTTAGGTGACGGTAACTACTTAACAGCAAAAGCATTCGACAACAGATTCGGTTGTGCGTTAAGTGTTGATGTATTAAACGAACTTAAAAACGATGAGCTTGGTATTAACTTAGTTTCAGGCGCAACAGTACAAGAAGAAGTTGGTTTACGTGGTGCGAAAGTTGCTGCAAATAAAATTAAGCCAGATTTATCTATCGCAGTGGATGTCGGTATTGCTTATGATACACCAGGTATGAAAGGGCAAGATCACGAAACGAAATTAGGTAACGGACCACTTGTATTGTTAATGGACGGTACAAATATCGGTCACGTAGGATTTAGAAAATTCATCAAAAACGTAGCAAAAGATAAAGGCATTGACGTTCAATGGGATAATATAACAGGTGGCGGAACAGATGCAGGTAGTATTCACGTAGCAAACGAAGGTACACCGACAATCTCAATCGGCGTTCCATTACGTTATATGCATTCAAACGTATCAATCCTTCATAAAGAAGACTACTTAAACGCAGTAAAATTAGTAGCTGAAATCGTAAAAGCATTAAACGATGAAACAGTTAAAAATATTATGTGGTAAGAAATTGTAAAAAATAAATAAAAAGATATATCTTAAACAAGAGACAAATCAAATTGAATAACAATTTGGTTTGTCTTTTGCTTACGGAGAGAATGAGGTGAAATTTTGAATAGAACAATTTATTTTGTGAGGCATTCTATCAGGGATACTCGTATAAAAGAAGATGAATCAGCACCTCTTACTGAATTAGGTAAACAGTATGCAATGCAGATGTCGGAATTCTTTCAATATAAAAATATTCAACATATATTATCAAGTCCTTATAAACGGACGATTGATACAATTAAACCTACTGCTGAGCTATTGAATCTTAAAATTAAAGAAATCGAGCCATTTAAAGAACGAATAATAGGTGAATGGGTAGAGAATTTTGATGAATTTTCTTTGAGACAATGGAGTCAAACAGATTATAAGTTACCAAACGGAGAAAGTCTTGAAGATGTTATAAACCGTATAGTACCTTCTTATCAAAAAGTGTTGAGTCAATATGAAGGTGATTTGATCATAACAGGTCATGGTACAGCTTTAGCAGTATTATTTAATGAATTAACTGGATCATTTACATATGAAGGTTGGAAAAACATGAAAATGCCTGACATTTATCAACTGGATTATGACCATCAAAATAATATTTCTTTCAAAAAAGTAGAAATGAATTTTTAGTAAAAGTCATTGTTATCAACTGTTATGACCAAGTTATAATTTGTTATTATAATAAAATAAATTTTAGTAGTATAGTAATCGTTTAATTAGGTTTGTTTTATGTTTGTAAAGCTTATAAATATGCTTTATCATGGTTAATAGAGATGGAAGTACTTGATTCATTCAAGTGCTTCTTTTTTTATATTTATTGAATAAAAAGGAAGTGTAAATCATCGAAAAAGAAAAGAAAAAGTTACTTCGAAAAATGGTTAAACCATTTGAAAATAACAACTTGAAGAAAAGTACAATTCAAATTATAAACACAACCATCCCATTAATTGCGCTTATTGTTGGTGGATTAGTAAGTTATCAATTACATTGGTCATTATCAATCCTATGTGGTGTATTGGCATCCGGTTTTATTATTAGAACATTTATTATTTTTCACGATTGTTGCCACGGATCATTTTTGAGTAAGAAAAAGAACAATGATTTATTAGGAAATATAACTGGGCTATTAACATTCTTTCCATATGAAAAATGGAGAAGAGAGCATATTATCCATCATACGAGTAGCGGAAATTTAGAAAAACGTGGTATTGGTGATATTTGGGTCATGACTATTGAAGAATATCATGAAGCTTCAAAATTCACTCAATTTAAATATAGAATGTATAGACACCCGTTTGTTATGTTTATATTAGGACCAATATTCCTTATGTTTATTTCAAACAGAATGAATGCTAAAGATGCGAAAGCTAAAGAAAAACGTAACACATGGTTGCATAATATAATCTTGCTAGTTCTTTATGTAGGTATTTTCTTTATTGTAGGTGCAGTTCCGTTTGTACTTGTATTTCTGCCAATGTTGTTCATTGCAGGTATGTTAGGTATTTGGCTATTTTATATTCAACATACATTTGAAGATTCATATTTCGAAGAATCATCAGAATGGGATTATGTAAAAGCCGCTATAGAAGGTAGTTCATATTATAAATTACCGAAAGTATTTCAATGGATGACAGGGAATATCGGGTACCATCATGTTCATCATTTAAGTCCAAGAATTCCAAACTATCAATTAGAACAAGCACATGAAAAGACACCACCATTACATCACGCAACAACCATAACAATTAAAGAAAGTTTAGAATCTCTGAAATATAAATTATATGACGAGAAAAATAAATGTTTCATTACTTTTAAAGAATATACTTTAAGATTTAAGAGAACACATGCGTAAAAGTAATGAGTTGAAACGGGACATTGAGTATGTCCCGTTTTTTATGAGCAAGTTGGGTGAGAAATGCAAATACTGGTGCTGTTATTAGCAGTTTGGGCTGAAGGTGCAAATAACGAGTGTGTTAGTAACACTTCGACCAAGTTTTGTAACTAAGGTGGTCCATAGTAACACTTCAGACGAGTTTTGTAACTAACGCCCCCGTTACGAACAAGTTATGGCAGAAGTGTTCACAACGCTACCATTACACCCCTTGAAATTAACCTTCGAAGCACAATAAATATAAGAACTGAATTAAAACAACTATATAAATTATTTCATTATTTTTAATTCTTGCTATAATGATAATTAATTGAAAAGTCAGTACATTTATTGGAAGGGTGAATGTCGTGAAGATTACGAAAATCTTAAATAACAATGTTGTGATTTCTAAGATTAATGGGGAAGAGCGTATTGTTATGGGGGTTGGTATTGCTTTTGGGAAGAAGAATGGCCAGGCTATTGAGAAAGATAAAATTGATAAGATTTTTAGAATGACGAGTGATGAACAAGAGAGAATGCTTACTTTAATTAAAGAATTAGATGATGATGTGTTACTCATTTCTCAGGAAATTATTGTTGAAGCAAATAAACTTTATAAAGAACCATTGTCTGAATCTATTTACATAGCGTTAACGGATCATATTAATTATGCAATCAAACGTCATAAAGAAGGTACTGTTATTAATAATCCTTTGCTTTATGAAATTAAGCGATTATATCCCGATGAATATAAAATTGGTTTGTTCGGTATTGATAGGATAGCTAAACATTTTAATCTTGATATGCCTAAAGATGAAGCTGGCTTTATCGCGATGCATATCGTAAATGCGAATATGAACGAGTCTATCTCAAACGTTTATGAAATTACAAAAATCACCCAGAGTATTGTAAATCTTGTAAGATATCACTTTAATTTAGATGTTTCTGAAGAAGAATTAAGTTATGCGCGTTTTATTACACATTTAAAATTCTTCAGTCAGAGATTAATTAATTCTGAAAGTTTAGAAGAAGTGATGGATATATCTTTATTGGCATCTTTACAGAGAAAATATAGTGAATCCAACCGTTGTGTCGATAAAATTGGTGATTTTCTAAAAAGAAATTATAATCACGATTTATCTAATGACGAAAGGGTTTATCTTATTCTACATATTGCTCGATTATTAAAATCTGCATGAAAGCGTTGACAAATAAAATGTAAGCGTTATAATAAATTTAAATTAATAAACAATTACTTTAAACGGCAAGTCAAATTGCTGTTTGGGATTGTAACTTTAAGTAGGCAAAACCCAGAGTAATGCATAACGAACATTGGGATTCGTATGTATTATTCTGGGTTTTTTCTATGGAAATGGAGGGATTTAAATGAAGTATGAAGCGTTAGCAAAAGATATCGTAGAGAAAGTCGGTGGTAAAGAAAATATCAATTCTTTAACGCATTGTATTACAAGATTAAGATTTCAGCTGAAAGATACGGGAAAAGCTGATACAGAATATTTAAAGAATAAAGAAGGTATTGTGACGGTCATGGAATCGGGAGGCCAATACCAAGTTGTAATTGGTAATCACGTTCCAGACCTATATGATGCAGTACGCAAAGAAGCAAATATGAGTGATGGTGCTTCTAGTGGTAGTTCATCAAGCAACGGATCACTATTTAATCGCTTTATTGATTTGATTTCAGGTATATTCCAACCAATATTAGGTGTGTTAGCTGCAGCGGGGATGATTAAAGGTTTCGCAGCACTATTTTTAGCAGTTGGTTGGCTTACTGAAAAGTCGGGAACATATCAAATCATGCATGCAATTGGTGATGCATTATTCTACTTCTTCCCAATATTCTTAGGTTTAACAGCAGCGAAAAAATTTGGCTCTAATCAGTTTATTGGAATGGCATTAGGTGCAGCACTTGTTTATCCAACACTCGTAAGCGCGATGGCGTTAGGTAATGAAAATGCAACGATGCTCTTTAGTGGGACATTCTTTGAATCAGAAAGTGCTTTAACATTTTTAGGCATACCAGTCATATCAATGACGTATACACAAAGTGTTATTCCAATTGTGTTCTCAGTATTCTTCGCATCTAAATTAGAGAAATTCTTGAAGAAAATTATACCAGATGTCGTGAAGACGTTCTTAGTACCATTCTTTACATTAATCATTATTGTGCCATTAACATTCTTAATTATTGGACCTATCTCTACATGGGCAGCCAATTTAATTGGTGCAGGTGCAATAGGTTTATATAACTTTAGTCCATTATTTGCAGGATTATTGGTTGGCGCATTCTGGCAAGTTCTTGTTATCTTCGGTTTACATTGGGGACTAGTAGCCATAGCCATTAATAATGTTTCAACATCAGGTTTCGATATTATTATACCTTTAACATTTGCAGCTTCATTTGCACAAACAGGTATTGTGTTAGGTATATTCTTTAGAACTAAGAATAAGCAACTTAAATCGTTAAGTATTCCAGCATTTGTGTCAGGAATCTTTGGCGTAACAGAGCCAGCTATTTACGGTATTACTTTACCTAGAAAGAAACCATTCATTTATAGCTGTATTTTAGCGGGTATAACTGGCGCTATGATTGGTTGGGCAGGTACGAAAATGTTCTTTATGGGTGGACTTGGTATCTTCGGATATACAATGTTTATAGGTGACACAGGATTAGATATGGCATTCTGGATGTCATTAATCGCGACAGGCATCGCATTAGTGCTTGGTTTAATTGTCGGTTATTTAACGCATAGTGATAAGAAAGAAGCAACAATTGAAAAAGGTGCTAACGCTGGAGAAACAGCACAAGAAGCAGTCGTAAATGATGTATTAGTAGAATCACCAGTATCAGGTAATGTTGTAGATTTAACAACGATTCAAGATCCAGTCTTTTCATCTTTAGCAATGGGTAAAGGTATTGCGATTGAACCGGATAGCAATGTTGTTGTGGCACCATTTAATGGTGTTGTCGAAAGTTTGTTCCCGACTGGTCATGCAATTGGATTAAAATCAGACAACGGTGCTGAAGTATTGATTCATATTGGTATTGATACAGTTAAATTAGAAGGCAAGTATTTCAAGCCGCTTGTATCAGAAGGAGAAACAGTTGAAATCGGACAGCCTTTAATTGAATTCGATAGAGAAGCAATTAAGCAAGAAGGATACGATACAGTTATTCCAGTTGTTGTTACAAATTCTAATTTAGCAAAAGATGTCGTTCTTGAAGATCATCAAAAGATTGAAACAGGTAAACATATATTGACGGTTATTTTATAGAGGAGGATTTGAAATGAGTTTAAGTAAAGATTTCTTATGGGGTGGCGCAGTAGCAGCCAATCAATGTGAAGGTGCATATGATGCAGATGGTAAAGGATTAAGTTTAGTGGATGTTCTACCAGCAGGAGAAGAAAGACAAATTCCATTATTCAATCCAGCTAAAGGTTTAAAAGAAACATTTGATTACTACCCAAGTCATGAATCGATTGATTTTTATCATCGTTATGAAGAAGATATTAAACTATTTGCAGAAATGGGCTATAAAGTGTTGAGAATGTCTATTTCTTGGCCAAGAATTTTCCCGAAAGGTGACGAATCTGAACCGAATGAACAAGGCTTAGCTTTTTATGATAAAGTGTTCGACACTTTAAAAGCTTACGACATTGAACCTTTAGTAACATTAAATCATTTTGATACACCACTTTATTTAGCTCAAGAATACGGTGGCTGGTATAACAGAAAAACGATTGATTTCTTTGTGAACTACAGTCGAGTTGTATTTGACCGATACAAAGATAAAGTGAAATATTGGTTAACACATAACGAAATCAACATGATTTTACACATACCTTATATTGGTGGTGGGCTCATTATTGAAGATGAAGCTAATGCTGAACAAATTAAATATCAAGCTGCACATCATTTATTAGTTGGTTCAAGTCTTGCTACTAAAGTCGGTAAAGAAATTAATCCAGATTTCCAAATCGGTTGTATGTTAGCTGCTGGAGAAGTTTATCCAAATACTTGTCATCCTCAAGATATGTTAGCAGCACTTCAGAAAAATAGAGAACAATATATCTTTATTGATGTGCAATCAAGAGGTGAATATCCAAGTTATAGTAAGCGCATGTTTGAAGAATTAGGTGTAGAGATTCAACAAGAACAAGGCGATGCAGAAATATTAAAAGCACATACTGTCGATTTTATTTCATTCTCGTACTATTCAAGCAGATTAGAAAGTGGCGATGAAGAAGTTAATAAACAAAAAGGTGCCGGCAACGCATTTGCATCATTAAAAAATCCTTACTTAGAAGCTTCTGATTGGGGTTGGCAAATTGATCCAGTAGGTTTACGCGTTACAATGAATCAAATTTATGATCGCTACCAAAAACCATTATTTATTGTAGAAAATGGACTTGGTGCGAAAGATGAAGTAACTGAAGACGGTAAGATTCATGATAAATATCGAATTAAATATTTAAGTGAACATTTAGATCAAATGATTGAAGCCGTTAAAGATGGTGTTGAATTATTAGGTTATACATCTTGGGGTTGTATTGACCTTGTTTCAGCAGGAAGCGGAGAAATGAAGAAGCGTTATGGCTTTATCTATGTTGATCGTGATAATCGAGGTAACGGTACTTTAGACCGTACACCTAAAGATTCATTCTATTGGTATCAAAAAGTAATTCAAACAAATGGTGAAGACTTAAGCTATTAAATTTCAACTATCAAAGGAGTAATGAATATGGAGACGAACACTGGGTTTAAAGAAGGCTTTTTATGGGGTGGCGCAACGGCAGCCAATCAAATAGAAGGTGCATTTGATGAAGATGGTAAAGGTTTATCAAGCGCGGACTTTGTAGAATATATTCCGAAAGATCAAAGAACAAAAGATAATCATATGGAAGTGACAACTGAACATATTCAGAAAGTGTTGAGTGGTGAACATACCGGTCGATTCCCTAAAAGAGAAGGTATTGATTTTTATCACCGTTATGAAGAAGATATTAAATTATTAGCTGAAATGGGATTTAAAGCATTTAGATTATCTATTCATTGGTCTAGAATTTTTCCTAAAGGATATGAAGCAGAACCAAATGAAGCGGGATTAGCATTTTATGAGAAAGTGTTCAAAACATTAAAATCATATAATATCGAACCTGTTGTCACTTTGAGTCACTATGAAACGCCATATGGTTTAACAGAGCGATATAATGGATGGGTAGATCGCGCAGTTGTTGGACATTTTGAACATTATGCTAAAACTGTGTTTAATCGATATAAAGGTTTAGTAAAATATTGGATGACATTTAACGAAATCAATATTATTAATATTTCACCATTCACAGGTGGCGGTATCATTTCAGATAAGTTAGAGAATCCAACAGAAGAATCATATCAAGCGTTACATCATCAATTATTAGCATCTAGTTTAGCAACAAAAGCACTGAGAGAAATTGATGCAGATGCAAAAATTGGTTGTATGTTAGCGAGAATGAAACATTATCCATATACATGTAATCCAGAAGTTGTACTAAAAGCTATGCAAGAAGATCAAATGAATCTACTTTATACAGATGTTCATGCGTTAGGAGAATATCCAAACTACTATAAACAATTTTTAAAAGAAAATGATTTTTCATTAAAGATTGAAGACGATGACTTAGAAACACTTAAAGCATATACAGTAGATTATATTTCATTTAGTTATTATATGTCGTTACTATCCGCAAACAGTGAAGAAGGAGAAGTAACAGAAGGCAACTTGATGAATAGCTTGAAAAATCCATACTTGGAAGCATCAGATTGGGGTTGGCAAATAGATCCAATAGGACTCCGTATCGTGCTAAATGAATTCTGGGATAGATATCATAAACCATTATTCATCGTAGAAAATGGATTAGGTGCGAAAGATGTCGTAGAAGAATACGGAAGCATTCATGATACTTATAGAATAGATTATTTACAAAAACATATACAAGAAATGAAAAAAGCCGTACAAGACGGTGTAGATTTAATGGGCTACTTAGCATGGGGCCCAATCGATTTAGTATCTATGTCTACAAGTGAGATGAGTAAACGTTACGGATTTATATATGTAGATAAAGATGATGACGGCAACGGTACAGGCAATAGATCTAAAAAAGATTCATTCGAATGGTATAAAGAGGTTATCTCAACAAACGGCGCGCAATTATAGAATTGTGTGAACAACTTAATAGCTGATTTAATGAATATCCGCATAATCTGACCACAATCAGATTATGCGGATTTTTTATGCAATAATGCAATCAGTTGCATTGATGTGAAATGTTTCGGATTATATAACGAAGTAGATTACACATCTATAACAATCGGTAAACGCTTACAATAAATACAGGGAGGTTATTTGATTGCTGAGTAAACGACAGAGAAATATATTGTCTTATTTATCATCTGAGAACAACTTCGTCACGATTTCTGAATTAGCATCTTTATTTCAAGTAAGTGAACGTACGATTCAATATGATTTAGAGTATATCGAATCGTTTAAAGACAAATTGAATATTGATGTTGAAAGAAATAAAAGTTTAGGCGTCAAATTATCACATAAAGAAAGCTACATGGCATCATCTGATGTTGAGTTAGATATTCATTATTCCAAGAATGAAAGAAAAGAACAGATTATTTTAAGATTATTTGAATCTACACATCCAATCAGTTCTCAAAGTTTAGCAGATTTGTTAAATGTATCACGCCGAACGGTTGTAGATGATTTGAAAAGTGTTCAAGCTTGGTTAGAAACATACGGCCTTATGCTGGAATATAAAAAGAATAAAGGCTTTGTAATTGAAGGTAATGAAAAGCAACTCAGAGAAGCGTATGCGCATGTGGTGAATGAATACTTTAAGAAATCTACTGCACAAATTGGTATTGAAGTATTCTCGAAAGAAGAGCTTGAAAAAATACGACGAGCTGTGATTACGACCATTAATAATCAAGATTTTCAATTAGTTCAAGTAGGTATTGATGGCTTAATATATCACATTATTATTGCGATTCATCGTGCCAAAGCAGAATTTGTATTTGAAATCCCTGATGAAGAGTATGAGCGGCTGCGTAAGACAGAAGTATTCCAAATTGCCATTCAAATAACTGCCGAGTTAGAAAAGTTATTTGATATCGTATTTCCTAAAAGTGAAGCTGCATTTATAACTTTGCATTTATTAGGTGCACGTGTAAACAAGTATCATCAAGAACAATCACAACAGAATATTACGGAACTATCTAAATTATTTATTCAAAAAGTCAGTGCTCAAATAGGTGTTCCGCTTATGCATGATCATAAATTGATAACCGGACTTGTCACACATTTACAACCGGCAATTCATCGCATGTCATTCAATATGCAACATGAGAATCCTCTAAAGCAAGAGATATTAAGAGAGTATTATGAAGTAGTTTTAGCGATTAAACAACAAGTTTGGATATTTGAAGAAGCCTATCACGTTAAATTTAACGAAGATGAAATTGCATATTTAGCACTTCATATTGCATCTTCAATAGAACGCATGTCTAACGAGGATACAACACATATTAAAGTCATCTTATTATGTGGTTCTGGCGTTGGAACATCACAATTGTTGAAAAGTCGAATAAAAAATATTTACCCAGAGTTAGAAATATTAGATGCCTTTTCAATATATGACATTTCAGAAAGCTTTCTTAAATCACACGGTGTAGATTATATACTTTCGACCGTTCCAGTAGAAGGTTTTTCAGTGCCAACGATAGAAGTGTCACCATTCTTGAATAAAGATGATAGAAACAAGATCAATGAAATGATTAATGATTATAGAGAACGATATATATCCAGTTTCAAAACGGTCGGTCCGAGTTTGGAAGATGTCATTCCGGAAGAACATATCGAAACACATGTGAAAGCTGGAAGTAGAAATGAAGCCATCCAAAAGAGTGTTGAAATGTTGGTGAATTCAAAACATGTAAATGCTCAATATGGTACCGATATTATGAAGCATTTAGATAAATTTGGACCGTATATGGTCATTGGTCCGAATATTGCTTTACTGCATTCGAATTTTGAAAATGTAAATGTACCGGTTAGCATGTCTATTACACATTTCGAAGATGGCATAGACTTCGGTCATGACCGATTTGATCCTGTAAAAGTTGTGATTACACTTGCGACGAGCCAACCACAAATACATTTGAATGCACTTGGTCAGTTGAGTCAAATCATTATGGATGAAGACGCAAGGGCAGAATTAATGAAAGGCGACAAAGCAGTAATACGACAACTCATAAAAAAAGCAAGCCAAAGTGAGGAGAGTGTCTAAATTTGACCTTGATTATAAAAGAAGAACACATTCAAATTAAAGAAAAAGTATCCGATTGGGAAGAGAGTATTCAAATTGCAGCTCAACCGTTATTGGAAGTGGGTTATTTTAATCAAGCTTATATCAATTCAATGATTCAAAGTGTGCATGATATGGGACCATACATCGTTATTGCGCCAGAGATTGCGATTGCACATGCAAGACCGAATGATGATGTTCATAAAGTAGGGTTAAGCTTACTTAAATTAAATGAACATATTAATTTCTCGGATAATAGCCATTATGCATCGTTAATATTTGTTTTAAGTGCAATTGATAACGAAGCACATCTTGAAATTTTAAGGAAATTAGCAACTATTTTAAGCGACAAAGAAACTGTTCAATCACTGATTGATGCGAACAGCAAATCAGAAATTATCAATATATTAAAGGAGAATGATTAATATGAAAATTTTAGTAGTATGCGGACACGGTTTAGGAAGTAGTTTCATGGTAGAAATGAATGCTCAAGAAGCTTTGAAGAATTTACAAGCACCATCTGATATTGAAGTAGAACACAGTGATATTATGACGGCTAGTCCAGATATGGCAGATATATTTATTTGTGGAAGAGACTTAGAAGAGAATGCGCAACGTTTAGGTGAAGTAGTTGTGCTAGATAATATTTTAGACAAAGAAGAATTACAAAACAAACTAGAAGAAAAATTAAAAGGATTGAACATATTATAAGCAAAGGGGAGACACCAACATGAATTCAATTTTAGGATTTTTTGTAGATGTATTTAGTCAACCAGCTATACTCGTAGCGCTTATCGCGTTGATCGGGTTAATTGTACAGAAGAAATCAGCAGCAGACATTACGTCAGGCACAATTAAAACGATACTCGGATTCCTAGTCTTAAGTGCTGGGGCAGGCGTTGTAACAAATTCACTAGAACCTTTTGGGAAAATGTTTCAAGAAGCATTTGGTGTTCAAGGCGTCGTGCCAAATAACGAAGCCATTATATCAATTGCGCTTAAAGATTATGGTACAACAGCAGCATTAATTATGATGTTCGGTATGCTTGTTAACATATTTATAGCAAGATTTACGAACTTGAAGTACATTTTCTTAACTGGGCATCATACATTTTACATGGCAGCGTTTCTAGCGATTCTTCTAACTGTTGGCAACATTACAGGTACGATGACAGTTGTTATGGGATCTATTATTTTAGGATTAATTATGGCTGTATTACCTGCACTTGGTCAATCTACAATGAAGAAAATTACGGGTTCTGATCAAGTTGCAATTGGCCACTTTGGAACAGTTAGTTATTGGGCAGCGGGAGAAGTCGGTAAATTATTTTCTGGGAAATCAAAATCAACAGAAGATATTAACTTCCCTAAAGGACTCAGTTTCTTAAGAGAAAGTACAATCAGTATCTCACTAACAATGATTGTTCTATATATTATAGCAGCACTATTTGCAGGTCCAAGTTTCGTTCATTCTGAATTAAGTGATGGCACTAACTTTATTGTCTTCTCTGTTATTCAAGGTGTGACATTTGCTGCAGGTGTGTTTATCATTTTAACAGGTGTTAGACTGATCTTAGCTGAAATTGTACCAGCATTTAAAGGTATTTCTGAAAAGCTTGTACCAAATACGAAACCAGCATTAGACTGTCCTATCGTATTTCCTTATGCACAAAATGCAGTATTAATTGGATTCTTTGTAAGTTTCATTACAGGTGTCATCGGTATGTTTATCATGTTCTTAATTGGTGGCGTCGTTATATTACCAGGCGTTGTCCCACACTTCTTCTTAGGTGCAACAGCAGGTGTATTTGGTAATGCAAGAGGTGGTATTAAAGGTGCAATCGCAGGTTCAGCATTAAATGGTATTTTAGTAACATTCTTACCATTATTACTATTACCATTCATGGGTGATTTAGGCGCAGCATCCACTACATTCTCAGACACAGACTTCTTAGCAGTCGGAATTGTAGTCGGTTATATAGCGAAGTTCTTAGGAATCGTAGGCGTTATTGCAATCATTGTTATTATTGGAGCAGTAGCCGTGTTATTACAACAACGTTCAAATAAAAAACTATCCGAAGAAAAGTAGAAAAAGGCTTAGGATATAATAGAAAAAACTGAACTTATTAAATTAAGTTCAGTTTTTTTTGTGTGCTGGTAGTTAATAGGTATATGAGATGGCCGAAGATGTGAGTTAAAAGTGGAATAAACCCACAAGTTAACCAAAAAAATTCTATTTCATAGCATTTCTATAAGCATTAAATTGGCATGTTATTTTCTGATGGTGGTATAGTGTTATTTCATAAGGAGGAGTTATTGAAAATGAACAAAAAATATGAACCTTTATTTAAATCTTTAAAATTACCGAATGGTGTGGAAGTAAAGAATAGATTTGTACTTGCGCCATTAACACATGTTTCATCAAATGAAGATGGTACGATTTCTGATATTGAAATTCCATATATAGAAAAACGTTCTCAAGATGTAGGCATTTCTATTACTGCTGCGAGTTATGTTGAACCGCTTGGTCAAGCTTTTCCTGGACAACCTTCTGTTTCTAAAGAAGCGGATCTTGCTGGGCTTAAGAAACAAGCTGAAGTTATGAAGAAAAATGGTGCGAAAGCTTTAATACAAATCCACCATGGTGGTGCGATGTCATTACCTGGATTAACGCCAACTGGTGAAGCGGCTGCTCCTAGTGAAGTTGAAGTGAAAGGCTTCGGACAACAAGAAACACATGTTGCGAGAGCATTAACTGTAGAAGAAATTGAACATACTATTGAATCTTTCGCTAACGCTACTAAAATAGCAATCGATGCTGGTTTTGACGGTGTTGAAATTCATGGTGCGAACCATTATTTAATTCATCAATTCTTCTCACCATATTACAACAGAAGAGATGATGAGTGGGGTGAACATATTAAATATCCTTTAGCAGTTGTTGATGCTGTACTTAAAGTTGTACGTGAACATGCAACACCTGACTTTATCGTAGGTTATCGCTTCTCTCCTGAAGAAGTAGAATCTCCAGGTATTTCTATGGAATTAACAGAACAACTAGTTAAGACTTTATCTGAAAAAACACTTGATTACTTACATGTATCATTAATGGATATTCATTCAACAACAAGAGAAGGACAATATAAAGGTGAAGAACGTATTAAATTATTATTAGAATGGATTAATGGTCGCGTGCCATTAATAGGAATTGGTTCAATCTTTACTGCTGACGATGCATTATCAGCAATTGAAACAGGTGCACCACTCATTGCACTTGGTAGAGAATTGTTACTTGATTACCAATTCGTATCAAAAATCGAACAAGGAAAAGAAGACGAAATCGTTTCTGTATTCGATCCTGAAAGAGCAGACAAACATGATTTACCAGACCCATTATGGAAACAGTTTGTAGCAGGTTTCTACCCATTACCAAGAACTGATCAAGAAACTTCTCAAACTAAATAATCCATAATTTTATATATATAGTTTTGATAAGCTGAGGCATTAAGTTGCCTCAGCTTTTTTGTACTCTGAACATATATTTTTGGTGTGTTAAACTTGAAACAATAATTGAAAAAATCGAATGAGGTGTACAACGTGAATCAAGATGAGCTAAAGAGAGAAGTTGCTTATGAAGCGGTTAAAGATATACAAGATGGTATGACGATAGGAATTGGTACAGGTTCAACAATGCGTTATGCAATTGAGAAGTTAGGTGAACGTGTTAAAAACGGCCTTCAAATAAAAGGTGTACCAACATCTGAAGATACTGCTGAATTAGCGCGTATTCATCAAATTCCGCTTACTGATTTTTCAGAAGTGAGCCATTTAGATTTAGTTCTAGATGGTGCTGATGAAGTGGACGAAAATCTTCAATTGATTAAAGGCGGCGGTGGTGCGCTATTACGTGAAAAAATTGTTGCGAATGAAACGGATAATTTTATTGTGATTGTAGATGAAACGAAATACGTTAAGACGTTAGGTAAGTTTAAATTACCAGTAGAAGTTGTGCCTTTTGGATGGGAAATCACAGCACGTGCAATAGAAAGTTTAGGTTGCCAAGCGACGTTACGAATGAAAGATTCAAATGTATATGTGACAGACAACGATCATTACATATTAGATTGTGAGTTTGGAGAGATTTATCATCCAGTACAATTAAATCAAGACTTAATATCTATCGTAGGCGTTGTAGAGACCGGATTATTTATCAATATGGCGAAAAAAGTATTCATGAGCCGTTCTGAAACGCAAAGTGTCATTAAAATCGAGAATTAATAATGATATGCATAAAGATGATAAGATGGATACGAAAACTGAAATGAAAGATAAAGACATGAGTAAAGAAAACATGAAAGACAGTGACATGAAAGATATGGAAATGTATGGTATGTTTGAATCTATGAATGGTGAAAAAGCAGAAGGTAAAGCAATGATTAAAGATGGTAAATTAATGTTATCGGATTTCAAATCATCAAAAGGACCTGACTTACATGTTTATTTAACTAAAGATGGCGATGTTAAAAACGGTATGAAAATTGATAAAGTAGACTACGATAAGATGGAACAAACATTTGATTTAAAAGACATGGACACATCTAAATATAATGAAGTGACAATTTATTGTGATAAAGCACATGGTGTATTCGGTAGTGCTAAATTAGGCTTTGTCAAATTAAGTGTGTAAGTTATTCAAGATACTTAATAACTCTATCCTTAATTTGATCATGTAAAAGAAGCTGGTTCATAACCATAGACCAGTTTGGAATG